>Ga0207789_1000285_pt1 | contig 24228 bp, 17 predicted proteins | sample HigsolmetaGSP12D_FD_184840 | JGI IMG/M metagenome (GOLD analysis project Ga0207789, IMG submission 184840) | High solid enriched microbial communities from the Joint BioEnergy Institute, USA - SP1-2-D (SPAdes) | ecosystem: Engineered > Bioreactor > SSF (Solid state fermentation) > Aerobic >...
ATCGAAGCTGTTCTTCCATCGTTTTTCCACCAACGAGTTCTTTCGGATTGTAATGATTAAACGAAAGACCGCTTTTCAATTGTTTGCCGGAATAAGTGATTTTGCTGACATTTGGAAAATATGCCATTGCTGTTTCCTCCTAATATATCATTATTATATTACATTGCCCAGAATCCGTTTAAATGTTCAATTTTCCGCCTGATGTTTTAATTCTAAATCTCGTTGCATTTTTACTTCGATTTTATCCACTTTATAGAAAACCAACGCTAAAGCGGATAAGCCGAAACCAATAATTGGAACCCAAACATAATTTGCTTCAATAGCCCTTAAAGCAGCTGAAGATTGCGCTGCATTTGCAATGTATCCGCCGGCGCTTAAGATGGCTCCAGTAATTGCACCACCAAGTCCCATTCCAAGTTTTGCGCTAAAACTGGAGAAGGACGTCACAATGCCCTCTGCCCGGACTCCATTTTTCCATTCACCATAGTCAACGGAGTCTGCCAGCATGACAGCAATTAAACCTGAAACATAACCGGTGCCCAGATAACCAACAATGGTTGCAATAATAATGGTGGTGATGCTTAACGTATGAGCCCCGACTCCCAGAATGAGCTGCCCCAGAATTGCCAGAATCATTCCCATTAGCATCGTATTCCGTTTTCCAATCTTTTTAGCCGTTGCAGGCGTTGCAACAACAGCAACCAAAGCGATCACTTGCAGACCTAAAATAAGGGAAGCAAGACCTGCATGATGCATGTTGTATTTGAAAAAGTAGACCGTCACTTGTGATTTGGTTTGCATGCCCAACCAATAAATAAAGTTAATAAAAATGATAATCGCCCATGGCCAATTTTTTTTGAGGGCTTTGACCGCTTCTTTGATCGGGATGGATTTTTTTGATTGCTTCGTTTGTATCCGTTCTCGCGTATTTTTAAATGTTATCATGAAAATGGCAACAACAATGATCGCGATGATGAGTGAAGTAAGAAAAAAACCTTGTTTCTCATTTCCATGCCCTAATGCATTCACCATCGGCAAAGTTAAAACAGAAACCAGCGTTGCCCCTGCAGTCCCAAGAAATTGACGGATTGTACTTAATGTTACCCGTTCATTCGGATTGTTGGTCAGGCTGGGAAGAATAGACGTGATTGGAATATTTACAGCCGAATACAAAATATCTACACCTATATAGGTGATGTAAGCCCATACAATTTTACTCGTCAAGCTCATGGATGGGGTGGAAAACACCAGTACACAAAATACAGCAAAAGGAATGGAAAACCACAGAAAATACGGTCTGCTCTTCCCCCATTTTGTGTGGGTGTGATCAATCATGATACCCCAGAAAGGCCCATCAAACGCATCCACAATACGCGCAACCAAGAACAAGGTACCAACAATTGCTGCACTAATCCCAAAGACATCCGTGTAGAAATACATCAAATAAGTGCCAACCATCTGGAACGAAAGGTTGCAGGCGAAATCACTCAATCCATAACTCACTCTTTCTTTCCAAGGAACCAAATTCGGCATCTTCAGCTTTTCCGTTCTGCCATCCAAACTTTCTTTTGTTTGAGCATCCATGTTTTCCCATTCTCCTTTTAAATAAATTGAATGCACGGCATCATTTGCGTGAGACATTTTAAAAGAATAGATGGCCGGCCGGATAAATAAACCCAGCCGGACTTTTCTATTTATGAAGAACGGCTTCTTCATGATGGAATCTATTTTGAATGACTGCTGCATCTCCATGTTGAGGGTGCCAAACGACTTGATAGTTTTCAGGGCCTTTTACTGTTAAATAGACCGTACCGCTCTTATTTTCCGCTTTAACCGTAACCGATTCGCGACCATCCGGCTCATAAACAACGGTTTCCTTAATTACATCCTCGCCGTCAAAACCGTAGAGATGAATAATCGGTTCTTTTCCGTATTCGTATTCTGCATGCGCTGTTTCCGGTCCACAGATAATGATGCTGTTTTCCTTGGCCAGCAATGGAAATGCCATATAATCATAGTTTTCATGGTACCATTTTCCGCCTTCATAAACTTTCCCGGTTAAAATGTTTGTCCACTTTCCTTGAGGCAAATAGTACTCGGCATTTCCATCCTCATTAAAAATGGGGGCAACCAATAGATTTTCTCCGAGCATATATTGCCTGTCAAGCAAAACTGCAGCCGGGTCATCCTGAAATTCCATTACCATCGGGCGCATCACAGGAACGCCAAACCGGTGTGCTTCTACCGCATGTTTAAAGAGATACGGCATTAAACTGTATTTCAGTTTTGTAAATTTCTTGGTGACCTCTACCGCTTCCTCGTCGAATATCCACGGAACCCGGTACTCCACATTTCCGTGATAACGACTGTGTGAGGAAAGCAACCCAAACTGGGTCCACCGTTTATAAATATCCGGTGTAGCCCCTTCTTCAAAGCCGCCGATGTCATGGCTCCAGAAACTGAATCCAGATAACATTAACGACAACCCACCACGTAATGATTCGGCCATAGAATTATAATTTGATTGGCAGTCGCCGCCCCAATGCACTGGAAACTGCTGGCTGCCGGCAGTCGCAGAACGTGCAAAAACGACCGCGTTTTGTTCGCCTTTCTTTTCTTTTAACAGGTCAAATACCGTTTTATTATAAAGATAAGTATAATAATTGTGCATTTTGCCTGGGTTGGAACCATCATAATAAACTACGTCTTCCGGGATTCTTTCCCCGAAATCTGTCTTAAAGGCATCCACTCCCATGTCCAGTAGGCGCTCAAGTTTTGAAGTGTACCATTTGCGTGCATCAGGATTTGTAAAATCAACGACTCCCTGGCCGCCCTGCCATAGATCCCATTGCCATACACTGCCGTCTTTCCGTTTAATGAAATAACCTGCTTTTTTTGCTTCCTCAAATAACGGCGACTTTTGCCCGATATACGGGTTGATCCATACACAAATTTTCAATCCTTTATCTTTTAAGCGCTGTAACATTTTTTCCGGTTCAGGAAAAATACGCTTATCCCATTCAAAATTACACCATTCAAATTCTTTCATCCAGAAACAATCAAAGTGAAAAACATCAAGCGGTATTCCCCGCTCATGCATCCCGTCAATAAATTGATTAACCGTTTTTTCATCGTAATCCGTACAAAAAGAGGTGCTAAGCCAAAGGCCAAATGACCAAGCCGGTGGAAGCGCAGGTTTTCCCGTCAGATCTGTGTACTTCCGGATGATTTCATGCATTGTCGGACCGTAAATGAAGAAGTATTCCAATGTTTCATCTTCCACACTGAACTGCGTTTTCGATACATGTTCGGAACCGATTTCAAAAGAAACATGGCCAGGATAATTGACAAAAACCCCATATCCTTTATTGCTAATAAAGAATGGAACATTTTTATACGACTGTTCACTGCTTGTCCCGCCATCTTTATTCCATATTTCAACTGTTTGCCCATTTTTCGCAAAGTTTGTAAACCGCTCGCCTAAACCGTAAATGTATTCTCCTACATTCAAATCAAGACTTTCTTTGATATAAGCCTTTTTTTGATCGGATAAGACGTAACCTGTTGATTTATAAGCTGATTTTGTCAGCAGGCGGTCTCCTGCAACAAAGGAAAGTTCATATTTTCCCTTATTAATTTTGGCTGATAGCTGCCCGGTCGTAACGGTAATCAAGTGTTCATCTTCTGTAACCTGTATCTTCTTTTCCTGACGATGAACTTGAAATTCAGGCCCTTTTTGTATTCCACCAGCATGGTGAGTCAGCTTCACACTTAACACATCTTCTTGTGGAGAAGTAATATCGACTGTCATCATTCCAAGGTTTAATGTGTCAGCTCTTGACTGGACTTTCTTAAAAGGTGCAAAAACCGTAAGCTTCTTTTCATCTGTTTGCGCCTCAAAAACATGGATTGGGGATGAGATCGTATATCCTTCTCTTGCCAACCAAACGCCATTTGTAAATTTCATCGGATGTCCCTCCAAATTTGCTTAACAGCCTCAGAAAATACTTAAATCTTTCAAACCAACTAGTTAGTTTGTTTAGCTAACAAACTCATAATAATTCCGTTCAACAAAATTGTCAACGTTTTCACGAAAAATTTTAAACAATTTTTTCCTTTCACAAATAGACATGAATTGGTAAAATGGAGATTCAAGGGTAATTCCTTGAACAATTAGGCACAATAAAAAAGAGAGGCTTGAAAATGTTTCTAAACAGGCCAACGATGCGCGAACAAAATGAAAACTTAATCATTGAATATATTGCCAACCATAAACCTTCTTCAAGGATGGAGATTTCTGACAAAATCGGATTAAACAAAGCTTCTGTTTCGGAAATTGTTAAAAATTTGTTAAACCGGCATTTCATTGAGGAAATTGGCAGCGGAGAAAGTACCGTGCAAGGCGGAAGGCGGCCGATTATGCTGCAGTTAAATAAAAAAGCCGGATTCGTCCTCAGTATTGATCTTGGCTATAACTATATCGATATATTGGGATGTTATTTGAATGGGGAGAGCTGGGAGAGAAAACTTTACCCGTTTCGGGACATCTCAAGGAGCAGCATTGTATCCGATCTTAAGTTAATCATAACGGATTTCATGAAACATGCGCCGGAAACGGTCTATGGTTTAACGGGGATTACCGTTGCCATTCACGGCATGGTGTTTGAAAACGCTATTTATTTTACACCCTATTATGACCTGCAGGATCTCCCGATTGCTGAAGCCCTGTCGGAGCATTTTGACGTACCGGTTTTTTTGGAAAATGAAGCGAATCTTCTTGCACTTGCAGATCATGCCTGTACGGATACTTTGCATAATATAATCAGCGTAAGTGTCCACAGCGGTGTGGGTGCAGGTATTATACTAGATGACCAATTGTATAGAGGGGAAAAAGGACTAAGCGGTGAAATTGGGCACATGGTTGTGGTCCCAAACGGCTTGAGCTGTCCTTGTGGAAATCACGGATGCTTGGAACAATATTGTTCGGAGAAAGTACTTCTAGATCACTACCGCCACCGTACAGGCAATGCAGAAGCGATTATTCCGGACATATGCCATGCTTACCATAACGGGGAACAGCCTGCTGTCCAACTAATCCATGAAATGATTCAATATATGGCAATTGCCATGAATAATATTGCAATGCTGTATAACCCTGAAACCATCTTTATTAACAGTGAAGTCTCAAGGCTCATCCCTTCATTCGCTGATAAAATACAACAACAACTCAGCTCCTTCATCGCGGACAAAGTAAAAGTGAGGCAGTCCATACTTGGGGAAAAAGCAATACTATTCGGTGGCGCAGCACTTGCAACCATGAACTTCTTAAACATTAGCCGAATGCGACTAGAGCCTTAAGATTTACAGTAAAAAACAAAGGAGCAGCCCAGTAAGCCAGATAACCGGATGAGGGCTGCTCGTTTCCTTATATATCCTGCAAATCCACAAGATTTTCGGTGTGATAAATAATTATCTACTAGTTGTTGTTAAACCACTTGTTCTTTCATATATTTCCTTTATCTGTTGAAACCACCCCGCTATTTCTTCGTAAACACCATGTTCTTTTAATAAATCTGCAGTTATTTTCTTTGTCAAACACCCATTTAATATTTGCTTAATTCTTTTCTCTTTTTCCCTCATATTTGTTATATGAGGTAGGGTACACTTTTTTAGGTGTTCAGGAATATCAAATTCATTCCACATATAAAGATATTCGTCTAAGTTAACACCAAATTGTTCTTCAATTAAGCGAGGAGGAATGTAATTTTCCATTTCTCTAAGAGACGTAACGACACCAAACCTTCTCCCATCATTTTTTTCGTTCATTGTGTTTACTATATCTCTGTATTTAGGTATATCCCCATCGTATAAATGAAATTCGAAGATATTAGATTTTCTGAAATGATCTTCATTTACCCATGCTTTTAAATTACTACCCCCTAGATAGTAAATACTAATGTCCGCATTTTCCAAATCAATTATTTCTTTAAATTCTGGAACAAATTTGTTAATATTTTTTATAAAGTTCACATCATTCGGTCCTTCTACGCAGATTACAACCCTTGAATGAATAGAAGGAAGAATGCCTAGTGTTTTTGTTATCTGTTGCATTTTAATGTCCTCATTCTTAACTACTTGCGGATGTCCTTCAATATCCTTCTGTAATAAAATGAGTGAATCTTTTTCGACCATTTGTGCTATCTCCGGAGTATGTGTTGTAATAAAGACTTGATATTGTTCTTTTTCTGAGATTGTTTTTAATGAATCAATGATCATTCTTTGATAGTTTGGATGTTGAGATGTTTCTGGTTCCTCAATCGCATAAATGATGTTTCTTCTGTTATTTCTAATCGCATCTTTTTCTGCTTGTGCACGAAAATAGCTTAATAATATTAACCTTCGAACTCCACTTCCTCTTTTATTTAGAGGCACTCCATCATCGGTATCTAGGTTAAACTTAAACAAGCTGTCCCAACTTTTTATCTCTGGTACAGTAATTAATTGATTTGCTATTTCCTCATTAAACTCCTTCAGTTTCTCAATTGTCTCTTCTCCAATCTTTTCAACCTTACTAACAACTTCATTTTTAATTTCTTCTAACTTGTCTTTAAGATCTGCTAATACTTCTTTTGTTATTGCCTTCATAGGATCCTGAACTTCTTTATCTCCATCCGTATTTGTTCGATCTGATTGGAATAACGTATAGTATGGTAACTGATCCCGAAGCTTGTCCCAAGTTTTCAAGCTATCATCTTGTATATCTTTTATATTTATTTGTTTTTCTTCAAATCTTGTTTGTTCACTTATTAAGTGTGAAAATAAAGCTATTCTCATATCCGCTTTTTTTGATTTGCTAATACTATCGAAATTTTCTATCTCAAGTTTATATTGGTTCAGAAGTTGCTTTAGCTCACTTTGTTTATATGTAATAAGAGGTTTTTCAAATAATGTTGGTTGAAAAGTATTTAAATAGACAGAAATACTACTTTTCGTTATGGTTTTTCCACTTGCGTTAATCACTTTTCTAATTTCCAATAGATCTTCTCTATTTAACAAATGTTCTTCTTTCAACGAGGTTGGGTTTGTTGCATCTAATATTACCAACTCGTTGTCTTCCAGACGAAAACAAGCCCCAATTTCAATGAATTTATCTTCCGAGTGAATATTGCAATCACTTGTATCAATTTTAGCGTCATCATTGAAAAATATATTCAATGCATCCAATATTGTACTTTTGCCAACATCATTTTCAGCTATTAATACATTCAAATCCGGATGCAGTTCTATAGTTGTATTATTATACCCTCGGAAGTTCTTAAGAATTACCTTTACCAGCTTCATTTTATGAACTCCTTTCGATTTTCTAAGCGACAATATATAGTCATCTTAAAATGACATTCCATAAAAATTTTGGGTAAATTTCTAACAAAAATAGAGGACTCCTTATCACCAAGGTCTAATATATTTTTTCGTCGTTTACCATATCCATATCGCAATAAATTGTTGATAGTATATTTCAGCAATTATCGCTTTTTTTACCATAGCCATGGTGAAAAAAGCCCAGGGATCATCAGGTGTTTCCAAAGTAATGTTTTGAACTGAATGTACTATTATACAAATCTTTTCTTTATCGAGATTGGGTATCTAGTTACATACAAATTCATTGTATACGCTTTAATTTTCCAAGTTTATATTTTAACAAATCTTGACGAAATCGGAAGGTTTACAATTGTTATCAGACAAGAGTATTTCATGACCAGATAAAAAATAAGCCCAAGCATTTCCATGTTTTAAAATCATAAGATATAGCCTCTTGCGGTACTGTGTCCTGAATTCAGTGAGCGTAAGCCGATTATCATTCTGACAAGTACTCTCCCATTTATACTTCAGCATATCTCCAGCTGGATCCGGCCCCCAACAATCCCTCAATCCCGGCTAAACAAATCCCTCGTATACACCTTCTCCTCCACATCAAGCAGATCATCTGATAACCGGTTTGCCACTATGACATCGCTGACCTTTTTGAATTCTTCCAAGTCATTGACTACCCTTGAATTAAAGAATTTCTCTTCATGCAGGACGGGTTCATATACGACCACTTCAATACCTTTTGCTTTGATTCGTTTCATGACGCCTTGGATGGCGGATTCTCGGAAGTTGTCGGAGTCAGTTTTCATGGTGAGGCGGTAAATACCGACGACTTTCGGGTTTTTCTTGATAATCATTTCGGCAATGTGGTCTTTTCTTGTTCTGTTCACACCGACGATGGCTTGCATGATGTTGTTCGGAACGTTCTCGTAATTAGCGAGTAGTTGTTTTGTGTCTTTAGGAAGACAGTAGCCGCCGTAGCCAAACGATGGGTTATTGTAATGGCTGCCGATCCTCGGATCAAGGCCGACTCCTTCAATGATTTGTTTCGTGCTTAATCCCCTAACTTCCGCATATGAGTCTAACTCATTGAAAAACGCAACCCGCATGGCAAGATAAGTGTTGGCAAATAGTTTAATAGCTTCTGCTTCTGTTGAATTTGTGTACAATACAGGGATGTCTTCTTTAATTGCACCTTGTGCCAATAAGCCCGCAAAAACCTTGGCCCGTTCTGATTGCTCTCCCACTATAATTCTCGAAGGATATAAGTTATCATACAAAGCCTTGCCTTCACGTAAAAATTCAGGAGAAAAGATCACATTGTCTGTTTCAAACTTTTCTTTTATCATTTCAGTATATCCAACCGGTACAGTCGATTTAATCACCATAATGGCATTTGGATTAATTGAAAGCACATTGGCGATTACAGCTTCCACTGTTCTCGTGTTGAAATAATTTTTCTCAGGATCATAGTTTGTCGGGGTAGAAATGATGACATACTCAGCATCCTTATAAGCAAGATAGTTATCAGTTGTCGCCGCTAAATTTAAATCTTTTGTTGCAAGATACTCTTCGATTTCATGGTCCACAATAGGCGACCGCTTGTTATTGATCATATCCACTTTTTCCTGAAGAATATCAAGCGCAATGACTTCATTATGTTGCGCCAAAAGTACTGCATTTGATAAACCCACATAGCCTGTTCCTGCAACTGTAATTTTTGTCAATGAAAACATCTCCTAAAGTTGTTCAGATAGGCGACTACAGATCTGTTTCCGCTTTCATTTTTTAAAAAACCATACAGATCATTGTTTTCTCTTTTATTTTATCAACCCTTCCCGCTATTTTCCGAAAAAAATTTGACAAATAATTATAGAATAAATGCAGAAAAAAAGAGCACCCTGATTTGAGGTGCTCTATTTTAAATTTACGCCTGAACTTCATCGAGTACGCTGAATTCAACGACACTCGGGCGGCCAATTGAATGGTAATTAATCCCTTTATTTTCAATTTCACTCAGGCTAAAGCAGTTCCGGCCATCATAGATATACGGAGTCTTCATCTGTTTCTTAAACAAATCCAGATCCATTTCTTTGATTTCCGGCCATTCAGTAAAGATAAAGCAAAGATCGGCATCTTCCAAAGCCTCTTCAATAGAGTGTTTATAAGCAATTTGATCAGGAAACAGTTTCTTATAGTTTTCTATCCCAACCGGATCGAATGCCTGTATACGCGCCCCTTCATTTAGCAGCAGGCGGATGTTCGGAATGGACGGTGCTTCACGTAAATCATCCGTTCCGGGTTTAAAGGTGAGCCCCAATACCGCCACCTTTTTTTCGTTAAAAGTTGGAAAATCATTGCGTGCTTTTTTGATGAGTGCATATTTTTGTTTTTCATTCACATCAATGGCTGCTTTCACGGTTCTTAAAATATATCCTTCTTCTTCCGCAAGCCAGTGTAACGCTTTTGTATCTTTCGGGAAGCAAGAGCCACCGTAACCAATCCCCGGATTTAAAAATCGGTTGCCAATTCTTTCATCGTAGCTCATCCCATTTGTGACATCTTCAATGTTCGCACCAACCTTTTCACATAGGTTTGCAATATCATTGATAAAGGAAATTTTCAAAGCCAGAAAGTCATTCGAAGCATATTTTACCATCTCTGCGCTTCGGCGATTCATAGCAAGAATTGGAAGTTTGAAAGGTTCATAAACATCCATTAAAATTTGCTTCGCTTCATCGCTTTCCGTTCCAATGACAATCCGGGATGCATAGAGCGTATCGCGTACCGCTGTTCCTTGTGCAAGGAATTCGGGATTGGAAGCCAGTTCAATTTTTACATTATGTTTCAAATGTTCTTTAATATACGCTTCCACTCTATCATTCGTTCCAATTGGCACAGTAGATTTTACAACAACCAGGCAGTCCTGCTCAACGGATTCCGCAATCTCTCTCGCAACAGTAAAGACATAATTTAAATTAGCCGACCCATCTTCATTTTCCGGCGTGCCAACACCGATAAAAATAACATCTGAGTGGGCGTAGACACTTTGATAATCCGTCGTAAAAGCTAATTTTCCATTTTCGGTATTCTTGACAATCAGTTCATCAAGCCCTGGTTCATAGATTGGAGAAATTCCCTGCCTGAGCAGATAAATTTTTTCATCGTTATTGTCAACACAAGTCACTTGATGGCCAACTTCTGCTAAACAAACACCTGTTACCAATCCAACATAACCAGTTCCAGCTACTGTAATTTTGGTCAATTTGTACATCTCCTAATATCATATCATATTTAGTATTCTTTTTTATTATATTAATAAATTTTTATATTAATAGGATCCCAATTAGGGCTAACTGAACGAATTAGATACAAGACTAAATCTGGTTATCAAAATATACCTGTTCAGAAATACAAAAAATAGCCTTGTACTTCCGTCCCCGATTCAGTATGAGGAATTAGAGGTTACTACTGTTTTACTAGTATCCTGAAGGCATGCTCAAATTAAGGTCTAGCCCAGCGCTTACCTTCGCCAAATTCGCCTTCAAAGGCATTACGTTCAGAGCATCCTGCCTTGCCACGTGTTCCAAGGTTTTTTTCTTCCGTTTTGGGTGGACGTCCCTACCTTTGCCCGCTCAGAAGAATGCCAAGAGATTTGCAGTATGCCAGATCATCACTGTTTCGGTAGTTTTTATCTGTCAAAATCGTTTCCGGATAAAATTAGAACCGGTTGTAGTAGTTCTCAACAGATTCCCTAAGAGTGGTCCCTTCATTGTGATTTCCCAGCCGAGTTGCTCAATCTTATAACGTATAACTCGAATTTCATTATGAAACATTATTTGAGCAAACTCTTTACCATTGGTCCAGGAATTTCTGATTACTCTATAAAAAACTCTACGATAATTTTTGTGCTTTTAACATGTTGTAAATTAATCATTAATTTACGTATGCCCTGGTTATTATTTTGATTTTTTATTTCATCCGAAATCTCCAAAGGTTTGGCATCTGTGTGGGAAAAATTAGCCTCTGAAGGAGATATAATCTTTGCAAAAAGAACTTTATCATCTCGTGTCAATACGGCAGATTTTTTATTCGCTGAAAGAAAAATATTCGCTCTAGTATGCATAGACCAGTATATATCGGAATCCTTCATAAGCTTGATGTGATCCTCTACGATAGCTTTTTTACGATTACGAACCAGTGATATTTTTCTTTCAATAGATTCAGCATCCATATATGCATTTGTAAGATCTACCGTTACACTTGCTTTATTACTTTTAAAAATAAAATGTTCAATCTTTCCACTAGCATTTACCTTTTGATTTGGCTGAGTTGAAGGATTTATAACCAAAGTATTTTGTCCTTCCGTGCTCTTTCGATAGTAAGTCCACCTCTTTTTTTTCGTATCAAAATAACCGGTTAAGTTATAATTATCTGCACCGAGATCTTCGGCCCATCTTTCACCTAAAGCATCCAGAACAAAAGTGCCTATATCCAAATCGCCATGATTAGCCTTATTGCTCCCGGCATGTACACCAATAAACATGGCACCCAAATCATCCCATGAACTTCTCATGGTGACAATTCCAATATCTTTTCTACGGAATAATTTATCTAGTGGAAGATCAGAACTATCTGTGTTGTTTTTTATTGTTTTTTTATACCAAATGATATTCATCGGATTATAAAGCTTTAATGCAGGATAAGCAAATTTTTCATTATGGTACTTATCTGAAAACCATAATAATTGGGATAAATCATTAATCCTGTTTGAGGAATCTCCTAAATTAAATAATCCTCCAGGACCGTTCATATAAATATAATAATAACCTGTTTGCGATAATCCAGGACTTTGTGACAAGCCATAGTCTGTCCCGAGGGAACTATCTAAAGAGGATAGAAAAAAAGCAACATACTTTGTTGCATACACCCAATAATCGGGCCCTTCAGCAAATCCTCCGTCTTTTGAATAGAAATTTAATGAATGTTGCACGGACTTAATTGCATTTTTTAATACTTCACCAGATACTTTTTCTGTCAACGGTGACTCATCTGCGATAGCTAATGCACTTGTAATTAATCCACCATTTACAATAGTATTCCAATTATTAAAGGCAGTATTCCAAGGTACCCCACTTATACTTTTGGAATGATGATATACTTCTAAAGCCGGATAAAAAGCCTTATGAATTAAAGCACGTTGCAAAATCTCCTTCTGTTCAGGACTTAAATAATCATACAGCCAATCGTACCCGATCCCAACTGCGTTTGCCATTTCTGCAGTATCTAAAAAGTGCGAGGGGTTCCAATCTGGAAAATAAGCAGCAGCTTTCAATTCTGTCCATGCTCTTTCCGCATACTTCCGATTTCCACTCAATCTGTACATCATTGAAAGAACAACAGTCCTATTCAGCACTGTTCGACTTATTGGCAAAAGCCTCTTGCCATCATTTTTTTCATATTTTACTGTTGGTTTACTCAACAAATTTTCCGCACTTTTACTTAATTGGCCGTACCACTTTTTTAAATAAATATCGGAGTTCAATGAACCTTTTATATTCTGAAAGTCTGTGCTTTTTGCCATTAATCGTGGGTGTATTTTATCCGGAGAATTTTTTTTCAAATCATCCAAAATCTCTTTCGATGATGGATAATTTGAACTTAATTGTTTTTCTGTGTTGCTTTGTTTTTCGCCATCTTTTTTATTATAATGATAAAAGAAAAATGCTATGACAACTGCGGAGAACAAAATTAGAAATAGATAAATATTTTTCTTTTTCAACTTTTCTACTTCCCCTGTAATTTTTTCCATCAGATTTAAATAAGAAAGCCATTTGCATATAAAAGGTCTCATTTCCATACTGTGTGCTCTTCTTTTTGGGTATCAGTTAAACGTGAACTTTGTCGTATACTCCGTATTCCAAAATGGCAGGACGCCCAATTGAATAGTAATTAATGCCTTTATTCTTCATATCTCTAGATTCAAAACAGTTACGCCCATCATAGATATAAGGTGTTTTCATTTTCACTTTAAATAGTCGAAGATCAATTTCTTTGATTTCCGGCCACTCAGTAAAGATAAAACAAAGATCAGCATTTTCCAAAGCTTCTTCAATAGAGTGTTTATAAACAATTTGATCAGGGAATAGTTTCTTGTAATTTTCGATGCCTACTGGGTCAAACGCCTGAATTTTAGCACCTTCATTCAATAGTAAACGGATATTTGGAATGGACGGTGCTTCGCGGAGGTCATCCGTTCCAGGCTTAAAAGTCAGACCCAGAACAGCTACTTTTTTGCCGCCGAATGTTTGGAAATCATTGCGAGCCTTTTTGATTAATGTATATTTCTGTTTTTCATTGACATCTATCGCAGCTTTTACAGTTCTTAAAATATAACCATGTTCTTCAGCAAGCCAATGCAAAGCTTTTGTATCTTTTGGGAAGCAAGAGCCTCCGTATCCGGTACCGGGATTTAAAAAGCGGTTTCCAATCCTCTCATCATAGCCCATCCCATTTGTAACGTCCTCAATATTTGCACCAACCCGCTCACAAAAATTTGCAATATCATTCACAAATGAGATTTTTAATGCCAGGAAGTCGTTGGATGCATATTTCGCCATCTCTGCACTTCGCCGATTCATATGAAGAATCGGTTGTTTGAATGGTTCGTAAACTTCTATTAATGTTTGTTTTGCAGCCTCGCTTTCAGTTCCAATGACAATTCTGGGAGCATAAAGCGTGTCACGTACAGCAGTTCCCTGAGCTAAAAATTCCGGGTTTGAAGCAACTTCAACTTTTACATTGTTCTTAAGGTGACCTTTAATATAGGTCTCAACTCTATCATTTGTCCCAATCGGAACAGTAGATTTAACAACAATCAGACAATCATGCTCAACCGATCCAGCTATCTCTTTCGCTACTGCATAAACATAGGTTAAATTTGCTGAGCCGTCCTCATTCTCCGGAGTCCCAACACCAATAAAAATTACATCCGAACGTGCATATGAACTTTTATAGTCTGTAGTAAATGTCAAATTCCCTTTTTCCATATTTTTAACAATCAACTTATCTAGCTCTGGTTCATAGATTGGAGAAATACCTTGTCGAAGTAAGTTAATTTTGCCCTCATTATTATCTACACAAGTGACCCGATGCCCGACTTCTGCTAAACAAACTCCGGTTACTAAACCTACATATCCTGTTCCAGCTACAGTAATACTGGCCAATTTAAACATCCCCTATAAATTTGATTAAACGAGATATATTTAAGCGAATTTATGTCTTATAATATTTGTAATTTTAAGCGTCAACTTATAAATAAGGTACATTATACTTTTATTCACAAATAACATTAATAAAAACAAAGCAGCCTGGCATATATAAGCAAACCTGTTTGGAACCAAATATAACAGAGCGATTTGTGAACTAACAATTAATATATTTAAAATAAATGTATTCATTTCAACTTTTATCCTGACAAAATTCCTGGTATCCACAATTCTTAAAACCCATATTGTTGCAAAGCTTACCATTGTTGATATCGATGCACCATTAATTCCAAGCATTGGGATGAGAATCAAGTTTAATCCAAAATTAATTATAGCACCCACAACCGATGTTTTAAATACACCGTAAGTATCCTTATTCGCAATGTAATTTGTTCCTATAAAAGCCGAAAAACATGAAAAAACTACGCCTAAAAATAAAAATGGAGAGTACCTCCAAGACACATAATAATTTTCAGAGACAAAATAACGCATTATTAGTTTTAAAAATAGTAAAAGAAATGAGGTGGTCAAAAACATTACAGCTGAAATCATATTAAATACTTTTGAATAAAATAGAGACTTATCTTTTGAATTTGCTTCCTCTATTGCAGACAGCTGCCAGGCTTGAAAGAAAATAGAATTTACAATATTTAATAAACTAGGAATTTTATTAGCGACTGCATAAATACCATTTGCACTTAACCCAAGAAAATATGATATTAAATAACGGTCAGACGCATTCATGACCCACCACATAAAAGAATTAGGCATTAGTGGTATACTATATTTTATCAACATTTTTATCACTTTTAATTGTAGCCGCTTTATATCAATATAACCAAGGATTTTTCCAAAAATTATAATCATAATACAACTAATGACATTTGCAATAGTTAATGAGGTAAAGTAGCCTACAATACCCGTACTTAAAATATACAAAAGTATAAAAGCGGATATTAATGTTACAATAGAACTAATTATCCCTGAAAGTGCAAACAACTTTATTTGTCCTATAGCTCTCATGAATTGCAAAAATAAGGTGTTTAACATTTGAAAAAAAAGTAATAAATAAAATTGAATAATATAATTGCTAAATGGCTGTATATGGGCTAGAAAAGGCGCTAATAAAATAAAAATCAGAAAACCAGTAAACATAACAACTAAACCATTGGATAAGACTTCCTTGTGATCGGAATTCTTATCCATTGCAAAGCGCAGCACTGCATCATATATACTAAGGGAAATTAAAGGAATTAACATATTTGTTGTAGTTGTAATCATATCTGTTAATCCATACTCACTTGTATTTAAAGTATATGAATATAACGGTACTAAAATAAATGAAATAAATTTTGTGCCTAAATTTCCTATTGCAAATATAATTGAATTACTTGCTAATTTTTTATAACTATTCATTCTTATCCCCATTATTTTAAGACAAAGATTCGATTATTTTATGGTAATGCTGTGTCATATCATGTCTTTGAAATTCTTGTGAATTTTTGACTAAATTTCCAACTAGGGTTTTAAACTCATTTTCATCTTTAATCTCATTATTTTTTACAAAGGCAATAAATTTTATATTTTTTAACCATTTATTATAGGTACTTTCTATTTTGTGATTAAAGTTTCCAAAAACTATACAAGGTGTATTTGTAATCACACAAAATATCATTCCATGTAATCTATCCGTTATCACAAGTTCTGCAGAACTAAATTCACTCCAAATTTTCTTTAATTCCTTTAGTCTATTTTCAGGGTATATCTTTCTTTTTACAACTGTATCTGTATGATATATGTCCTTGAAATTTTTAGATAAATAATCAATCAATCTTTCTTTTAATGAATCGTCAATTGATTTTTCTTGGTCACTTCTAAAACATGTTATTACTCCTTTCCTTGCTTTTATTTGATATTGATTGAGATATAGTACTATATCTGGCGTATGAATCACTTTTTTAGAGACAAAATATTTCTTCATTAAATTATATGACTGTAATTCTCTAGCAACTATAATTAAGTTACTATTCTTGTTATATGTCTTTACGGTCTTTTTTAATTCTTTTTGACCAATAATAGTGTTACTAAAACTTAAAGTTTGAGGAAAAGAAATTATTAAATTGTCCTTAAATTTTTTAATAATAAACCGCCTAATATACTCTTCCAATAAATACATGTCGCCCATATTGCCCCCGCCATGAATTCCAATAATATCTTCTTCTGTTAAAACCTTTTTTATCTTTTTATAATCGGCGGTGACTTTTTCCAATGGAATTTCTACGTATTTATAATCCTTAAAATTGTCTTTTACAAACTCTTTTTGTGCATAAGCTATGGCCTGATCCCCTAAATTTCCATGAGTTGGGGTCTGCATAACAATAAACTTCCTTGTATCTTTAAATTGTATATATTCATTAGTCCTCGTTTTTTTAATTCGGTTTAACAATAAATATTTCAAAAAATATTTTAGTTTAAACTTAAAATAATCGAATGAAGTTTGACTTTTCACGATTTACCTCTCTTATTACATTAAAATTTTTTTCATTTCTCGTAAGAATGTCCTTAAGTCACATTGTACTTTTTCTGTTTTAAGTAATTTTAAAGTTTCTATCTTCGGTTTGTTTTTATAAAAAAACAGTGTAGTAAACAAACAGTTTTTCCTCTTTTGTAGAAATAAATTAAAATTCGTTTTATTAAGTTCGTTTTTTTGTAGCTCACTAAATATCTTAATGATCTCTATTTTGGAGCTGTACGATTTAGGATTAGAATTTATACTATTAGTCATAATAGAATTTACCCTATATCTGCGCTGAAAATATCGGTGGGAGTCGTACATGATTCTTTTACAATGCTTTAATAGCTGTACTGTAAAAAGTTCATCTTCGTGAAGCAGTCCCTTCTTAAAAGCCAAGTTATTTTCAAATATAATTGAGGCTTTAATAAAATACAACCATACGGGAGGCATAAACTTTTTTTTTACGGACTGAACATATTCTTCTCTTGTATATAGTTTGTTTTCAATAAGAGTGTCTTTCGTATCATAATTACTCATTGAAATATTGCTATTAGGAATATCACAAAAAGGTCTTGCATCAAATTTAATTAAATCCAATTGATTAGACTCAGCAAGATCAACTAAATTCAAAAACATCTCAGGAATAATATAGTCATCTGAATCCAAAAAATAGATATATTTTCCTTGAGCGTATTTCAATCCTTGATTTCTTGCTTCAGACAACCCTTGATTCTCTTGATTTATAATTAAATAGTGTTGAAATTTATTCTTATATTCTTCAAGAATTATTAAACTTGTATCAGTACTTCCGTCATTTACCGCAATCACTTCAAAATTTTTATACACTTGTTGCAAGAGTGAATCTAGACATTTCCTGAGGTAACGTTCAACATTATAAACTGGCAATATAACAGAAATCATAATTGTTTCTTTCACTTAAAAAGCCTCCATTACTCTTTACTATTTTTAAGTAGAGAAGTACACGCTATGCCTAATAAAGTAGATGATAACGCAGAATATAAAACATGGCCAGCAAAAACAGAATATAAAAACATTACCAAAAAAGAAACCGAAAATATATTACTATTAAGAGATTTAATTGATAAAACGATGAATTTGAAATAATAGAGTAAAACAATTACTAATCCTATAATCCCAATAGAAAAAAAAGTATCCGCAAGATCCATTTCTATTAATCCACCTATCCCCCACTTTTCCTCTCTGTATTTAAAGCCATTACCTATAATAAACTTCAAAAAAGGATTCTCGGTATGCTTTGAAAAATATAATGCACTTTCAAAAAAAACACTCCTAGAACTAGTCAAAAATTGGACAAAGTTATTAGAGTATAAATTATAAAAGTAAAGAACTCTATTATAGGTATTCAAAAGCGGTACGCTAAAAAATCTTAAAATAATAAAAACAATAAATACTAATGAAAAAACCGAGACAAATAATATTTTCAATCTGCTAATTAGCGTAATCTTTATATTTAAAATAACCTCTTTGAAAAAAAGAAATAAAAACCACAGTAGGCAAAAAATAATTCCTGTCTTTGTTCCTATTAGTACTAGACATGCAATATTCAAGAGGTAAACCAGTCCGTTTTTTAAATAACTTTGTTTTTTATTAAAGGATTTAAAAAATAGATCTCCCATATATATATTTAAAAATATAAAAACCACAGTTATATCATTTGTGGCAGTAAAAAAGCCCTTAAACCCACCGCCGTTATTATATGTACTATTACCCATCCCTAAAAAATAAGGTATAAGTAGCAAAATTGGAAAAAAGACGGAATATAAGAATACAATTCTATTTATATAATTTTCCTGTTTTCCTACTATAAATTTCTTACTAAACTCTATAATAAATACAGATAATAATAATTTGAGCAAGGTTGAAACGTCATTAAATAAATAATTAATATCTCCATTAATAGCAGTTTGGAGAAAAAGCAAGGAAAAGAGAAGTGCTGTTATACTATACACTACTAAGATACTTTGATTAACTTTAAAGTAAATCAAAATGCTAAGGATCATAAAAAGAAAAAATAAAGCTCTGTAGGCAATGCCAACAATTTGTATATTAAGGGAAAGCATAACTACGCCATTAAAAAAATCAACAAATGGTAGTAAGATTAAAAAACAATAAAAACTTTTAATTATTATATCTTTTTTTAGCCGTAACATTAAAAGAAAATGCACTCCTTCAATAAAACTCATTTCTTCACTTTGGATAATCAATTTATTTTCAAGATTCTAATATGTGTCACAAAAAAGTATTTTTAAATATTACAGATCGAGTGACAAAGTACCTGCAGTTTCGCCTAGTCTTTGACTATCATTATTATATACGGTGGTTCGGATAGAGATTCTACCAGTCTCCAGTAAAAAAAATATGTGATTACGAAAACTTATAAGTGTTTGCAATACTTAAGGGAATTTAGATATATTCCTCTTAAAAGCTATACTTTAGACCTTAGTTTATACATACAAAGGAAACTCTTTTAGAAACTCTTTTCTTAATTTAAAAGAATTTCCATTAACATTTTTTTAATATATTTTTTTTTGTACTTTATGACAGATCTAACACAGTTATTTTTAATTTCATTGACTTTTTCATCACTAAGATTAAAAAACATTTGCAATTTCTCAGATAAATCATCAGACGATCCAAAATTAAATTTATATCCGTTATGACCATCTCTAATATAATATTTTGGGGCAGCATAATTTGATGCAATGACTGGAATCCCACAAGCTAATGCCTCTAGACCAACCAACCCTAAACTTTCCGATTTTCTTAGTGTGGGAAAACAAAAAACGTCAAAGGCATTATAATATGTACCTAATTTTTCTTGAGCTACAGCTGGCAGTTTAATTACAAATTCACTTATTGATAATTCTTTAACCATTTTATCAAATTGTTTATTTTGTCTCCCATCCCCTATAAATATAAATTTGTAGTTTCCTGCATTAATTATACCCTTATGCTTTAATTTAAATATAGAATTTAAAATTACATCCCAACCTTTACCATTATCTATTCTACCAATATAACCAACCACTTTCATTGCGGGTGATAAATTAATATTCACACTTTCTCTGCATTTTATTTTCGATTTAGGGTGGAAGACTTCTTCATTAATACCTGAAGAAGGAAAAATATAAATTTTTTCTTTTTCAACCTTAAAAATACCAGATACACACTCTTTATAATAATCAGAAGGAACTACAATCTTCCTACATTTTTTTAAAACTTGATTAGTAATTTTTAAAAAAAACTTATGAATAGCTTTTTCAGGAAACACATCACTACCGTGTAGATTAAATACTAGATTAAATTGCTTCAATTTTGTCAAAAAGAGGAACGGCAATGAATTTTGTCCAGCATAATGAACGTAAACTATATCATAATTTTTTGTTAAGACGAAAAAGAAAATTTTAAAATAATATTTAACGTAATTAATAATCTTTGAAATAAAATTGCTGTTTTTAGTGAGCACAACAGTTTCAACATCTATATTCCTGTCATTACATATCTCAATAAAGTTCTTAACAAAAGTACCATAAGAAGGGTACTTTTTCGAAGGGTACATATTGGAAATTAATAACATTTTCATTTTAAGTAACCCATTTCTATTCATAATTTCAAAATATCATTTATCAAAAAATCTGCCAAGCCATTAGGAAGACTTAGTTTTTTATATTCTTTTTGTTCGATATTAATAATTGCCTCTTTTAAATCTTCAATGTCTAGTACCACTTCTGCGTATCCATTATTTTTGAACATATCGCTTATTTCAAACTGATGATTATCCACATGTTCCCTCAAATCTGCTCTCCTAGGGATTATAATTGTTTTCTTGTTATTTCTTAAAGCCTTTATAATTGAGGACGTTCCACCATGTGTTATTACAATATCACTATTTTTAATATAATTATTAAATGCACTTTCGTCAATCATGCCCAAATTTTCAGCGTACTTTGAATTCTTGCTATGACCATTTTGTATTACAATCTTATTTTTGTTTAAAAACCCAATCTCAATCAAATTATCGATTTTATCTATGACTCTATTCATAGGAAAACGTTGAGTACCTAAAACGACAAATATCAATATAAACTCCCCTTATAAATTGCCTTTGGATATATTTTCTGCATTGTCGGCCATTGGATAAAAAAATAATCAGCAAATTTGTAAATTATTCGCCCAGTAATTGTAGGAGTTCTTGTTTTGGAAAAACTTTCAATAAATATAATTTTTGACTTAAATATTTTAGCAAAAATCAAATAAGGAACAGTGACTCCGGCACCAGTTGAAATAACATAGTTGGGTCTATGTTTCAATACATAGTACAAAGATTTAATTGTATTTGAAATCATAGTTAAAAAAAACAAGATATTCTTTCTATCCTGCTGTTTTAAAAAAAAGATATCATTACGATTTTTTAAAATCATATTTTTTTCTGTTACAATATATAGTATGTCATTTTTCTTTTTATTTTCATTAATTTTTTTTATAATTTCATTTAATTGTGTCCAATGGCCACCCGTTGAACTGATTACAGTTATTCTCAAATTTCAACCCCTCACAACCTTATAATTATACACTACATTTTGTTATATTAATAAGCACTATTGGGTATCAAAAATATTTTTACCGTTTTTAATAAAATTAAAACATCAAAACCCAGTGACCTATTCTGGATATATTTTATATCTAACTCAACCATCTCTCTAAAATTGAGTTCACTTCTTCCACTTACTTGCCACAATCCTGTACATCCTGGCACTACCAATAATCTTTGTTTATCATATTCGGAGTAGAGTTTAACTTCTCTCGGCAACGGTGGCCTTGGCCCGACTAAACTCATTTCACCTTTTAACACATTCCAAAGTTGGGGGAGTTCGTCAATACTTGTTTTTCGGATAAACTTGCCAATTTTTGTAACTCTTGGGTCCTCTTTTAATTTAAACATAGCACCTTCAATTTCATTATATTTCAAAAGGTCTTTTAGTTTTTCTTCCGCATCGGACACCATGGAGCGGAATTTATACATGTAAAAGGTCTTGCCATTTTTTCCAACTCGTACTTGTTTAAAAAAGACTGTCCCTTTAGGATCTTCAATTTTTATGAGAACAGCAACAATTAAAAATAACCATGATAAAAAAATGAGCCCCATACTCGCACCAATTATATCCATCCCACGTTTTATCATTGTATAGGTTTTTTTCTCTTCAAATTCAATCTTTTTTGTGGTCTCTATTTTCTGGGTAGCAGAGGACCTTACAACCGAACTGGAAGCATAACTGGTGTCAGCCACTTCAAATACCCCCTATTTCGTTTCCAATACACTTGTATTTGTTTTTTCAATAATTCCTTTCATTATTTTTAACAAGTCTTGGCTGATTGTCTTGTCTTGTAAAGCCATTTCAATTTGGGATTGAATAAATCCAAGCTTTTCCCCTACATCATACCGCTTGCCCTCAAACTGGTAAGCAAATACTCTTTGAATCTGATTCAGCTGCTGGATGGCATCTGTTAATTGGATCTCGCCACCGGCCCCTTTTTCTTGTTTGTCCAGGAACATAAAGATTTCTGGTGTCAGTAAATAGCGTCCGATGATGGCCAGATTGGATGGTGCAGTGCCTTGTTTTGGCTTTTCGACAAATTTGTCAACTTGATATCGGCGGCCTTCTTTGGAAGCGGGTGCGATAATGCCATACCGGTGTGTTTCTTCTTCCGGGACTTGCTGGACGCCGATAACGGAAGAACGGGTTTCTTCGTACTGATCAATGAGTTGTTTTAAGCATGGCGGATCGTTTTGGACGATGTCGTCACCCAAAAGGACCGCAAATGGTTCGTCGCCGATAAAGTTGCGTGCACACCAAACGGCATGCCCCAAGCCGAGTGGTTCTTTCTGTCGGATATAGTGGATATTGGCTAAATTTGAAGAATAGCGGACTTTATCTAAGAGGTCGAATTTTCCTTTTTCAGCAAGGTTTTGTTCGAGTTCCCAGGCGTTGTCGAAATGGTCTTCGATCGCGCGTTTTCCTTTTCCGGTTACAATGATGATGTCTTCGATACCGGATTCAACGGCTTCTTCGACTATGTATTGGATCGTAGGCTTGTCCACAATTGGCAACATTTCTTTTGGCATGGCTTTCGTAGCAGGCAAAAACCTTGTTCCGAGGCCTGCAGCCGGGATAATTGCCTTTCTCACTTTTTTCACGTAAATTCCTCCTTATTCTAATTGATTTTTAAGATTTGCGCAGTACGATAAAAACAATCGATATTTGTTCTTCCAACATTCGAGTATAAAAATAAATGTTCGGGCATCTAACCCGCCCTCACACCATACTCTTGACGACAGGCGTCTAAGGTGCACACACACCCACAGCATGGCCGAGTGCCTCGCACGATAACGGATGAGAGACATACCCGAAATAGCTATTCCAAAATCAAGAAATGCTGGATAAAACTGCTTGCTAAAAACAGCAGAGTAGCCCCCATAGTTTCCTTCATATCCCCTTGATGCTTTTCTCAAAATACTTAAAAAGAAAGTCAGTTAAAACAAACCAAACAATTTCTTTTGTCTTACTGGCTGCGGAATTTCTCTGTATATGGATTGGCCGCCTGCAAGCAGTTCGGCGTTCTCTGTAAAGAAATAGAGCATATCCGCACCGTATTTCTTTTCAATTTCGTCCGCTGCTTCATCCATTTTAAAAGCACGCGTTTTTACATTATGGGCGTCTGATGCAAGAAAATGGGTGAGATTTGCTTCTATCAGCTGTTCAGTGAATTTTTTAATCTTTTTCCCGAAAGCACCCGTTAAGCTTGCGGCTGTAATTTGTGTTGCCACACCATTATTCACCATTTCATACAACCGATCCGGATGCTGGATCAGTTCCGCGTTCCTTTCCGGATGAACAATAATTGGCATTAAGCCCTTCACTTGTATCTCATATAAAAGGGTTTCCGCATAGCGCGGCACATGCCCCGAGGGGAACTCGATAAACAGGTAAGAAGTGCCGGCCAGCGTTTGAATTTCTCCTTTTTCATAGTCTTCCA
>Ga0207789_1000286_pt1 | contig 24198 bp, 21 predicted proteins | sample HigsolmetaGSP12D_FD_184840 | JGI IMG/M metagenome (GOLD analysis project Ga0207789, IMG submission 184840) | High solid enriched microbial communities from the Joint BioEnergy Institute, USA - SP1-2-D (SPAdes) | ecosystem: Engineered > Bioreactor > SSF (Solid state fermentation) > Aerobic >...
AGAAACTTGCCGGTTAGAGGAGTACCGTAACGCCGAAGGAAGAAGAACATCGGAAAGCCGGATGAGGGAAAACCTCACGTCCGGTTTGATGAGGAGGGGCTGGCGGCCCAGCCCTTTACTCTACCGGATATGTTATAATGGCTTAACAACCAACGGTGCGGAAAGGCGTGAACGGTACAGCGATGTCTCTCAACGTGCATCAGCTTCATATTTTTTACACGGTGGCCGAACGGGGCAGCTTCTCGGCGGCGGCGCAGGCGCTGCATATGACGCAGCCCGCCGTGACGATGCAGATTCAGGCGCTCGAGGAGCGGTTCGGCGTCAAGCTGCTGCTGCGCTCGACGAAGAAGCTCGAGCTGACCGAAGCCGGCTACTGCTTGCTCCCCCAGGCCCGCAAGGCGATCGAGCTGATGGAAGAGACCGACGCCGTCATGGCGAAGTACGTGGAAACGTTGAAAGGGCAGTTGCTGTTCGCGGCCAGCCTGACGATCGGCGAATACGTGCTGCCGCGGCTGCTCGGGCCGTTCCTGCGCGAGCATCCCGAGATGTCGGTGAGCATGCGCATCATGAACACGAGCGAGATCGTCGAGGAGATCGCCCACCACGGGCTGGCGTTCGGCCTCGTGGAGGCGCCGACCGACGACGAGGCGGTCGTCACCGAGCCGGTCATGAACGACGAACTGGTGCTCGTCGTGCCGCCGGCGCATCCGTTCGCGGAGCGGGAGGAGGTCGAGCTGGAGGAGGTGCTGGCCGAACCGTTCGTGCTGCGGGAGCGGGGCTCCGGCACGCGTCAGGTGCTGGTGGAGGAGCTCGAGCGGATCGGGGTGACGGAGGACCGGCTGCGCATCGTCAGCGATTTCGGCAGCAACGGGGCGGTGAAGTCGGCGGTCGAGGCCGGCATCGGCCTGACGGTGCTGTCGGTGTCTTCGATCAAGAACGAAGTGGCGCTCGGCCTGCTGCGTCCGGTCCGAATCCGCAACGTCGCCTTCCGCCGCCAGTTTTACGCCGTCCGCTCCAAAGCGACCGAACTGCCGTTCCATGCGGCCGTTCTACTTCAATATTTAAGGGGACTGACGCATGAACAGGGTTGATCTGCACACGCATACGACGGCATCGGACGGGCTGCACCGCCCGGCCGACAACGTCCGCATGGCCAAGGAGGCCGGCCTTGCCGGCATCGCCGTCACCGACCATGACACGGTGGCGGGCTTCGCGGAGGCGGCCGAAGCGGGAGCGAAGCTCGGCGTCGAGGTCGTCCCCGGCGTCGAGATCAGCACGTCGTACGAAGGGCGGGAAATTCACGTTCTCGGATACTTCATCGATTGTAGCGACCCGGCGCTGCTTCGGCGGCTCGTCTCGCAAAGGCGCGTGCGCGACGCTCGCAACGAAGGAATCATCGCCCGGCTGAACGAGCTCGGAGTGGCGCTGACGCTGGAAGAGGTGGTTCAGGAGGCCGGACGCGAGCCCGGACGGGACGAGACGATCGGCCGGCCGCATATCGCGGCGGCGCTCGTGCGCCGCGGCGTCGTGGCGACGGCGCAGGAGGCGTTCGACCGGTACTTGGCCGAAGGCAAGCCGGCTTACGTCGCCCCGCCCGACCGCATCAGCCCGTTCGAGGCGTTCGCGTGGATCCATGAAGCCGGCGGCGCGGCGATCGTCGCCCACCCGGGGCTGTACGGCGACGACAGGTTGCCGCCGCTGCTGCTCGCGGGCGGGGCGGACGGCCTGGAGGCGTACCACTCCGACCATGCGCCGGAGCAGGAAGCGCGCTATAGGGAACTGGCCGAGCGCAGCGGCAAGCTGGTGACCGGCGGCTCCGACTTCCACGGCGCGCGCAAGGGCAAGGTGTACCACGGCCCGATCGGCAACCGGTCGGTCGGCGCGGAAGTGCTGCAGCGGCTGCGCGAGCGGGCCCGCCGGTAGCCGGCCCCGGCCGGGACGGCCCTGCGGCATTGCGCCGCGGGGCGCGGCGAAGGGCGGCGGCGCTAAAGCTGCTTGATCGCGCTCGGCAGGCGGCGGATTTCGGCCTCGTCCGGCGTGACGTAGAGCGTCTTCTGTCCTTCGTAGATGACGAAGCCGGGCTTCGCGCCGTTCGGCTTGCGCACGAGGCGGATGCGGGTGTAGTCGACCGGCACGCCGCTCGATTCCTTTGCCTTGCTGTAATAGGCGGCGAGCATGGCCGCTTCGTGCAGCGTCGCTTCCCCGAAGTCGGAACCGCGGATGAGCACGTGGGAGCCGGGGATGTCCTTCGTGTGAAGCCACGTGTCCGCCGGCTGCCCGAGCCGGTTGGTGACGTAATCGTTCTGCTTGTTGTTTTTGCCTACATAGATCGGAACGCCTTCGCTCGACGTGTAGCAGAGCAGGGCGGGCCGGTCGTTTTTCTTCTTCTTCGCCCCTTTGCGCGGCCCCGTCTCGCGGATGTAGCCCTGCTCCGCGAGCTCCTCCCGAATCTCCTCGATATCCTCGGGGGATGCGGTCGCAAGCCCCTGCAGCACCGATTCCAGGTAGCGGATTTCCGCTTCCGCGGCCGCCATCTGCTCTTCGACGACGGCGCGGCTGTTTTTGAGCTTGTTGTACTTGCGGAAGTAGCGCTGCGCGTTCTCCGTCGGCGTCAGCAGCGGATCGAGCGGGATCGTGACGAGCGGCTGCTCCTCGTCGTAGTAATCGGTCGCCTCGACGCTTGCGTCGCCCCGCTGGATCTGGTGCAGATGCGCGGTCACCAGTTCCCCGAGCTTGCGGAAGCGTTCCGCCTCTTCCGCCTCGAGCAGCGTTTCCCGCAGCTTTTCCAGCTTCTTTACGTTTTTGGCGGTTTCGTTCTGCAGCAGACGGGTCAGATCGACCGTGCGCTGGCGGACCAGGTCGCGCTCGGCCTTCTCCGTGTAATACGCCTCCAGGCAGTCGTTCATCGTCGCGAAGCCGGCGTGTTCCCCGCCCGCATGCGTGAGCCGGACGGCGGCGAACAACGTCTTCCCCTTGTCCGTCGTGACGATCGAGGGGGCGAAGCGGCGCGCGGCGAAGTCGTCCATCAGCGCGCGGAAGACGCCCCACAGCGCCTGCGCATCGCCGCCGGCGCGATGCACGATCTCCGCCGCCAGCAGCGGGCTGATGCCCGAGTAGGCGCCGACGATCGCCCGCGCGAGGCCGTCCGGCGAACGGTCCCCGGCGGCGTCGAGCGCTTCGGCGAACGATTCTTGCGACGCGTCGAGCGGATTTTGCTTGCCTTGGGGCGGAGGCGGCACATAGGCGGCGCCCGGCAGCACGACGCGGTAGCTGCTGATCGCCGGCGTGACGTGGCGGATGCCGTCCAGAATCGCGCCGCTCGCCGGATCGAGCAGGATCAGGTTGCTGTGGCGGCCCATCATCTCCAGCGTCAGCCGCTTGACCGACAGGTCGCCGAGCTCGTCGCGGTGGCGGACGTCGAGGAAGACGACCCGCTCCAGGCCGTCCTGGCCGATCCGTTCGACGATGCCGCCCTCGCAATGCTTGCGCAACAGCATGCAGAACATCGGCGGCTCCGTCGGGTTCGCCCACGTCCGCTCCGTCCAATGGATGCGGGGCAGCGACGGGTGGGCGGACAGCAGCAGCTTTTTCCCGCCCCCCGGACCCCGGAGATGAAGCACGATTTCGTTTTCCGTCGGTTGGTAAATTTTATGAATGCGCGCGCCGGCCAGCGGCTGAAGCTCGGATACGAGCGCGCGCGTGACGATTCCGTCCAGCGACATGAGCTTGTTGACTCCCGATTCTCTTGAAATGTCGGATGTTTCCGCTCTCCTATGATGCCACAGTTATCCGCAAAGGGAAAGTCCGCCCTCCCGGACGGGCGGGGATATTTCCCGGCTTGTCTGAATACACATAGGGGAGAAGTGCCGATCTGTTCGAGAACGGACGGCGAATTGCGGGAGGGGATGACCGTCGTGGAAGGGAAGGCTTGGCACCAGCGGAGCGACAAAGATCTGGCGGCGTTGCTCGGAACGGACCTGAAGGCGGGGCTCGCGGCGGAGACGGCGGCCGCGCGGCTTGGCGAGAACGGGCCCAACGAACTGACCGAACGGCGGAGCGAGTCGCCGCTGAAGCTGTTTCTCCATCAATTCAAAGATTTCATGGTGCTCGTGCTCGCGGGCGCCACCATCATTTCCGGGCTGCTCGGGGAAATGCTGGACGCGCTGACGATCATCGCCATCATCGTGCTCAACGGGGTGCTCGGGTTCTTCCAGGAATACCGCGCGGAGAAGTCGCTCAAGGCGCTGAAGGAGCTGTCCGCCCCGCTGGCCAAAGCGGTCCGCGGCGGAACGCTCGTCACGGTGCCGGCCAGGGAGCTCGTGCCGGGAGACATCGTCGTGCTGGAGAGCGGGGACCGCGTGCCGGCCGATCTGAGGATTATCGAGAGCAACCAGTGCATGATCGAGGAAGCGGCGCTCACCGGGGAGTCGATGCCGGTCGCGAAGTCGGCGGAGACGCTTAAGGAGGCGGAGCTGCCGCTCGGCGACCGGAAAAATTGCGCCTTCCTCGGCACGATGGTCACGCGGGGGACGGCCAAAGGAATCGTCGTGGCAACCGGCATGCGGACGGAGATGGGCAAGATCGCCGATCTGATCCAGCAGACGGACGAGTCGGAGACGCCGCTGCAGCGGCGGCTCGAGCAGCTCGGCAAAATATTGATCGTGCTGGCGCTGGCGCTGACGGTCGTCGTCGTGCTCGCCGGCGTGCTGCACGGGCAGCCGCTGTACGGCATGTTCCTCGCCGGGGTGAGCCTCGCGGTCGCGGCCATTCCCGAAGGGCTGCCGGCGATCGTGACGATCGCGCTCGCGCTCGGCGTGCAGCGGATGATCCGGCGGCGGGCGATCGTGCGCAAGCTGCCTTCGGTCGAAACGCTCGGCTGCGCCTCGGTCATCTGCTCGGACAAGACGGGCACGCTCACCCAGAACAAGATGACGGTGACGCGGCTGTGGATCGGCGGCCGCAGGATCGACGTGTCCGGCGAAGGCTACGAGCCGGCCGGACAGTTCAGCGAGCGCGGCCGGCCGGTCGAGATCAAGGGCGACGCCGCGCTGCGCCGGCTGACCCAGATCGCCGCGCTCTGCAACAACGCCGAGCTTGCGCGCGAGGAGCGGACCGAGGAGCCGAAGAAGAGAAAAGCCGGGAAGGAGGCGGAACCGGCAGGGGCGGCCTGGACGGTCAAGGGCGACCCGACCGAAGGCGCGCTGCTCGTGCTGGCCGGCAAGGCGGGCGTCTCCCGTTCCTCGCTGGAGGCGCTCTATCCGCGGACGAAGGAGTTTCCGTTCGACGCCGAGCGCAAGCGGATGTCGGTCGTCGTCACCCATCAGGGCGGCCGTCTCCTGTGTGTCAAGGGGGCGCCGGATCTGTTGATCGACCGGTGCTCGTACATGCTGTGGGAAGGCAACGTCGTGCCGTTCACCGGCACGCTGCGGCAAAAGGTGCTGCAGGCGAACGAAGAGATGGCGGGGGCGGCGCTGCGCGTGCTCGGCCTGGCTTACAAGGACCTGCGTCCCCACGAGCCGTGCGAGACCGAGGACGACGCGGAGAGCGGGCTCATCTTCGTCGGCCTGACCGGCATGATCGATCCGCCGCGGCGGGAAGTGGCCGAAGCGGTCGTCAAGTGCCGCCAGGCCGGCATCCGCACGGTCATGATCACCGGCGACCACCGTACGACGGCGGAAGCGATCGCCCGCGGCATCGGCATTCTGCCGCGCGACGGGAAGGTGCTGAGCGGCTCCGACCTGTCGGCGATGACGGACGAGCAGCTGGAGAAGGTCGCGGACGACGTGTACGTGTACGCGCGGGTGTCGCCGGAGCACAAGCTGCGGATCGTGCAGGCGCTGCAGCGGCGCGGGCACGTCGTGGCGATGACCGGCGACGGCGTCAACGACGCGCCGGCCGTCAAGGCGGCCGATATCGGCATCGCCATGGGCGTGACGGGGACGGACGTGACGAAGGAAGCTTCGTCCCTCGTGCTGGCCGACGACAACTTCGCGTCGATCGTGGCCGCGGTGGAGGAAGGGCGAGGCATCTACGAAAATATCCGCAAGTTCATCCGCTACCTGCTCGCCTCCAACGTCGGCGAAATTTTGACGATGTTCCTGGCGATGATGCTGGCGCTGCCGCTGCCGCTCGTGCCGATTCAGATTTTGTGGGTCAACCTGGTCACCGACGGGCTGCCCGCCATGGCGCTGGGCGTCGACCAGGCGGAGAGCGACCTGATGCGCCAGCGGCCGCGGGCCGCCAAGGAAAATATCTTCGCCCGCCGGCTGGGCTGGAAGATCGTCAGCCGCGGCGTGCTCATCGGCGTGTGCACGCTCGCCGCGTTCGTGCTGACGCTCGGCGGGTTCAAAGGCGAAGGGGCGGTGCTTGTGCACGCGCAGACGGTGGCGTTCGCCACGCTCGTCCTCGCCCAGCTGATTCACGTGTTCGATTGCCGCAGCTCGCGCTCGATCTTTCACCGGCGTTTCTTCGAAAACCAATTTTTGGTCTTGGCCGTGCTGTCCTCGCTGCTGCTGCTGCTGGCGGTCATCTACGTCGAGCCGCTTCAGCCGGTGTTCAAGACGGTTCCGCTTACGCTGCGCGATTGGGCGCTCATCTTCGTCGCCGCCGGCATCCCGACGTTCGTCATGGGCATCGGCAGCGTCTGGGGCGGTTCTTCGCGCCGCCGGCGCAAGCTGACCCGCATCAGCTACAGCGGCGCAGGCGCCCGCCCGATCGCCCGCTGAAGCCGGCCGTCTCGCTTACCGGCCGCTCGCTTCCCCGATCCGCGGCGGCTCCTCGTCCTGGCCATCGTCCGCGATGCCGCGGGTCTGGTTGCGGAATTCCCGCAGCATGTCGCCGAAGGCGCGGCCGAGTTGGGGCAGCTTGGACGGCCCGAACACGATCAGCCCGATCGCGAAGATGACGATCAAGCCGGAGATGCCGATGCTGTTGAACATTGGACTCACCTCCCGGCGCGAGTGATGCAAGGTTGGCGGACCGCCCTTGGGGGCGGTCCTTATGGCTGTTGCGGGCGTTCGGCCATTGGCGGCTCCTCGGCGGCTTTTCCCGGGGCTGAAACGCTGGGAATCCCGGCTTATTTTTTCCATTCTTTGCGTGCCCTATCCACCCGCTCCGCCGCATCGGCCCAGTGGCGAAAAAGTGCAAACAAAACCGAATTTGCTATATGCAAAAAACGGCGGTCCCTGAGGTATGATGAAGGCAGTCAATCGGACAGGCGAACAGCCGAAGCGAACAGGAGGAGCAACCATGCGATTTGCGAAAATGCACGGGCTCGGCAACGACTTCATCGTCGTTTACGGAGAGAAGGAGCTGCCCGCCGACGCGAGCGAACGGGCCGTCCGGCTCTGCAACCGGAATTTCGGCATCGGGGCGGACGGGCTCGTCTACATTTTGCCGTCCCGGAAGGCGGATTTTATGATGCGCATCATCAACTCGGACGGCTCCGAGGCGGAGCAATGCGGCAACGCGATCCGCTGCGTGGCCAAGTACGTGTACGACAACGGACTGGCCGCCAGGACGGAGCTTGCGATCGAGACGATCGGCGCCGGCGTGCAGCCGCTTAAGCTGACCGTATCGGACGGCAAGGTGCGGCAGGTGCGGGTGGATATGGGCGAGCCGATCTTGAACGGCCTCGACGTGCCGACGACGATCGATGCGAATCCGGTCATCGGCCATCCGGTCGAAGTGGACGGCAGGACGTTCCGGTTTACGGCCGTGTCGATGGGCAATCCGCACGCAGTCATCTACGTCGACGACGCGGCCGGCTTCGACCTGGCGAAGTGGGGGCCGAAGCTGGAGACGCACCCGCTGTTCCCGCGCAAAATCAACGTCGAATTCGCCACGGTGAACTCCCGCAGCCAAGTTGACATGCGCGTGTGGGAGCGGGGCGCCGGTCCGACGCTGGCGTGCGGAACGGGCGCCTGCGCGACGCTCGTCTCCTCGGTGCTGAACGGGCTGACCGACCGGAAGGCGACGATCTCGCTGGCCGGCGGCGATCTGCAGATCGAATGGAGCGAGGAAGACAACCGCGTCTATATGACCGGACCTGCCGAAATCGTCTTTACAGGCGAAGTTTGAAGCCGCGGAACTGCCGCCCGGCTGCGCCGCCCGTTGCCCGCCCGGCCGCGGACGGGCTTATTGGCGCGGCAGCCAAGCGTCCGGCAATCTAGCGATCGCACTCGACGGGGAACGATAGAATTGTGCGAATTCCCCCTCCGGCCCCTTGTCCCGCCTGACATTTTCAAGTAAAATGAAGCAATATGGCCTGCGAATCGGGTTCAAGCCGAGGGCGCGTGGAGCCGATTGTTCTACCTTTATCCAAAGTCCCGCAGTATGCGGGGGGCGGCTTTCGGCAACAATGGGAGCGTAGTAGGGTTGCCCCGGGGCTGCTTGCGAGGAATGACCGGAGGGAAGAGTTGCATGGCGATCAAACTGATCAACATCGGTTTTGGCAACATCGTTTCGGCAAATCGCATCATATCCATTGTAAGTCCGGAATCGGCGCCGATTAAGAGAATCATTCAGGAAGCGCGCGACCGGCACATGCTGATCGATGCTACCTACGGCCGTCGCACGCGAGCGGTCATCATTACCGACAGCGATCACGTCATCTTGTCGGCTGTCCAGCCGGAGACAGTCGCGCATCGGTTGTCCACCAAGGACGAGGAACATGACGAGTGAAACGGAGACGTACATGAACAAGGGGTTATTGGTCGTATTGTCCGGCCCGTCGGGCGTCGGCAAAGGGACGGTCTGCGCGGAGCTGCGCCGCCGGGCGACCAATCTGGTCTATTCCGTGTCGGCGACGACGCGGGCGCCGAGAGACGGCGAGCAGGAAGGCGTCAACTACTTCTTCAAGACGCGGGAGCAGTTCCAGGAGATGATCGCCCGGGACGCGCTGCTCGAATATGCGGAATACGTCGGGAACTACTACGGCACGCCGCGGGAGTTCGTCGAGAAGACGCTCGCCGAGGGCAAGGACGTCATTCTGGAGATCGAAGTGCAGGGCGCGCTGAAAGTGAAGGAGAAGTTCCCGGAAGGCGTCTTTATTTTCCTGTTGCCGCCTTCCCTGGACGAGCTGAAGCAGCGGATCGTCGGACGGGGCACGGAAACGCAGGACAAGATCGACCGCCGCATGTCCGTCGCGGTCGAAGAGATGAACCTGCTCAGCCGGTACGACTATCTCGTCGTCAACGACAAGATCGAATGCGCCTGCGAGCGGATTCAGGCCATCATCACGGCGGAGCATTGCCGGCGCGAGCGGTTTCTCCACAAGCTCGCGGGCGAGCTCAAACGTTTGACGGCGGTCCAAAACGGAGCGGAAAGGTGAGAAGCAATGCTGTATCCATCGATCGACGAACTGGTTCGGAAGGTTGACAGCAAGTACACGCTGGTCGTGGCGGCTTCCAAGCGGGCGAGGGGGCTTCGCGACGGCAAGCCGTCGCAACTGGACAACCCGAAGTCGCACAAGGTCGTCGGCGTTGCGCTGGAAGAGATTTACAAGGACCTCGTCAGCGTCGAGACGACGTTTCAGGAGTAGGAGCTCGGCCAACCTCCGGCGCCGCCGCAAGGGCGTGATGGCGCGCAGGCCGCGAAGGGATGCGTTCCCGCGGCCGGCTTCGGTTCGACAGGGAATTCCATTGGCCGGCCGCGAACGATCAGCCGCTCGAGCGAGCGGCTTTTTGCTTGCTTGCGGCGAAGGAGGCGGACGGCAACCTGGCGCTGCCGGCCGTCGCTTCCCGCTGGAGCGAGCGGGCGAGGCGGAGCCGGGCGGCGGTTTGCCCGCGTTCGCCGGTATCGTAGAGGCGCCGGTCGGCTTCGTTGCCGAAGGCCGGTCCCGGACGCCTCCGCGCGCCCGCTCGCTTCCGTTCCCGCGGCCGCCCGGCGCCGGGATTGCGGCCGGCGATGTTTACGATGCGCCGTTGTTTCTCTATACTATACGTATTGCACGGCCTCCTTCGGCCTTAAGAGAAAGTTGCGGCCGGCGCGGCGTTTCGAGCCCGGAATCCATAGAGTAGGAAGAGGAGAAAGACAACCCGCGCGGTTGTTTTTTTCGCCCCTGTCGACTGATCAGTTTTCCGGGTCCCCGCCCAGCACCTTAAGCCATCGTAGCCGAGCTCCGCTTGGCGGCGTTATCTTATCCGTGTAAGGAGTTGCCTGCGGAGGAGGCCGGATTCGCGGTGCGCCGGAGCCGGTCGGAAAAAAACGACGCCCGCCATAACAAAACGCGGGCGGCGGACGCCGGCGGCGGGCGGCGCCGCCCGGCAGCCGAACCAGTACGAGGGGGAAGAGGCATGGACAAGACGCTGGCAGGACGAACGATCGTGCTCGGCATTACGGGCGGCATCGCCGCCTACAAGGCGGCCGCGCTGTGCAGCCGGCTCGTCAAGCTTGGCGCCGAGGTGCGGGTGATCATGACCGAAGGGGCGACGAAGTTCATCGCTCCGCTCACGCTGCAGACGCTGTCCCGCCATCCGGTGGCGACGGACGTGTTCGACGAGCGCGACGCTTCGCGCGTGCAGCATATCGATCTCGCCGATTCGGCCGATCTCGTCGTCGTCGCGCCGGCGACGGCGAACATCATCGCCAAGATGGCGCACGGCCTCGCCGACGACATGCTGAGCACGACGCTGCTGGCGACGACGGCGCCGGTGCTCGTCGCCCCGGCGATGAACGTGCACATGCTGCAGCATCCGGCGGTCGCGGACAACCTGAACGTCCTGGCCGCGCGGGGCGTCCGGTTCGTGGAGGCCGGGACGGGGCAGCTCGCGTGCGGCTACGTCGGCAAGGGCCGGCTCGCCGAGCCGGACGAGATCGCGGGCGCCGTCGTCGAGCTGCTTCGCGGCGACCGTCCGCTGTCGGGACGCCGCGTGCTCGTGACGGCCGGAGGAACGGTGGAGCGGCTCGATCCGGTCCGCTACATTACGAACGATTCCTCCGGCAAGATGGGGTTCGCCCTGGCGGAGACGGCCCGCGACTGGGGGGCGGACGTCACGCTCGTCGTCGCGCGGACGGACGGGCCTCCGCCGCCCGGCGTCCGCGTCGTGCGGGTGGAGTCGGCCGAGGAGATGCATGGCGCCGTCATGGGCCGGCTGCCGGAACTGGACGCGGTCGTCAAGGCGGCGGCCGTGGCCGACTACCGCCCGGCCCTGCGGCTTCCGGGCAAGATGAAGAAGGGGGCGGACCGGCTGACGCTGGAGCTGGTCCGCACGCCCGACATCTTGCAGGAGATCGGGGAATGGCGGCGCCGGCAAGGCGCGAAGTCGCCGTTCGTCGTCGGCTTCGCCGCGGAGACGGACGATGTGGAGCGGCACGCCCTGGACAAGCTGGCCCGCAAAGGCTGCGACCTGATCGCGGCCAACGACGTGTCGGCGGAAGGAGCGGGCTTCGGCTCGGACACGAACATCGTGAACGTATACGGCGCCGAGGGGCTCGTCGAAGCGATTCCGCGCGCGGCGAAGCGCTCGGTGGCCGAGCGGCTCTGGCGGCTCGTCGCGCTGCGCGCCGGCTGGGGCTGGTCCGGCCCGGGCGGTCCGGCCGGCGCGGGGGACGAGCCGGCGAGCCGCGGCGGCGGGGAGGCGGCGCGGCCATGAACATCGCCCGCGTCGTCGTCGACGTGCCGAGCCGGGACACGGACCGGCCGTTCGACTACCGGATCCCCGAGCGGCTCGCCGCCTGGACGGAGACGGGCAGCCGCGTCGCCGTTCCGTTCGGGGGCCGGACGCTGCAAGGCATCGTCGTCTCGGTCGGCGAAGACGCCTCGGTCGACCCCCGCCGCCTCAAGGAGGTGGCCGACGTGCTCGACGCGATGCCGCCGCTGACGCCGGAGCTGGTGGAGCTCGCCGGCTGGATGAGCCGGCGCTGGCTCTGCCCGCTGACGGTGGCGCTGCAGGCGATGCTGCCCGCCGCGCTGAAGGGGCGGACGGAGAAGTACGTGTCGCTCGTGCCGGGGGCGGCTTGGACCGACGGCGAGCGGCGCGCGGCCGGGGAGATGCTGCAGGCGCTGGAGAAGGCGTCCCCGCTGAAGCTGTCGGCGCTGCTGCGGCAGTTCCCGGACCGCGGGGACGACGTGAAGCGGTGGATCAAGGCCGGCAAGCTGGAGGAGCTGCAGAAGGTCGAGGACCGGCTGGCGGTGCGCACCGTGCTCACGGTGTTTCCGCCCGGGGCGGAGCGGCTGCGCGCGGCGCTGGCCGCCGTGCCGGCGCGGGCTGCGAAGCAGCGGGAGACGCTCGCCTACCTGTTGGACCATCCGCAGCCGATCCCGCAGCAGCGGCTTGCCGCGGCGGTCGGGACGACGGTCCAGACGATCCGCGCGCTGGCGGACAAAGGGTGGCTGGAAGTGCGGGCGGTGACGGAGGACCGCGACCCTTACGCCGGGCGCGACTTCGCGGCGTCCGCGCCGCTGGCGCTCACCCCGGCGCAGCAGGAGGCGCTGCGGCCGATCGCGAGCGCCGTGGACGAGGGACGGCACGGGCTGTTTCTGCTGCACGGCGTCACCGGCAGCGGCAAGACGGAGCTGTACTTGCAAGCCATTCAGCGCTGCCTCGCCCAGGGCAAGGAGGCGATCGTGCTCGTGCCGGAAATTGCGCTCACGCCGCAGATGGTCGAGCGCTTCAAGAGCCGGTTCGGCGAGCGCGTCGCCGTTCTCCACAGCCGGCTCTCGAACGGAGAGCGCTACGACGAGTGGCGCAAAATTCGCGAAGGAAGGGCGCAAGTGGCGGTCGGGGCGCGCTCCGCCGTGTTCGCCCCGTTCGCGCGGATCGGCCTGATCGTCATCGACGAGGAGCACGAGTCTTCCTATAAGCAGGAGGAGAGCCCGAAGTATCACGCCCGCGACGTCGCCGCCGAGCGCGCCCGCATTCACGGGGCGGCGGTCGTGCTCGGCTCGGCCACGCCGTCGCTGGAGACGTACGCGGCGGCGCTGGAAACGGCCGCCGGCCGCGCGGACCCGGCGCAGGCGCGCCCGCTCTACGTGCCGTTGCCGCAGCGGGTGGCCGACCGGCCGTTGCCGGCCGTGGAGATCGTCGACATGCGCGAGGAGCTGCGGCTCGGCAACCGGGCGATGTTCAGCCGGGCGCTGGCGCGGGCGATCGAGCGGCGGCTCGAGCGGCAGGAGCAGGCGGTGCTGCTGCTGAACCGGCGCGGCTATTCGACGTTCGTCATGTGCCGCTCGTGCGGCTATACGGCGCAATGTCCGCATTGCGACATCGCGCTGACGTACCACCGCGGCTCGCAAAACTTGCGCTGCCACTACTGCGGCTACGCCGAGCGGGAGCCGGCGGCGTGTCCGTCCTGCGCGAGCCCGCACATCCGCTTTTTCGGCACGGGCACGCAGAAGGTGGAGGAAGCGCTGGCGCTCGCTTTTCCCGGCATCCGGGTCATTCGCATGGACGTCGACACGACGACGGAGAAGGGCTCGCACGAGAAGTGGCTGGCGCAATTCCGCGAGCGCCGGGCCGATGTGCTGCTCGGCACGCAGATGGTCGCCAAGGGGCTCGATTTTCCCCATGTGACGCTGGTGGGAGTGCTCGCCGCCGATTCGGCGCTGAAGCTGCCCGATTTCCGCGCGCCGGAGCGGACGTTCCAGCTGCTGACGCAGGTGGCGGGGCGGGCCGGCCGCCACGAGCTGCCCGGGGAAGTGATCATTCAGACGTACGAGCCGGACCATCCGTCCGTCGCCCTGGTGCGCAACCACGATTATGCCGCGTTCGCCGCGCAGGAGATGCGCCACCGCCGCACGCTCGGCTACCCGCCGTTCGGGCGGCTGATCGCGCTGACGCTGTCGCACGAGCAGACGGCGGTGCTGCAGTCGCTCGGCCAAACGTTCGCGGCCCGGCTGCGCGAGAGGGCGGCGGCGGCCGGGCTGACGGATGCGTTCGCCGGCGGCGCCCCCGACGCGCTGGAGGTGCTCGGGCCCGTCCCGTCGCCGATTCCGAGACTTAAAGATCGCTACCGTTTTCAATGTATGGTAAAATATCGGGGAGACGTCGATGCGCTCGGCTGGACGTCGCAGGCGTTGCAGGAGCTGACGGAGGCGGCGAAGCGGTCCGGCGTGCAGATCGGCGTGGATGTCGACCCTCAGATGATGCTGTGAGCGGCATGTTCCGCCGAACCCGGCGACATGTTCCGACTATTCCGGCAAAGGATGATGAATCATGGCTATTCGAATCATCGTGAAGCATCCGGATGACGTCCTGCGGGAGCGGGCCCGAGAAGTCACGAAATTCAACGCCAATTTGCATAAGCTGCTCGAAGATTTGGCCGACACGATGTACGACGCCGACGGCGTCGGTCTGGCGGCTCCCCAGATCGGCATTTCCAAGCGCGTGTTCGTCGTCGACGCGGACGAAGAGCACGGGCTGGTCGAACTCGTCAATCCGGAGATCGTCTCGAAGGAAGGCGAGCAGCTCGGACCGGAAGGGTGCCTCAGCATCCCGGGCCTGCAGGGCGACGTGCGCCGCGCCCAGAAGGTCGTCGTCCGCGGCCAGGACCGGTACGGCAATCCGGTCGAATACACGGGGACGGACCTGTTCGCCCGCGCCATTCAGCACGAGCTCGACCATCTGAACGGCGTGCTCTTCATCGATCTGGCCGAGTCGGTCTACGAGCGCAAGGCGCCGGAATCGGACGAGGCAGAGGGCGGGGACGAGGCGTAAGATGCGGATCGTATTCATGGGAACGCCGGATTTCGCCGTTCCTTCCTTGAAGTTGCTGCTCGAGCGGGGCTGGGACGTCGCCGCCGTCGTCACCCAGCCCGACCGGCCGAAGGGGCGCAAGCGCGAGCTGACTCCTTCTCCGGTCAAGCGGTACGCGTTGGAAAAGGGGCTGCCGGTGCTGCAGCCGGAGCGGATGAGGGCGCCGGAGGCGATCGAGGCGGTGGCCGCGTGGAAGCCGGACCTCATCGTGACCGCCGCCTACGGGCAAATTTTGCCCAAGCCGGTGCTGGAGCTGCCGCGGCTCGGCTGCGTCAACGTGCACGGCTCGCTGCTGCCGCGCTACCGCGGCGGCGCGCCGATCCAGCGCTCGATCATGGCAGGCGAGCGGGAGACGGGCGTCACGATCATGTACATGGCCGAAGGCCTCGACACCGGCGACATGATCGCCAGCGTCGCGCTGCCGATTACGGACGAGGATACGGCGGGCACGATGTTCGAGAAGCTGAGCGCGGCGGGGGCGGAGCTGCTGATCGAGACGCTGCCGAAGCTGGCGGACGGCACGGCGCCGCGCGTGCCGCAGGACGAAGCGCTGGCGACGTACGCGCCGAACCTGACGCGGGAGGACGAGCGGCTGCGCTGGGAGCGCACGTCGCGGGAGCTGTTCAACCAGACGCGCGGCCTGCTGCCGATGGCCGGGGCGTTCACCTACCTGAACGGGGAAGTGTTCAAGGTATGGGGCTGCCGCGCTCCGAAGGAGGCGGACGCGAAGCTGGACGCGCAGGCGCGCGAAGCCGCGCCGGGAACGGTGCTCGCGGCGGACGCGGACGGCATCCGCGTGCGGACGGGCGACGGCAGCCTCGTGCTGACGCAGGTGCAGCCGGCGGGCAAGAAGGTGCTGTCCGCGGCGGATTACGCGAGAGGGGCGAGACTTGCCCCGGGGACGGTGCTCGGCTAGCCGGGCGCCGTTTTTTGCGCTTGGGCCCGGGGAGGCGGATGGCCGGCGGGCGGGCCGTCGCCGTTGCATTGTGCTGATGCGGAAGCATGTGCTGATGCAGATGCATCGGCTGATGCGGCGCGGCTGCAAATGCGGTTGCGGCTTCCGCAGCCGCCGCTGCCGTGCGGAAATCGTTTCTCGCCCGCGCCGGACGGGCTGATCTTTTGGCGCAACCGGATCAAAAATAGCAATGACCCCCGGGAAAACAACGATGCCCGGAGGGGGCGAAACGGAGCGTGAAGCGTGAACGAACGACAGAAGCTTGGCAAGGGGAAGACGGAGGGACGGCGCGTCCGGCCGCAGACGGCGCGGGAAGCCGCGCTCGCCGTGCTGGAACGCGTCGAGCGGGAGGGGGCTTACAGCGGGCTGGAGCTGAACCGCGTGCTGACGGAGGCGGCGCTTCAGCCGCAAGACGCGGCGCTGGCGACCGAGCTCGTCTACGGCACGATCCAGCGGCTGTACACGATCGACGAGGTGCTGGCCACCCGGGTCAAGGGTTGGCCCCGCAAAATCGAGCCTTGGGTGCGCAGCCTGCTGCGCATGAGCTACTACCAGCTGCGCTGGCTCGACCGCGTGCCGGCCCACGCCGCCACCGACGAGGCCGTCCGCCTCGCCAAAAAACGCGGCCACGCCGGCGTCGCCGGGCTCGTCAACGGCGTCCTTCGCGGCATTCTTCGCGAAGGAGTCGTTCCCCCGCCGCCCCCCGGCCTGGACGCGGCGGGCCGCATCGCGCTCGCGCACAGCCATCCGCGCTGGCTCGTCGCGCGCTGGCTCGCCGCCTACGGAGAGGCGGCGGCGGAGGCGATTTGCGCGGCGAACAACGAGCCGCCGCGAGCCTCGGTCCGCGTCAATCCGCTGCGCGCGGACCGGGACCGGCTTCTGGCGGCGATGGCCGCCGAAGGCATCGACGCGGCGCCGTCCGGGCTGGCGCCGGACGGCATCGTCGCCGCCCGCGCGGGCAGCCTCGCGGCCACGCGCTGGTTTCGCGAGGGGCTGTTCACCGTGCAGGACGAGAGCTCGATGCTCGTCGGCAGAGTCGCCGCCCCTGCGCCGGGGAGCCGGGCGCTCGACTGCTGCGCCGCGCCCGGCGGCAAGGCGACCCACTTGGCGGAGCTGATGGGCGACCGCGGCGAGGTGCTCGCGAACGACATCCATCCGCACAAGGAAGCGTTGATTGCCCGTCAAGCCGATCGGCTCGGTCTGACCAGCATCCGCACGTCGGTCGCCGACGCCGCCGAGCTGGGCGAGCGGCTGCCTCCCGGCTCGATGGACGTTGTGCTGCTCGACGCGCCGTGCTCCGGCTTCGGCGTCATTCGCCGCAAGCCGGAGATCAAGTGGAACAAGACGGAGGCGGACATCGCCGTGCTTGCGCAACTGCAGCGAACGCTGCTGGACCGCATTTGCGGACTCGTCCGCCCGGGCGGCGTGCTCGTCTACAGCACATGCACGATTGCGCCGGAGGAAAACGAGGAGACGGTGCGGCATTTTCTCGCGGCGCATCCGGAATTCGCGCTGTCCGCCGATTGGCCGGAGCCGATTGCGGCCGCCCTGCGGCGCAACCATGCGCTGCCCGAGCCGTTCGAGGGCATGGTCCAGCTGCTGCCGCAGACGTTTGGAAGCGACGGCTTTTTCATCGCCCGGATGAAGCGTCGGGACTAGCGGACGGCGCGCGTTGCAGACATGTCCGAAATCAGGCTTATTTCCGAGCACGAACGTTGACGGGCCGACCGCTCCCGCCCCGCGCGCCGGGCGCCAGCAAGTGGCCAGCCCTGCCGCCCAAGGCGCGCCGCGCCAGCCGATCCGGCCGCCCCCGCCCAAGGCGGCCAACCGCAAGCCGGCCCGGCCGGCCCGGGCGGCCGGGAGATCCGGTCGGAGGCGGGGCCTCGGAACGCTTTTTCCGGGCTTGGCGGCGCCGCTTCCCGTGCGTTCTTCTGCCGCAAGCGCGTTTATGGTAAAATAGATCGAACGGTGGTGACCGCAATGGAGAAGCAGGCGATCAAGAGCCTGGACCATAAATTGAATTACAAACCGGAGAAACCTTTTATTTACGATTACTCGCTCGAGCAGCTTCAGGAGTGGGTCAAAGAGCAGGGCGAGCCGGCTTTTCGCGCGGGCCAAATTTTCGACTGGCTGTATGCGAAGAGAGTCGGGTCGTTCGACGGGATGACCAACCTGCCGAAGCCGCTCCGCGAGAAGCTTCAGGAGCACTTCGTCTTCGTGACGCTGACGGAAATCACGAAGCTTCAGTCGAAGGACGGAACGGTCAAGTTCCTGTTCGGCCTGCACGACAACCACGCGATCGAGACGGTGATCATGCGGCACAACTACGGCAACAGCGTCTGCGTGACGACCCAGGTCGGGTGCCGGATCGGCTGCACGTTTTGCGCGTCCACGCTCGGCGGCCTGAAGCGCAACCTGACGTCGGGCGAGATCGTCGCCCAGGTCGTGCAGGCGCAGCGGCTGCTCGACCCGGAGGGCGAGCGGGTGTCGAGCATCGTCATCATGGGCTCGGGCGAACCGTTTGAAAATTACGAGAACACGATGGCGTTCCTGCGCCTGATGACGCACCCGAAGGGGCTGAACATCGGCCAGCGGCACATCACGGTGTCGACGAGCGGCATCGTGCCGAACATCTACAAGTTCGCGGCCGAAAACACGCAGATCAACCTGGCGATCTCGATCCACGCGCCGAACGACGAGCTGCGCTCGAAGCTGATGCCGGTCAACCGCCGCTACCCGTTTTCCGAGGTGATGGATGCGTGCCGGTACTATATCGAGAAGACGGGGCGCCGCATCACGTTCGAGTACGCGCTGATCGGCGGCGTCAACGATCGCCCCGAGCATGCGGAGGAACTGGCCGACGTGCTGCAGGGCATGCTGTGCCACGTCAACCTCATTCCCGTCAACTACGTGCCGGAGCGGAATTACGTGCGGACGCCGCGGGACGATATTTTCGAGTTCCAGCGCATTCTGGAGCGCAAGAAGATCAACGCCACCATCCGCAGGGAGCAAGGGCACGACATCGCGGCCGCTTGCGGCCAGCTGCGGGCCAAGCATATGGAGGCGCAGGCGAGGTGACCGGTGTGAAAACGGCGATGCGAAGTCATGTCGGCAGGGTCCGGCAAGTGAACGAGGACCGCGTCTGGGTGGACCATCCCGGAGGCGGGCTGACGGCGGCGGTTGTGGCCGACGGCATGGGCGGGCACAAGGCGGGCGAAGTGGCCAGCGAGCTGGCGGTCGAGAGCCTGTCGCGCTCCCTGTCCGCCTGGCGGCTGCCGCTGGCGGCGCCGGAGTGCGAGGCCAAGCTTCGCGAGGCGGTCCTGAACGCCAACGCCGCCGTGTACGAGACCGCTTCGGGCAACGAGAATTACGCCAACATGGGCACGACCGTCGTGCTCGCGCTGCTCGGCGATTCCGAAGGGCTGATCGGCCATATCGGCGACAGCCGCGCCTACCGGATGCGGGACGGAGAACTGCTGCAGCTGACGGAAGACCACACGCTGGTGAACGAGTTGGCCAAATCGGGGCAGCTCAGCCCCGAAGAGGCGGCCCGCCACCCCCGGCGCAACGTGCTGACCCGCGCGCTCGGCACCGACAAGGAAGTCGAGGTGGACGTGCGGCGCATCGACTGGAAGCCGGGAGACCGCCTGCTGCTGTGCAGCGACGGCCTCAGCGGCCTCGTCGAAGGCGATCTGATCGAAGGCGCCCTGCGCGAGCGGGACGGTGATCTGGAGCAGATCGCGGACCGGCTGATCGCCCTGGCGCTGCTGGCCGGCGGCGACGACAACGTCACGGTCGCCCTGATCGAGTACGAGGCGGAAGCGACCGGCGGAGAGGGGGGGACGGCATGATCGGTCAAACGTTGGGGGGACGCTACGAACTGCTCGACCGCATCGGCGGCGGCGGTATGGCGCTCGTGTACAAGGCGCGCGATCTCGTGCTCGGCCGATTCGTCGCGGTCAAGGTGCTCCGGCAGCAGTTCGTGCACGACGAGGAATTCGTGCGCCGCTTCCGCCGGGAAGCCCAGGCCGCCGCGTCGCTCTCCCATCCGAACATCGTCAGCATTTACGATGTCGGGCGGGACGGGGAGACGCACTTTATCGTCATGGAATACGTCGACGGGCACAACCTGAACGAGGTGATCCGCGACCGGGCTCCGCTGCAGACGGAGGAAGCGGTCCGCATCGCCGCGCAAATTTGCGACGCGCTCGACCATGCTCATCATAACCAGATCATTCATCGGGACATCAAGCCGCACAACATTCTGATCGGCAAAAACGGCCGCGTCAAAGTGACCGACTTCGGCATCGCCCGGGCGGTGACGTCTTCGACGATCACGCAGACGGGCTCGGTCGTCGGCTCGGTCCACTACTTCTCGCCGGAGCACGCCAAAGGCGTCGCGACCGGGGAGAAGTCGGACATCTATTCGCTCGGCATCGTCCTGTATCAGATGCTGACGGGCCGGCTGCCGTTTCTGGGCGAAAGCCCGATCAGCGTCGCGCTGAAGCATCTGCAGGAGCCGTTCGAGGAGCCGCGGCTCGTCAATCCGCACATTCCGCAAAGCGTGGAAAACATCATCTTGCGGGCGATGCGCAAAAATCCGCAGGAGCGCTATCCGACGGCCAAGCGGATGCTGGAAGATCTGGAGACGTGCCTGCAGCCGCAGCGGCTGCACGAGCCGCGCGCCGAATTCGGCGGCGAGGAGGAGGACGGCGAGAAGACGCGGGTCATCCCGGCGCTCAAGCCGGAAATGCGGATGTCGGGCGAGGAGACGCTCGCCGCGGGCGAAGCTTCCGGCGAAGACGAGGAATACGAGGAGGAGCCGAAACGGCGGCGCTGGATTTTGCCGACGGTGTTCGTTGCGACCGCCGTCATCCTGATCGGCATTCTGATCTGGGCGGTCATGTCGCTCAAAGGGCAGCTCAGTCCGAAGGATGTCGACGTTCCGACCGTCGTCAACCAGGAGTACAGCGCCGCCAAAGCCATCATGGAGCAGGCGGGGCTGCAGGTCGTCGATCCGCCTCCGAAGGAACCGAGCGATACGGTGCAGGAAGGGTACGTCATCCGCCAGGACAAGCAGGATATGAAGGTCAAGGAAGGGGCGACGATTACGCTCACCGTCAGCTCCGGGCCGCCGTTGTCGCCGATGCCGTCGCTCGAAGGCGACACGTACGACGACGCCGTCCAGAAGCTGACGGCGCTGGGCGTCAGCACGGACCGGATTCAAAAGACGGAGCAAAACGACGACAGCGACCCGGGAACGGTCATCGGCCAGACGCCCGCGGCGGAAGCCGACTTCAATCCGAAGAGCGATTCGATTCAGCTCATCGTCAGCAAGGGACCGGCCCAGGTGCCGATGCCGGATCTGATCGGCAAGACGCTGGACGAGGCGAAGGAGATTCTCCAGCAGAACGGCCTCGTGCTGGACGAGGAGAAGCTCAGCTACGAGCCGAGCTACACGCCCGAGGGGCAAGTGTTCAAGCAGTTCCCGCAGGACGCGGGCGAGATGGTGGACCCGGGAACGAAGATCACGCTCTGGATCAGCAGCGGCTATCCGGCCGAAGCGAAGACCGTTCCCAAGGACATTACAGTATATCCGGTGCAGGACGGCAAGACCACTTCCTTTCGCATCACATATTCGGACGCGACCGGCAGCGACAAGGAGTTCAAGTCGGTGAAGATCAAGTCGGCCACCAGCTACAGGCTCTACCTGGTGCTTGCGCCCGGACAGAACGGGAACATCAAAATTTATCGGGACAACAAGTTCGACAGCGAAATTACGGTCCCCTACGAGGAAGACGTTCCGGCGTCGACCGATCCCGACACGGGCATGACGGAATCACCTCCGCCCGATTCGAACGGGCAAGGGGACGGCGAGACCGGCCAGGCGGACGGATTGGCGCCGGATCAGACAAACGGTCAGACCGACGGGCAACCGGACGGGCAGGTTGACGGCCAGAACGGTCCGGGAGTCGGCGGACCGTAAGCGAGGGGGAACGAAGCAAAACCTCAACCGGTGAGGAGATTGCGCATGCCCGAAGGCACGATCTACAAAGCGCTTAGCGGATATTATTACGTGTCGGACGAAGCGGGGCGCCGGATTCAATGCCGGGCGCGCGGCATCTTCAAGAAGCGCGGCGAGTCCCCGCTCGTCGGCGACCGCGTCGTCTTCCGCGAGACGGAGAACGGGGAGGGCGCGGTGGAGCGAATTTTGCCGCGGACGACGGAACTGGTCCGTCCCCCTGTCGCCAACGTCGAGCTGGCCGCGCTCGTCTTCTCCGTCGTCCGCCCGGAATTGAACTTGCAGCTGCTCGACAAGTTTCTCGTCCATACGGAGAGCGCCGGCCTCGACGCTCTGATCGTTCTGACGAAGCTGGATGCGGCGGAAGCGGACGAGGACCGGGAGCGCCTGCTGCGGGAAGCCGATGCCGCGCGGCGGCTGTACGCGTCGATCGGCTACGAGACGGTGGTGACGAGCGCGCGGCGCGGGGACGGAATCGCCGAGCTGCAACATCGGCTCGAGGGCCGAATCAGCGTGTTCGCCGGCCAGTCCGGCGTCGGCAAGTCGTCGCTGCTCAACGCCCTCGTCCCCGGCCTGACGCTGGAGACGAGCGAAATCAGCGAGAAGCTCGGGCGCGGCCGCCATACGACGCGCCACGTCGAGCTGGTGCCGCTGCCCGGCGGCGGGTACGTGGCGGATACGCCGGGCTTCAGCCAGCTCGATTTCGCCGAGCTCGGCATCGGGCAAATCGGAGCCTGCTTCCGCGAATTCGCCCGGCTGGCGCCCGATTGCAAGTTTCGCGGCTGCACCCACCTTCACGAACCCGGCTGCGCCGTCCTCGCGGCGAAGGAGGCCGGGGAAGTGGCGGAGAGCCGCTACCGGCACTACGCGGCGTTTATGGCCGAGTGGAAAGACAATCGACGGAGGTACTAATCTATGACGATCATCGCACCTTCCATATTGTCGGCGGATTTCGCCCGGCTGGGCGAGGAAGTCCGCGAGGCGGAAGCTTGCGGCGCGGATTGGATCCACATCGACATTATGGACGGCCAATACGTTCCGAACCTGACGTTCGGCCCGCCGGTCGTGGCGGCCATCCGGCCGTACACGCGGCTGCCGTTCGACGTCCATCTGATGGTTCATACGCCGGAACGGCTGTTTGCCGACCTGGCGAAGGCGGGGGCGGACCGCATCACCGTGCATGCCGAAGCTTGCGTTCATCTGCACCGGACGATTCACGCCGTGCGCGATCTCGGGCTCAAAGCCGGCGTCGCGCTCAATCCTCACACCCCGCTCGACGCGCTCGACTACGTGCTCGACGATCTGGACCTGGTGCTGATCATGACGGTCAATCCGGGCTTCGGCGGCCAGTCGTTCATTCCGGCGATGCTCGACAAGATCGCCCGGCTGCGCGAACGGCTGGAACGACGCCGTTTGACCCACGTCCATATCGAAGTCGACGGCGGCATCAACGCGGAGACGGCCGCACAGGTCGCGCGGGCGGGCGCGAACGCGCTCGTGGCCGGCCAGTCCGTCTTCGGGCAGAGCGACCGGGCCGCCGCCATCGCGGCGCTGCGCGCAGCGCCCAAAAGTTAAAAATCGCCTCCCCTCCGGTATAGGAACAAGCCTCATTTGCATACAAATGTACCGATAGCGCATCTAAAGGCGGCCGCTTCGCAGCGCGTCGTTCGCGGTGCCGCCGAGGGACCGGAGGTGGATGTGGGGATGAAGTTTTATACGTTCAAGCTGCCGAAGTTTCTGGGTGGGTTCGTCAAGGCGATCCTGAATACGTTCCAGAAAAACTGAAGCCTCCGCGGAACCAGCGGTTCCCGGAGGCTCCGGCGCGGCCGCGAAGACGCATGCGCGCATCGAACGGTCTCCCGAAGCGGCGCGTCGCTTCGAATCGATAGCTTCGGGGGAAGCGTCCCCATCGGCTCCCGACGGAAGACGCGGCAACCTGAAGGACGTCCGCCGGACTCGGGACAGCCGGGCCTGCGGCCGCGCCTTCTTCGCCGAGGAGCGCCGGCCCATGTCCGCAAGCCAACGCATAACGAAGAAAGCACCTGGGTTCCAGGTGCTTTTGTCATACGGCGTATATCGCGTATCGGGCGGATATCAGACGCGCACGACTTTGCCGGACTTCAGGGCGCGGGCGCTGACGTAAACGCGCTTCGGCTTCCCGTTGACCAGGATGCGCACCTTTTGCACGTTGACCCCCCAAGAACGGCGGTTATGATTGTTGGCGTGAGAAACGTGATTTCCGGAACCGGGTTTCTTCCCCGTAATATAACATTTGCGAGCCATTCTATCCACCTCCCTACCGAAGCCTTGCAGACACTTTCTTTATCATAGCACAGCCCCCGAACGGTTGCAATCGCCCGCAATCACTCAGCTAAAATGTTACCGAAGAGGCATCGGATCACTCACATCGAAATGTTACCGAGGGGATGTGAGTTGAAATTGAGCATGAAAACACGACGTGAAGTGATCCATGCCTTGGCTGATCAGTACAAGAGAGCGAAAACGCGTAATGAGAAATCTGCAAT
>Ga0207789_1000292_pt1 | contig 23691 bp, 24 predicted proteins | sample HigsolmetaGSP12D_FD_184840 | JGI IMG/M metagenome (GOLD analysis project Ga0207789, IMG submission 184840) | High solid enriched microbial communities from the Joint BioEnergy Institute, USA - SP1-2-D (SPAdes) | ecosystem: Engineered > Bioreactor > SSF (Solid state fermentation) > Aerobic >...
ACGACAAGCAGAGGGAAAGTCATCCGTGCTGACTTTTCCTCTTATCTCTTCACTAAGGACACGATTTCTGGCAAACCTTGGACACCTAACACTGTCATATTCCGGCCAATATGGGTTGGCAGTAACAGGATATGATAAATCTCTTTGGTCACGTAGCGCTTCTTGCCCGGATTGACTTTCTCGTGTGACATCTTCTGCTCACGGGCATACATGCGGAACGTCGGCTCTTCATCGGTACAGAGGATGACGCCCGATTGAAGACGCGAAGTGAGCAACTGATCCAGCGTCGCGGCGCTTAGGCGTCCCAAAGTCGCCACTTCTGCGACAGTGTGCTTCATGCGATCCCGGGCGACGAGCACGCAGACTTGTTCAGCCGATATCCCGCGTTTCTTTGCGACGCCTCCGCGTTTGCGGGCTTTACGCGGAAGCTTACGCTTTCCCTTTTCTGAGTACAGAACGTATGTTTCGTCCACCTCCACGATGCCTTCGAGCGTCGGTGACTTGATCTGGGACAAGGCATGCAGGATCTTATGACGCCATTCAAAGGAGGCTTGCAAAGAGATGCCGACTAGCTTAGCGCATTTGCGGAGGGAGTAGCCTTGCTCCATCGCCCGCAGGTAGCTCGCCCACTTCTCCGGATATTTCGTTCGGTGAACAGGCGTGTTCGTCAGGTCGTTGAATGTGTGACCACAGACTTTGTGCAAATAACGTTGCCGACCGCGATAGGTGCCATTCTTCTTGAAGTTGCCAGACTCACCGCAATGCGGGCACGATAGGCCGTCGTGGAAACGAGCGGCTCGAATCTCATCTAGGCTTGAAAGTTTGCTTGAGGCGGAAGACTCCGAGTCGGATGTTGATTCCTCAAGAATCTGCAACAGAAGCTGTTTTTTGCTGAGGTTCCAGTTCCTCAAGCGCATCCACAATCTGGTTCAATGGGATATAAGCCATGTACAACGCCTCCGAACATTCGTTCTATCCATAGAATACCAGAACAAACGTTCCTAAGCAACATTTAAGCGGAACTCAGCCTTTTGTATTTATACCCATGAAGCCCTTTATAATTCTCTGGATACATCTTTCCCCCTTTTTTTTGCGGATGGCGAGGGGAGCCTCCCGGGAAGCGGCCACCGCGCACCGGACACTGGACGATTGCATAAGATGTGCTAGGCTGCTGGCATCGGAAAGGAGGGATCGTCATGCTCACCGGCGTTCAAGTTGTGCTCGCGGGAGGGGACGCCAGGCAGCTGGAGGTGATCCGTCGCCTGACGGAACTGGACGCATCGGTGGTCATTGCGGGATTCGATCGGCTCGACACACCTTTTCCGGGCGTCGTCAAGGCGGACTGGACGCCGGATGCGCTCGGCAAGGCCGACGCGCTCGTGCTGCCTCCGGTCGGCACGGAGGACGACGGAGTCATCTCGGCGATCTTCGCCGAGAAGGAGATGAAGCTGACCGACGAACATCTGGCGGCGCTGCCGAATACCTGCAAAATCTACTGCGGCATGGCCAAACCTTATTTGCGCCGCTTGTGCGAGAACCACCGCATCGGACTGGTGGAGCTGTTCGAGCTCGACGACGTCGCCATCTACAACTCCATCCCGACGGCGGAAGGCGCGGTGATGATGGCCATCCAAAATACCGACATTACGATCCACGGCTCGACGTGCATGGTGCTCGGGCTCGGGCGAACGGGGCTGACGCTGGCCCGCACCCTGCAGGGGCTCGGAGCCAAGGTGAAGGCCGGGGTGCGCCGGGAGGAATCGTTCGCGCGGGCGTTCGAAATGGGCTTCGAGCCTTTTTACATGCCTGATTTGGCGCGGCAGGCGGGGAATATCGACTTGCTTTTTAACACAATTCCGCATATGATAGTCACAGCGCAAGTGATCGCCGGACTCCCCCTGCGCGCGGTTATTATCGACCTGGCCTCGAAGCCGGGCGGAACCGACTTCCGCTTCGCCGAGAAGCGCGGAATCAAGGCTCTGCTCGCTCCCGGACTTCCGGGAATCGTCGCTCCGAAGACGGCCGGTCGAATTATCGCCAACGGCTTGATCCAGATGATTCTGGAAGACAGCCGACAACGGGGGGAAGCGACATGAATTGGCAAGGATTGACGGTCGGCTACGCTTTGACCGGTTCCCACTGCACGCTGGCGGAAGTGATGCCGCAGATTCAAAGATTCATAGACGCCGGAGCCAACGTCATTCCCATCGTCAGCCATTCGATCCTGACGACGGATACGCGGTTCGGCTCGAGCGAACAGTGGCAGACCCGGTTGCGCGAGTTGACCGGTAACGAGCTGATCAGCACGATTCCGCAAGCCGAGCCGCTCGGCCCTGCGAAGAAGCTGGACGTCCTCGTCATCGCGCCCTGCACGGGCAACACGACGAGCCGGCTGGCCAACGCGATGACCGACAGCCCCGTGCTGATGGCGGCCAAGGCGCAGATGCGCAACGGGCGCCCGCTGGTGCTGGCCATATCGACGAACGACGGCCTCGGGCTCAACGCCGCCAACATCGCCAAGCTGCTGGTGGCGAAGAACATCTACTTCGTTCCGTTCGGCCAGGACAATCCGGAAGCGAAGCCGAATTCGCTCGTGGCGCGCATGGATCTGATCATGGAGACGTGCGAGGCCGCTCTGCAAGGCAAGCAACTGCAGCCCGTGCTTATCGAGCGCTATTTGTACGCCTGAGGGCTCTTTTTTTTGACGGATGGATAGCGCCGTCGGGTTCGCTTCGCGCATCAAAGCTTCGCTTCGGCTTATAGCCGCCGCTTCAAGCAATCGACATCGTCTTTACGCACCTGCGATCGGACTTTTGACGCCTCGTCGTTCATCCGCAGCTCATTCGGGGATGAAGGAAGAATCGAACCATGATCAAGGTGCAGAAGTTTGGAGGGACGTCGCTGTCCGACGAGCAAAGTCGGCGGAACGTCCTCCGTCATATTTCGCGGGAGCGCGCGTCCGGCGCCGGCCTGGTCGTCGTCGTGTCGGCCATGGGCCGGCGCGGCGAGCCGTACGCCACCGACACGCTGCTCGACTGGATCGAGCAAAACGGCCGTTCGCTGCCGGACCGGGAGAAGGACATGCTGCTCAGCTGCGGAGAGCTGATTTCCGCGGCGACGCTGTGCAGCCTGCTGAACCGCGAGGGCATCCCGAGCGTCGCTCTGACCGGCGGCCAGGCGGGCATCGTCACCGACGGCCGGTTCGGATCGGCCCGCATCGCCAAGGTCGACCCGAGCCGGGTGCGCGAATATTTGGCCGACGACAAGGTCGTGGTCGTGGCCGGTTTCCAGGGCGCGACGGAAGACGGCGAGATCACGACGCTCGGACGCGGCGGCAGCGACACGTCCGCCGCCGCGCTCGGCGCCGCGCTGGAAGCGGAAGTCGTCGACATCTACACCGACGTCGAAGGCATCCTGACGGCCGATCCGCGGCTCGTCGGCGAAGCGCGGCCGCTGGCGGTCGTCAGCTACGAGGAAATTTGCAACATGGCGTACAACGGCGCCAAGGTCATTCATCCCCGGGCGGTCGAGATCGCGATGCGGGCCGGGGTGCCGATCCGCGTCCGCTCGACGTTCTCGGACGGGGAAGGCACGCTTGTCACCCGCGCCGATCTGGCCCGCGAGAAGAGCGGCTGGATCGACCGCACCGTCACCGGGCTCGCCCACGTCCGCGGCGTGACCCAGCTGGCGGTCCGCACGCCGGAAGACGATCCGGACGCCCAGCTGCGCGTGTTCCGGGCGATGGCGGTGAACGGCATCAGCGTCGACTTCATCAACGTGACGCCCGCCGGCATTCTGTACACCGTCGGCGAGCCCGACGCGGAGCTGGCCGTCCGGCTGCTGCGGGAGATGGGCTTCGAGCCCCGCACGCAAGCCCGCTGCGCCAAGGTCGCCGTCATCGGCGGCGGCATGAACGGCGAGCCCGGCGTCATGGCGAAGATCGTGGAAGCGTTGACGGAACGCAACATCCCCATCTTGCAATCGGCAGACTCCAACGCGACCATCTGGGTGTTGGTGTCTGAAGAAGATATGGCGCCTGCGCTGCAGGCGCTACATGCCGCGTTCGCCCTGCATCGGACGCCCTGAGCCGGCGGAAGACGAGGGCCGGCGCGGCGCAGCCGCCCCAAGTGCGGCGACGTTTTCGCGTGAACGATCGGAGGAGGAAAGGATTATGAGCTTTGGTCGCCTGATTACGGCAATGGTTACGCCCTTCAACGAACAACTGGAGATCGACTGGGAGGTCACGGGCCGGCTGATCGACTACTTGATCGAAGAGCAGAAGTCGGACGCGCTTGTCGTCGCCGGCACGACGGGAGAGTCCCCGACGCTGACCGACGACGAGAAGGAAGCGCTGTTCCGCTTCACCGTCCAGCGCGCCGCCGGCCGCTGCCGAATCATCGCCGGAACCGGCAGCAACAGCACCGCGCATTCGATTCACTTGACCCGCATCGCCGAGCAAGCCGGCGTCGACGGCGTGCTGCTCGTCGCTCCCTACTACAACAAGCCGAATCAGGAAGGGCTGTACCTCCATTTCAAAGCGATCGCCGAATCGACCTCCCTTCCGGTCATGCTGTACAACATCCCCGGCCGCACCGGCATCAACATCTCCGCGGCGACGACGCTGCGGCTGGCCGAGCTGCCCAACGTGGTCGCCACGAAGGAGTGCACGTCCCTCGACCAGATCAACGAGATCATCCTCGGAGCGCCCGAAGGCTTCCGCGTCTACTGCGGAGAAGACGGCGTCAACCTGCCTGTTCTCGCGATCGGCGGCTACGGCCTCGTCAGCGTGGCCAGCCATCTGATCGGCAAGGAGATGAAGGATCTGATCGAGGCGGTTCTCGAAGGCCGGAGAGAGGACGCGATCCGGATCAACAACCGCTGCTTCCCGATCTTCAAGGGCTTGTTCCAATGCCCGCATCCGTTGCCGAATCCGGTCGCCGTCAAGTACGCGCTCAACGTGAAAGGGATTCCGGTCGGCGGCGTCCGCCTGCCGCTCGCGGGACCGACCGAAGAGGAAGCGGCGTTCATCCGCAAGCTGATCGGCTAAAGGCGCTTACCGGCCGGACGGATTCCGCTTTTGCAGCCGATGCCTGACGCAGGCATCGGTTTTGTCATATAAGGGGACGCTAACGAGGGGGCTCGCGGGCGGCTCGGCCGCTTGGTCGGTTGAATTCCAGCTTTTGCTTCATGTATAATGTTTCTGAGTGATTGGGTGCGGCTAATTTTTTTGCAACTTGACAATTCCATAGGAGCGAGATCGTCGGATCCAACGTAGGAGGTACTAGACTTGTCCAAAAAGAACAACCAAGACAAATTACTCATTTTCGCACTGGGTGGCGTCGGCGAGATCGGCAAAAACATGTACGTCATCCAATACGGGAACGACATCGTCGTCGTCGATTCCGGCCTCAAATTTCCCGAAGAGGAGATGCTCGGCATCGACGTCGTCATCCCGGACATCACCTATTTGCTCGACAATCGCGACAAAGTACGGGGCATTCTCATTACGCACGGTCACGAGGACCACATCGGCGGCTTGCCGTATGTGCTCAAGCAGTTGAACGTACCGGTCTACGCGACGAGACTGACGCTCGGCCTGATCGAGAACAAGCTGAAGGAAGCGGGCTTGCTCGGCGACACGAAACGGATTCTGATCACCGCCGATTCGGAGGTTCAGCTCGGTTCGATCCGCGCCAGCTTCTTCCGCACGAACCACAGCATTCCCGACTCGGTCGGCGTGTGCCTGGACACGCCGGAAGGCGCCGTCGTGCATACGGGCGACTTCAAATTCGACCACACGCCGGTCAACGAGCAATTCGCCGACCTGCAGCGCATCGCGGAGATCGGCAAGCGCGGGGTGCTGGCGCTGCTGTCGGACAGCACCAACGCCGAACGTCCCGGGTTTACGCCTTCGGAGAGCAACATCGGCAAGGAACTGGTCGATATTTTCCGCAGCGCGCGCCAGCGCGTCGTCATCGCCACGTTCGCCTCGAACGTGCACCGGATTCAGCAAATCATCGACGCCGCTGCGGAGACGCGCCGCAAGATGACCGTCATCGGGCGGAGCATGGTGAACATCGTCAGCATCGCCTCGGAGCTCGGGTATCTTCACATTCCGGAAGGCATGCTGATCGAGCCTGAAGAAGTGAACAAACTGCCGGCGGACCGGGTCGTCATTCTGTCCACGGGCAGCCAGGGGGAGCCGATGTCGGCGCTTACGCGGATGGCCCGCTCGACGCACCGCAAGGTGGACATTCTTCCCGGGGACACGGTCGTCATTTCGGCGACGCCGATTCCGGGCAACGAACGGTACGTCGGCCGCACCGTCGACGAATTGATGCGGCTCGGCGCTTACGTCATCTACGGACCGGGTTCCGTTACCGGGGTGCACGTGTCCGGCCACGGCAGCCAGGAAGAGCTGAAGCTGATGCTCAATCTGATTCGGCCCAAGTTCTTCCTGCCGATTCACGGCGAATACCGGATGCTCCGCCATCACGCGATGCTGGCGGAAGCGGTCGGCATCGACCGCGAGAACATCTTCCTGCTCGACAACGGCGATACGGTCGAAATCCAGAACGGAACGGCCCGCAAGGCGGGCAAAGTACCGTCGGGCAACGTGCTCATCGACGGGCTCGGCGTCGGCGACGTCGGCAACATCGTGCTGCGCGACCGCAAGCTGCTGTCGCAGGACGGCATCCTGGTCGTCGTCGTCACGCTGAGCAAGCAGGACGGAACGATTATGTCCGGGCCCGACATCATCTCCCGGGGCTTCGTCTATGTCCGGGAGTCGGAAGGGCTGCTGGAAGAAGCGAACCGGATCGTCTCCGGCACGCTGCAGAAGCTGATGAGCGAGAACGTCAACGAATGGGCTTCGCTCAAGACGAACGTGAAGGATGCGCTTGGCCGCTTCCTTTACGAACAAACGAGAAGAAGACCGATGATCCTGCCCATCATTATGGAAGTATAGCATGCAAGTCCGCTAGCAACATCCTGCACTCACCTCACCGAAAGCCGCCTCTCTTCGCCGGAAGAGCAGGCGGCTTTTCGGCGTGCTTGCCGCTTTCGAATGGCCGGTTGCCCGAACGCCCATACTATGTCAATCCGCGCGCTTCGGCTTGCCGTGGCTGGGGAGAAGGGGCGCGCAAGCGAAGGAGGGCGAATTCACCCGTGAATGAACCACCGAAGCCGGACGTTCCTTCGGAGACGCCGGGACCTGCCGAAGATCAGCGCAAAGCCGCCGCGGAAAACCTGGTGCAGCTGGGACAGGTGAACGTTCCGGCGGCCGAATCGAACATCTTCTGCCTGACCATCATCGGTCAGGTGGAAGGCCATCTGATGCTGCCCCCGCAAAACAAAACGACCAAGTACGAACACGTCCTTCCGCAACTGGTCGCCGTCGAGCAGAACCCGAAGATCGAAGGTTTGCTGCTCGTGCTCAACACGGTCGGCGGAGACGTCGAAGCGGGGCTGGCGATCGCCGAGATGGTCGCCTCGCTGTCGAAGCCGAAGGTGGCGGTCGTGCTCGGCGGCGGCCATTCGATCGGGGTGCCGATCGCGGTGTCGGCGGATTATACGTTCATCGCCGAAACCGCGACGATGACGATTCATCCGATCCGGCTGAACGGGCTGATCATCGGCGTCCCGCAGACGTTCGAATATTTGGACAAAATGCAGGAGCGCGTCGTCCGGTTCGTCACCCGCCATTCCAACGTGAGCGAGGCGACGTTCAAGGACCTGATGTTCCGCACCGGCGAGCTGACGCGCGACATCGGCACGAACGTCATCGGCATCGAGGCGGTCCGATACGGCCTGATCGACGCCGTGGGCGGCATCGGGGAAGCGCTCCGGGAGCTGAACCGGCGCATCGCGGAGAAGAAGAGCGAGCGGCCGGAAGGGGGCGGCGCCCCATGACGCTGTACACGTGCCTGCCGCTCGATGTCGTGCTGGACGGCATCGACCGCGCTCCCGGCCCGTTCATCGAAGTCGGCCGGGACGGGCTGACGATGCTCGTCGAGCCGACGGCGCCGGGCGTCGGCCGCATCGTCCGGCTGATCGCAGCTCCCTTGGACTGCTACCTGAAGCCGGAGTTCGCGCCGGGCGCTCTGGTCTATTACGGCGCCGGCGGGTTCAAGGAGAAGGCGCGGCCGGCGGCCGCCGAATCGCCGCCGCTCATGTAATCCCGGTTCCGACTATGTTATAATGGTGAACCGGGAGGTGGCAAACTTGGCCAGACGCAAACGCAAGAGGGCCTCGTTGGGAGCAAGCCTGAAGTTCGAAATCTACGGCATCCTGCTAATCACACTCTCGGTTATCGCGATTTACGGCGAGGCGGCGGGAGGACGCTCGCTGTCCAAGCTGTTCGGATATTTGCTCGGCAATTTTTATTTCCTCCTCCCGATCGGCGGCATCTGGCTCGGCCTCCACGCGATGATCAAGCGGGCGTGGCCGCGCGGCTGGACGATTCGCCGAAGCGGCTTCGTGCTGCTGAGCTGCGGTCTGACGCTATGGAGCGCGATGGGCTTCATCGACAGCCGCCTCGATCCGCTCAACGCGGTGACGCCGGCGAGCATCTTTTCCCAGACGCTTGACCAACTGTACGATCAAATTTGGAGCGGGCCGGTCCAGCCCGGGTTTACGATCCGGGACAAGGACCTCGGCGGCGGGCTGGTCGGCGCGCTTCAATATTCTTTGTTTTTCTGGCTGTTCGGGTATGCGGGCTCCCGGTTCGTGCTCGTGATCGAATTCGCGATCGCGATCATGCTCGTGACGAACCGTTCCTACGTCGACATGGTGCGGAACGTCAAGGCGGCGCTGCGGCGCTTCGCCCCGATGCTTCTCTCCCGCCTGACGTCGGGACGCCGGCCGGTGGCGGCCAAGGCCGTCCCGGTCAAGTCCGCCGGCCGCGGCCGGGCGAAGGCGATGCCGGCGCCGGTGCCGGACGACGACCCGGACGACGAGGAGCCGCTAGCTCCGCCGGCCCGCAAGAAGCCGATCTTCTTCCAGCTGTTCCACGGCAAGCCGGAAGCGGACGGCCGCGCGCGGGGCGAGGACGAGTGGGACGAGGACGAAGGCCCGATTCTGTACCCGGTGTCGGAAGGGCCGAAAGTACATATTCAATCGTCCGCGAACCACAACCGATCCGAGGAGCCGGTCAGCCGTCTGTTCGGAGACGTCCGGACAGGCGCGGCCGACGGCGCGGCGGCGCCCGCCGGAGCGGCGGCAGCGGCGCCGCCGGCTCCCCTTTGGGCGGCGGACGTCCATGACCGTCCGGCGGACGATGCGCCGTTCGCAGGCGAGCCCGGGCCGGACGAGGACGAATGGCGCGGCGGCGAGGCGATGGCGGAAGACGAATGGGACGACGCGGAGCCGTCGGACGAGCCGGAAGACGCTATCGCAGGCGAAGCGGAGGCGGGTGAGACCGGAGACGGCGGCGAAGCCAAGCCGGCCAAGCCCGCGGCGAAGCCGAAGCGGCCTTACCGAATGCCGCCGCTCCATCTGCTCGGCAAGCCCAAGGGAGCGGGCCGGGGCGGCTCGACGGCGGACGACTGGGGGACGGCGCGCAAGCTCGAGGCGACGCTGGAAAGCTTCGGCGTCCGCGCGAAGGTGCTCGACGTCGCCAGAGGCCCGGCGGTGACGCGCTTCGAGCTGCAGCCCGACACCGGGGTGAAGGTGAGCCGCATCGTCAGCCTGACCGACGACATCGCCCTTGCGCTTGCGGCCAAGGACATCCGGATGGAGGCGCCGATTCCCGGCAAATCGGCGATCGGCATCGAGGTGCCGAATCCGGAGGTCAGCGTCGTGACGCTGCGGGAAGTGCTGGAGACGCAGGCGTTCCAGGAGGCGCAGTCGAAGCTGTCGATCGCCTTCGGGCGGGACATCTCCGGCCAGCCGATCGTCGGCAATCTGGCGCGCATGCCCCACCTGCTCGTCGCCGGCGCGACCGGGTCCGGCAAGTCGGTGTGCATCAACGGCATCATTACCAGCATCCTGTACAAGGCGAAGCCGGACGAAGTGAAGTTTCTGATGATCGACCCGAAGATGGTCGAGCTCAACGTGTACAACGGCATCCCGCATCTGCTCGCCCCCGTCGTCACCGATCCGCGGCGCGCGGCGCTCGCGCTCAAGAAAGTCGTCGTGGAGATGGAGAAGCGGTACGAGAAGTTTTCCAAGTCGGGCACCCGCAACATCGAAGGCTACAACGCGCTCATGATGAGCGGGGACAATCCCGACGGGGTGCTTCCCTATTACGTCGTCATCGTGGACGAGCTGGCGGACCTGATGATGGTCGCCGCCGGCGACGTCGAGGACGCGATCATGCGGCTGGCGCAGATGGCCCGGGCCGCCGGCATCCACCTGATCATCGCGACGCAGCGGCCTTCGGTCGACGTCATCACCGGGGTCATCAAGGCGAACATCCCGAGCCGGATCGCCTTCGGCGTCTCTTCCCAGGTCGATTCGCGCACGATCCTCGACATGGTCGGCGCGGAGAAGCTGCTCGGCCGCGGCGACATGCTGTTCCTGCCGATGGGCATGTCCAAGCCGATCCGGGTGCAGGGGGCGTTCCTGTCGGACAGCGAGGTGGAAGCGGTCGTCTCGCACGTGCGCGGGCAGGCGGAAGCGAGGTACGACGACGAGCTCGTGCCGGAAGTCGGCGAAGAGGCGGAGCCGGAAAGCGACGACGCGCTGGACGAGCTGTTCGATCAGGCCGTCGGCATCGTGCTCGAGGCGAAGCAGGCGTCGGTGTCGCTCTTGCAGCGGCGCATGCGCATCGGCTATACCCGCGCCGCCCGGCTGATCGATTCGATGGAAGCCCGCGGCATCGTCGGCCCTTACGAGGGAAGCAAGCCGCGCGAGGTGCTCATGACGCTCGAGCAGTTCCAGTCGGGCAACCGCATCTCTTCCTGAACCGCCTCTCGGGGCGGTTTTATTATTTCACGTGAAGCGGCGGAGATCTGTCATTTTTCGTTACGGACCGCGTCGGGAACGGGCGCAATTAACCTGCCGGCCGACATCGTCAACCGGTACAGTTGATCGACCACATAAGCGTCCGGCTGCTTCAACCCGTCTCGCAGCCACTGCTTGAAAATGCCGATCGCGCCGCCCATAATCCATTGCGCATAGAATGTCAAGTCGATTTCCGGGCTGCGGTTCCGCACGAGCTTAAGGACGGAAAGAAGCGATTGGCTCAGCTGCTCCTGAATCCGGTCGGACGCTTCGGTTCTTCCGTTGCCCAGCAGCATGACCCGGTAAAATGTCGCATTTTCCCGGATATGCTCAATCGTCAGAGCGACTTTTTGCCAATGAATTTGTTCCAAATCGCGAGGAACCTCGCGGGCGGTCCGGCTGTCGAAATCGATGATTTTGGCGTATTCCCGCAGCTTGTCGTTCACCAACTCCCAGAGCAGCTCTTCCTTGGTGGAATAATGATCGTAAAACGTCACCCGGTTCACGCCGGCGCGGCCTGTTATTTCCTTGATATGAATCTCGTGCAGGCGACGGTCGATCAGCAGCGCAAGAAATGCCTCTTTGAGTTTTTGGCGGGTTCTTGCCACCCGCGCGTCGGGGTATTTCGTTGGGTCCGCCCTCCTCGCAGCAAAATTTTTGCTTACACTCCGGCCTTAAGTGTCGTCTATCCGGTTCGGGCTGCTCGCATCGCATTGAAACAGCCTTTGGCCCGTCCTATGATAACGATAACGACGTCATGTCGTCAACGACAAGACGCCGACATATTGCTGGGGAAAGGATGAGGAGTCATGAGGCTGCAAGGAAAATCGACTGTCATTACCGGCGCCGCTTCCGGCATGGGGAAAGCGATGGCGATCCTGTTCGCGAGAGAAGGAGCGTCCGTCGTCGTGGCGGATGTCAATGCGGCCGCGATCGAGGCCGTCGTGGCGGAGATCGCGGCCGCCGGGGGACAAGCGGTCGGCGTGCCGACCGACGTGACGAAAGAAGACGACATCGCCCGCATGATCGACACGGCAGTGGAAAAATTCGGCACCCTTGACATTCTGGTTAACAATGCCGGCATCATGGACAACTTCGCCGCCGCAGGCAACGTGACGGACGAACTATGGAACCGGGTGCTCGACGTCAATCTGACAGGCCCGATGCGCGCCACCCGGAAAGCGCTCGGCGTCATGACCGCCAACGGGAAAGGCGTCATCGTCAACATCGCTTCCGTCGGCGGACTGTTCGGATCGCGGGCGGGAGCGGCTTATACGGCGGCCAAGCACGGCATCGTCGGCTTGACCAAGAACGTCGGTTTCCAATACGCCAAGCTGGGCATCCGCTGCAACGCCATCGCTCCGGGAGGGGTCGCCACCAACATCGGCTCGACGATCACCCAGCCCGACCCGCTCGGCATGGGGGCGGCCAACGACGGCTTCGCTCTCATCCGCGGCGACGCCGCCGACCCTCAGCGCATCGCCGAGGTGGCTCTCTTCCTCGCCTCCGACGAATCGAGCTTCGTAAACGGCACCGTCGTAACCGCAGACGGAGGTTGGACCGCCTATTAAAATTCGCAAGATCGCCGTCTCTTCTCCGTAACCCGTTTTTTCGCCGTCCCTCTCCGTCAGGTTTGGGCCGCAAGCGTTCGTTTTCCGCCTTTTCACCGTAATCCCGCTCGCTCAAGTTCCGCAGCCGGCTATTATATCCCATGCGAATATTTGTTCCGGCGCGTGCGCGTGTGTGGTATGATGAAAAGGATCTTTTTCGCGGACAAGGAGGAGGCGGTACCGATGAACGACGGGCGGGTGCGCTGCGGCTGGGTGAACGACAGCCCGCTGTATATCCGCTACCACGACGAGGAATGGGGCGTTCCGGTGCACGACGACCGGAAGCTGTTCGAATTTTTGACGCTCGAAAGCGCCCAGGCCGGCCTCAGCTGGTTCACGATTCTGCGCAAGCGGGAGGCGTACCGGGAGGCGTTCGCCGGGTTCGATCCCGAGATCGTGGCCCGCTACGACGAGCGGAAGCTGCAGGAGCTGATGCAAAACGAAGGCATCGTCCGCAACCGGCTCAAGCTCGAGTCGGCCGTTCGCAACGCGGCGGCGTTCCTGAAGGTGCAGGAGGAGTTCGGCAGCTTCGACGCCTATATCTGGCGCTTCGTCGACGGCCGGCCGATTCGCAACCGGTGGAAGGAACTGAAGGAAGTTCCGGCTTCCACGCCGATTTCCGATGCGCTCAGCAAAGATTTGAAGAAGCGGGGCTTCTCGTTCGTCGGCACGACGATCTGCTACGCGCACATGCAGGCGACCGGCATGGTGCAGGATCATCTCACCTGCTGTTTCCGCCATCGGGAGCTTGCCCATCTGGAATAAACGTGACGCCGTCCCGGCAGCGGGGCGGCGTTTTCGCATAACAAGGGGGCCTGGCCGGGCAAGCCAATCTCTCTTCCTCTCCCGTCCGCTATGCGCCTTCGGCAGCGAATAAGTCCGCCATTCCTTCCTCATACTAACAATCATCCGTGCGGCCTCGCGGCAGCCCGGCGCATCGCAGCCCGACCGCGGCCGCCGCTTCCGGACCCGCATCCGGCCGTTGACAATATGACTGGGAAAGGCGTGAATCCGTTCGTGAGATATCGTCTCGTCATCTTTGCGCTATGTTTGTCCCTGGGACTGCTGGGGCTGTACAAGCTGGAACATTCGCACCGCTCCGCCGCGGCGTTCAGCGACGCGATCCTGCAGCAAGGCGCCACCGGCCAGGACGTGTACGAGCTGCAAGGGCGCCTGAAGGCGCTTGGTTACTACAACGGCAAAATCGACGGCAGCTTCGGACCGGAAACGCTCAACTCGGTCAAATGGTTCCAATGGAAGTTCGGCATGAAGGCCGACGGCATCGTCGGCGCGAAGACGAAGCTGATGTTGTGGAAGGCGACGAAGAACTGGCGGCCGACCGCGGAGGATCGGGCTTCTTCCGGCGGCGGGGCGTCCGGCGGCTCGGGCGCGAGCCTGCCCGCTTCGAATCATGCCGGCGTGTCCGCCAACGACATGAAGCTGATGGCCAACGCCGTATACGGCGAGTCGCGCGGGGAGCCCTACGAAGGGCAAGTCGCGGTGGCGGCGGTCATTCTGAACCGGGTCAAGTCGCCCGAGTTCCCGAACACCGTCTCCGGCGTCATCTTCCAGCCGGGCGCCTTCACCGCCGTTTCCGACGGCCAGATTTGGCTGACGCCGAACGAGACGGCCGCCAAGGCGGTCCGGGACGCGCTCAGCGGCTGGGACCCGACCGACGGCTGCCTGTATTACTTCAACCCCGCAACGGCCACCTCGAAGTGGATCTGGTCGCGGCCGCAGTACAAGACGATCGGCAAGCACATTTTCTGCAAATAAAAAAAGCGCCGGGAGCGGCCGCAACCATTTGCTTCCGGCCATGGCCATCGGGTAGAATGGGGCTGAACTGGAAAAGAAACGTAAGGGGTTTGATGCCTTGAGTGCTGAACAATTCGAGCGCGGATCCGTCGGCCGGATGCGCGTCCACGTGCTTCCGACCGAACGGTTCAAGACGTTCGCCCTGTCGTTGTTCGTCGGCATCCCGTTAACCGAATCCCGGGTGACGCCCGTCGCGCTCACCCCGTTCGTGCTTCGCCGGGGAACGGCCTCCTTCCCGGAGACGATCTCCTTCCGCGAGCGGCTGGACGATCTGTACGGGGCCGGCTTCGGCTTCGATCTCTACAAGCGGGGCGATTACCAGATCGTGCAGCTGCGCCTGGACATGATCAACGACCGCTTCGTCTCGTCTTCCGAATCGCTGCTCGCCGAAGCGATCCGCTTCCTCGGCGAGGCGCTCACCGCCCCCGCGCTGGAGGACGGCCGCTTCCGCACCCGCTACGTCGACGCCGAGAAGACGACCGTGCAGCGGCGGATCGAGGCGATCGTCAACGACAAGATCCGCTATGCCGCCGAACGGTGCGTCGAGGAGATGTGCAAGGACGAACCTTACCGGCTGCTGGCGCTCGGCCGCAAGGAGGATTTGCCGGGCATCGACGCCGCCTCGCTGTATCGGCATTACGAGCAATGGCTGCGCGACGCCGTGCTGGATCTTTACGTTTCCGGCGACACTTCGCTCGCCGAAGTCGCTCCGCTCGTCGAGAAGGCGTTCCGCCTGCCGTCGGGCTCGCCGGCCCGCTACGTCGCCCCCGCGCCGAAGAAGCCGCGCCCGGAGCCGCAGACGGTGGTGGAGCGGCTGGACGTCGGCCAAGGCAAGCTGAACATGGGCCTGCGCACCGGCGCCGTCTACGGCGACGAGAGCTATCCGGCGCTGCTCGTGTACAACGGGGTGCTCGGGGCGTTCCCGCATTCCAAGCTGTTCATCAACGTCCGCGAAAAGGCGAGCCTCGCCTATTACGCCTCCTCCCGGCTGGACGGCCACAAAGGGCTGCTGACGATCCAGTCCGGCATCGAGATCGACAACTTCGAGCGGGCGGTCGGCATCATCCGCGAGCAGCTCGAAGCGATGCGGGCGGGCCGCATTTCCGGCGAGGAGATGGACCGCACCAAAGCGATGCTGGCGAACCAGCTGCGCGAGATCCAGGACTCCGCCTACGAGCGCATCTCGTTCGATTTCAACAACGTGCTGTCCGGCAGCGACCGGACCGCCGCCGGCCTGCTCGACGACGTCCGCGCGGTCACGCCCGAGCAGGTGGCGGAGGCGGCGCAAGGCGTCGGGCTCGACACGATCTATTTCCTGCGGGACCGGAAGGGGGAAGCGTAACATGACGGTTCGATCGTATCCGCGACTGCAGGAGACGCTGCACGCCGCCAAGCTGGACAACGGGCTGGAAGTGTTTGTTTTGCCCAAGGCCGGTTTTACGAAGACGTACGCCACGTTCACGACGCGTTACGGCTCGATCGATAATCACTTCCGGGCCGCCGGCCGGGAGGAGAAGCGGGTGCCGGACGGCATCGCCCATTTTCTCGAGCACAAGATGTTCGAGGAGCCGGAAGGGGACGTCTTCGCCCGGTTCGCTTCCCAAGGCGCCTCCGCCAACGCGTTCACGAGCTTCGACCGCACCGTTTACCTGTTCTCTGCGACCGAATCGGTCGAAGCCAACGTCGACACGCTGCTCGACTTCGTGCAAAATCCGCATTTCACGGACGAGAACGTGGAGAAGGAAAAGGGCATCATCGTCCAGGAGATCAACATGTACCGGGACAACGCGGATTGGCGCGTCTACTTCGGGCTGATCGAAGCGCTGTACCAACACCACCCGGTACACATCGACATCGCCGGCACCCCGGAGTCGGTCCGCTCGATCACCAAGGAGATGCTCTACGACTGCTACCGGACGTTCTACCATCCGTCGAACATGACGCTGTTCATCGTCGGCGGCGTGGACGGCGAGCGGATCCTGGAGCGGGTGCGGGCGAACCAGGCGCGCAAGACGTTCGGTCCGGCCGGCCCGATCGAGCGGTTCACGCCGGAGGAGCCGGCCGAGGTGCGCTCGCCGCGGAAGGAAACGACGCTGCCGGTGTCGCTGCCCAAATGTCTGTTCGGCTATAAGGAAGCGCCGGGACCGGAGTCGGGCGAAGCGGCGATCCGCCGCGAGCTGGCCACCCGGCTGGCGTTCGATGCGCTGCTCGGCGCGAGCTCTCCGCTGTATCAGCGGCTGTACGACGACAACCTGATCTCCGACAGCTTCGGCCACGAGTTCAACACCGGTCCCGGCTTCGCGTTCTCGGCGATCGGCGGCGACACGCGCGATCCGGACGCGCTGCTCGCCCGGGTCGGCGAAGCGGTGGCCGAGGCGGCGGAGCGGGGCATCGACGAAGCGGTGCTCGAGCGGGCCCGCCGCAAGCGGATCGGCTCGTACCTGCGCATGCTCAACAGCCCGGAGGCGATTGCCGGGGAGTACACCCGCTACCATCTGAAGGGCGGCGATCTGTTCACGCTTGTCCAGCTGTACGAGAGTTTGACGCCGGACGAGATCAACGGCCGGCTGCGCGAGCACGCCGACCCTGCGCGCCTGGCCGTCTCCATCGTCCGCGGAGGAGCTTGAGCCGGAGCGGGCCGCCGGTCGCCCTCGTGACCGGCGCTTCCGGCGGCATCGGCGCGGCCGTGGCGCGGCGGCTGGCGGAGGACGGCGTCCGCCTCGTCCTGCATTACGGATCGTCGCGCCGGCGGGCGGAAGAAGCGGCGGCCGCCTGCCTGCGCGCCGGCGCGAGCGGCGCGGATGTCGTGTCCGCCGATCTGCGCTCCGCCGAGGCGCTGCGGGCGCTGAAGGAGGAGCTGGACGGCCGCGGGCTGTCGCCGAACGTGCTGGTGCACTGCGCCGGCTTCGCCCGCTACGGGCTGCTGCAGGATACCGCCGAAGACGACTGGGACGATTTGTTCCGCGTTCATCTCAAGGCGGCTTATGGGTTGGCGAAGCTGTTCGGGCCGGCGATGAGCTGGGGCCGCTGGGGCCGCATCGTTCATCTGTCCAGCGTCTGGGGACTGGTCGGCGCGGCGGGAGAGGTGGCGTATTCCGCGGCCAAGGGCGGGCTGAACAGCTTCACCAAAGGGCTGGCCAAGGAACTGGCGCCTTTCGGCGTTACGGTCAACGCCGTCGCCCCCGGCGCGGTCGACACCGATATGCTGCGCGAGCTGGACGAAGACGAACGGCGGCGGCTGCTTGCCGAAATTCCGCTCGGCCGGTTCGCCGCTCCCGGGGAAGTGGCGGAACTGGTCGCTTTTCTCGTCTCGGAGCGCGCCGGATACATCACCGGTCAGGTGCTCGCGCTCGCCGGAGGCTGGCAAGTTTAGGACGGTCGGGTTCGGAATAACCGCGCATATCGAAGCCTCGGTTCGGATATATTATCGTTTGTAGCAACCATTCAACGAGGCAGGAGGCGCGCCTACGATGTCGACCGTGCTGAACAATTTTGAAACGTGGAAAAACTTTTTGGGCGAACGCGTGGATGCCGCCAAGCGGATGGGCATCAGCGAAGAAGCCATTTCCAAGCTCGCTTACGAAATCGGCGAATTTCTGGACAACCGCGTCGATCCGAAAAACGACGAGCAGCGCCTGCTGAAGGAACTGTGGGACGTCGGCGACGAATCGGAGCGGAAAACGATGGCCCGGCTGATGGTCAAGCTGGCGGACCGCAACGGCTGACCGGAAGCGGGGCGGTCGGCGACCGCCGCGCTGAAGCGGCGTTGCAACCGATCGTCGATTTGAATCGTCATTCTCTTCAGACGAGCGTTCCGAAGACGAACGGCTCCGCACCGACAGGGCGGAGCCGTTCGGACATGAGCGGCAATCTGGGACTTTGGTCGGAATCTTCCCGAAACTTTTGCAGGAGAATGGCGAGTTTTGTAGAATGGATAATAGGGCTGATTTCTTTGCAAGCCGCCCGACGGCGAATCGCAGTTCGTAAAGAGGTGCCGGGATATGGAAAAAAAGCAATGGTACATGGAATACAAAATTCATAAGAACCGTCCCGGCTTGCTGGGAGATTTGGCTTCCCTGCTCGGAATGCTGGAAGTGAACATCATCACGATCAACGGAGTCGAGGACCGCACCCGCGGGCTGCTGCTGCAGACCGACGACGACGAGAAGATCGAGCTTCTGGGCAAGATGCTGTCCAAGGTCGAGAACATCTCCCTCATCACGCTTCGCCCTCCCCGCCTGACCGACATACTCGCCATTCGCCACGGCACTTACATCGACCGCGATTCTTCCGACGGCAAGACGTTCCGGTTCACCCGCGGAGAACTCGGCTTGCTGGTCGACTTCCTGGGGGAATTGTTCAAGAGGGACGGCAACCAGACGATCGGCCTCAGGGGCATGCCGCGCGTCGGCAAGACGGAATCGATCATCGCCGGCAGCGTGTGCGCCAACAAGCGGTGGACGTTCGTCTCCTCGACGCTGCTCAGGCAGACGGTGCGCAGCCAGCTGTCCGAGGAAGAGATGAATCCGGGCAACGTGTTCATCATCGACGGCATCGTCAGCACGATCCGTTCGAACGAGAAGCATTACGCGCTGCTGCAGGACATCATGGCGATGCCTTCGACCAAGGTGATCGAACATCCGGACATCTTCGTTCGCGAATCGGAATTCGACTACGACGTCTTCGATTGCATCATCGAGCTGAGGAACACGCCCGACGAAGAAATTACATACGAGAACTTTACGACGGCCGGTCTGGACGACGGCTTCTGAGCGCCGAAGCTTCACCCGCTGCTCTCATCACGATTCGATACGGAGGTGACATGGATGTCGGATTTGGGACTGCTGCTTCGCAAAGCGCGCGAACAGAGAGGGTATTCCCTCGATGACGTTCAGGAAGCGACCAAGATCCGCAAACGATATTTGGAAGCGATCGAGCAGGGCGATTACAAGGTGCTGCCCGGTTCCTTCTATGTCCGCGCCTTCGTGAAAACGTATGCGGAGACGGTCGGACTCGACGCCGAAGAGGTGCTCCGCCTTTATCAGAAGGAGCTTCCGAAGCCGCCTGCGGCCGAGACGGCGGCGCCGGAGGCGATGATCAAGCCGCGCAGCCGCAGCGTCCAACACAGCGACCGTTGGGGCAAGCTGATCGTCAACGTCGTGCTGTGGATGTTCGTGGTGCTGATCGCGGTCGTCATTTACGTCTATTTCGTGCGCAATCCCGGTTCGGAAGCGCAGAAGTCCGATCAGGAAACCCGCATCACGGACGAAACCGCTACACCGTCCGCTACGCCGCCGCCGTCCTCGGCGACGCCGACGCCCACCCCGACGCCGACTCCGACGCCCCCTGCGGTGACGCTCACCGTCACGAAAACGTCGAAAAACACAGCTTACATCGACGTTGCGCCCGCCGGAACCCACGAGTTGCGGATCGTTTCTCCGAACAGCTGGGTCGGCGTGCAGCAGGACAGGCAAGGCGGCAAATACTTGTACAACGGAACCCCCAAAGACGATACGCCGGTCGTGCTTCAGATCGACGGGCCGTTTTACGTCAACGTCGCGCACGCCAAGCTCGCGACGATTACGATCGACGGAACGCCGGTCGACGACGGAGACGCCAGCGGAACGAGAAGGTTCCAGTTCAACCCGGTGGAAGCGGCGACGCCGTCTCCGTAAAGTCCCTGCGCCGGTATATCCGCTCTTCGTCATGGAAACAATGAGAATGTTTTCCCATTTTTCCTTTGGACGGAGGTTCGTATGGCGACAAGTTGGATCGTGACGGCCATCGGCGTCATCGTCGCGCTGCTCGGCTGGTATTTGACGCCAAGCGCTTGGGGCTACGGCATTCTCGGCTTCGGACTGGCATGGATCGTCCTCGGCGTTCTCGACATGTTCCGGGCACCGACGCGCGCGCGCTGACAATCGACTTTAGCTTCGCGGACGCCCTCTCGGAGGGCTTTCGCTTTTTGGCGGCCGGGACCTATTTGGGCTTGGAGAACGGCTCTGCTATAATAGGAAGCAAATGATGGCAATACCAGAAAGGAAGACGCTCGCATGGCATCGGAATATTCATTCGACATCGTATCCAAAGTGGAGATGCAGGAAGTGAACAACGCCGTCACGCAGGCGATGAAGGAGATCGAGACGCGCTTCGACTTCAAGGGCAGCAAGAGCAGCATCAAGCTTGAAGGCGAGACGCTCGTCGTCGGCTCCGACGATGAATACAAGCTGAAGAGCGTCGTCGACATCTTGCAGTCGAAGCTGATCAAGCGCGGCGTGCCGATTCTGAATCTCGATTACGGCAAGGTCGAGCCGGCGGCCGGGCAGACGGTGCGCCAGCAGATCAAGTTGAAGCAGGGGATCGATCAGGAGACCGCCAAGAAGATCAACATTCTGATCCGCGATTCCAAGCTGAAGGTCAAAAGCCAGATTCAAGGCGACCAACTGCGGGTGTCGGGCAAGAGCAAGGACGACCTTCAGGCGGTCATCCAGTTGCTGCGCGGCGCCGATCTGAAGCTCGACCTGCAATTCGTAAACTACCGCTGATCGGCGGCGGAAGGCGGCGCGGCCCGGCCGGGGAAGAAGCCGGAGCCGTGGCGGCTGCGGCGTTTTGACACGTCCTTGGACGTCGTTTAAAATGGAATGCAGTTTAACCGAACGAACAGCGGGACATTGATGGGGGAAGGCAGCGATGAAGCAGATGCATCGGGCAGCGGGCGTCCGAAGTCCGAAGAATTACTTGTTCGAAGAACTTGCGCCCGGCTGCGCGTATCCGGGCGTCGGCAAGCGGAGCGGGGAGGGACTTTTGTGAATTTGGCCAATCGCATTACGCTGGCCCGCATATTTCTCGTTCCGATCGTCGCCTTTTTCCTGCTGGTGCAACTGGACGTCGGACCGCTGACGCTGGGAAGCTACACGATTTCGTTCAACCAAATCTTCGCGCTGCTGCTGTTCATCATCGCCGCCAGCACCGACGGTTTGGACGGCTATATCGCCCGCAAGCGGAAGATCGTCACAAACCTCGGCAAGCTGCTCGACCCGCTTGCGGATAAGCTGCTGGTGGCGGCCGTGCTCATTTCCCTGGTGGAGATGGGCAAGCTGGAAGCGTGGGTGGCGATCGTCATCATCAGCCGCGAATGGGCGGTGACGGGCTTGCGGCAGGTGGCGCTGCTGGAAGGCGTCGTGCTGGCCGCGAGCAAATGGGGCAAATGGAAGACGGCGATTCAGATCGCCATGATCGTCGTGCTGCTGCTCAACAACTTGCCGTTCGAGTTCATCCACGTGCCGGTCGATGTCGTCGTCGTCTGGGCGGCTGCGCTCATTACGGTCTATTCGGGCATCGACTATTTCGTGAAAAACAAAAGCTTGTTCGTCAACATGGCCAATCCGTCCGATTCGACGAGTTCGTCTCCGTCGAACGCTGCGGGTTCTTCGCCGAAACCGGTGGCCAAAGAGGTGCGTCGCAACGTATGAAAGCGGAAATCATCGCGGTCGGCACGGAGCTTCTGCTCGGCCAAATCGTCAACACGAACGCCCAGTTTCTGTCGCAAGGCCTGGCAGAGCTGGGCATTGACGTTTATTTCCAGACGGTCGTGGGCGACAACGAGTCGCGCATCCGGCAAGCGATCGAGACGGCGCAAGGGCGCGCGGATCTTCTCGTGTTCACGGGCGGGCTCGGGCCGACGCTCGACGACTTGACGCGCGACGTTCTGGCCGCATGCCTGGGCCGGGAAATGCGCATTCACGAGCCGACGATGCGCAAGATCGAGGAGAGGTTCGCCGGCCGCGGCGCGGAATTCGTCGCGAGCAACCGCCGGCAGGCGCTGCTGATCGACGGGGCGACGCCGCTGCGCAACGACGCCGGCCTCGCCGTCGGCAACGCCCTGTCGGCGGACGGCAAGCACTATCTGCTGCTGCCGGGGCCGCCGCGCGAGATGCGCCCGATGTTCCGAAATGACGGGAGGGCGTGGCTGCGGAGCGTCATGGGGGACAACGCCGCGCTTCATTCGGTCATGCTCAAATTCAGCGGCATCGGCGAATCGGCGCTCGAGGATTTGCTGCTGGACTTGATCCGGTCGCAGACCGATCCGACCTTGGCGCCCTACGCCAAGGAAGGCGAAGTGGCGATCCGGGTGTCGACGAAGGCGGCGAGCGCCGGGGAAGCCGCGCGGCGGATGGAGCCGACGCTGCAGCAAATCCGGGCGCGGACGGAGCGCTATCTGTATGCCGAGGAAGACATTCCGCTTGAGGAAGCGGTCGTCCGCCTGCTGGCGCAGAAGCGGCTGACGCTGGCGCTGGCGGAGAGCTGCACGGGCGGCATGATCGCCTCGGCGCTGACCGCCGTGCCGGGGAGCGCGGACGTGTTCCTCGGCGGCGTGGTCAGCTACCGCAGCGCCGTGAAGCGGCAGGTGCTCGGCGTGCCGCCGGAGCTGCTGGAGGGCGAAGGTGCGCCGGGCGCCGTGAGCGCGGAGACGGCCGCAGCGATGGCCGAAGGCGCGCGGGCGGCTATGGACGCCGACGTGGCGCTGTCGGTGACCGGCGTGGCGGGGCCCGCCGGCTCCGAGGGCAAGCCGGTCGGCCTCGTCTACGTCGGCCTCGCGGAGCGCGGCAAGCCGGCGCGGACGGAGCGGCTCATGCTCGCCGGCGACCGCGAGGGCATCCGCATCCGCGCGACGAAGCGGGCGCTGTACTTCCTCTGGCTGTCGCTGACCGGCCGGGGGTGAGCGCCGGCGCCGCCGGGCGCCGAACCTGCGGCATCGCTTGCCGGCACCATAGGCATCGTTCGGCAGGCACTCGCTAGGCGCCCGTTAGGCGTGAGTGGCGAGGCGAGCTCCGACTTCGCGCGCTTCGCTTTGGGCCGGCTTCGGCCGCAGGAACATCGTTTGCCCGAGCACTTTCGCCGGCTGCTGTGCGGCCATCGAGGGAAGTTTCCTTCTTGCGCGCCGCGTCTGTCAGCCGACTTCGGGGCGGGCAACGGCAACCATCCACACGCAGACCGCCGACTTCGGGGCGGGCAACGGCGCATGGCTTGTGCGGGATGGCGGTCGGAAGGCGGAACCCGTCTGATCGACTTCACGCGTGCGAGATCCGACTCGGGCGTCCCCTTGTCTGCTTACCACCCCTGTCTGGCCTTCTTGGCGCGCGAACACATCGGGGAATATTCGACGTTTTCAAGCGGGATTTGCCAAATAGGGGCCGTGTCAACTCATATAAAAATGTTACCGAAGGAGAATGGATCACTCATGTATTTTTGTTACCCATGTTACCCTGTGGAGGCTGTCAGACAGCCTCCACAGGCCGTGCGGTGGAGGCAGGCGTCGCGG
>Ga0207789_1000293_pt1 | contig 23604 bp, 20 predicted proteins | sample HigsolmetaGSP12D_FD_184840 | JGI IMG/M metagenome (GOLD analysis project Ga0207789, IMG submission 184840) | High solid enriched microbial communities from the Joint BioEnergy Institute, USA - SP1-2-D (SPAdes) | ecosystem: Engineered > Bioreactor > SSF (Solid state fermentation) > Aerobic >...
CGGGTGTGGTAGACTTCACCTAAAAGGTGCTCCTTTCTTTGGGTGATGTTGTCTTCGCAAACACCATTCTACCAAAGATTTGGAGCCCTTTTCACGTTTTCAAAGAGTCGTACTTTCGAAATTCAGGTTTATATGAGTTGACACAGTCATTTCGATTCGTGCCCTGTCCGCGCCTGCCCAAATCAGCCGCGCGCCCCTTCCCGGCGCGGGTTGTCCCCGCGTCCTCGGCTTGCGCGCATCCCCCCGCCCGAATGCGGACCGAAGCCTCCCCAAGCGGTACATACAAGCGTCCGCTTGGGGTACCCTATATGCCGAATCGGACGGGGAGGGGGTCTGTCGCCGTGCGCAAGTGGATCTCGCTGCCGGCGCACCTGATCTTGATGGCGTTATGCTCGGCGGTCATCGCCGGCGGATTCCAGCTGTTCATCATTCCCGAAGGGCTGCTCAGTGGCGGACTGTCCGGCGCCTCCATGCTGATCGGCTACATGACCGGCGCCAACATCGGCTGGCTGTATTTCGCCCTGAACGTCCCCGTTCTCATCTGGGGCATGCTCGCGCTCGGCGGCCGCTTCGTGCTGTACAGCCTGGCCTGCGTCGTCTTCACGTCCGCCTTCATGCAGTGGATTCCGGCCGTGCGGCTGGCCGGCGAGCCGCTCCTCTGCGCGGTGTTCGGCGGCGTTCTGGTCGGAACCGGCACGGCCGTCGCTCTCCGGTACGGGGGCTCCTCCGGCGGCTTCGACGTCGTCGCTTCGATCGTCTCGCGCTACCGCGACCTGCCCGTCGGCGTCCTGATCTTCGCGCTGAACGCGGCCGTTCTGGTCGCGATGTTTTTCTACAACCGCAATTGGGATGCCACCCTTTATTCTATGCTGTCGATCTTCGTAACGGGAAAAGTGATCGACGCCGTCCATACGCCGCACCGCAAGGTGACCGCGTTCATCGTCACGAACCGGACGGACGAACTGGCCGCCCGTCTTCTTACGTTACCACGCGGAGTGACGATTCTCAAAACCCGGGGCGCCTTCACCCATGAAGAGCGGGATATGCTGATGACCGTCACGACCCGCTACGAGCTGGCCGAGCTGCGCAAGATGGTGCGGGGGCTCGACCCGAAGGCGTTCGTCAACATCGTGCAAACCGTCGATGTCATCGGGCTGTTCCGCGGGCGGCGTTCCTCCTGACGAAGAGGACCGCCCGGCCGTATTGGCAGCCGGCAGCGAAAAAACGGCAAAATCGTCCAAACGAGGACCTGATCTTCGCTTTGCTTGTGCTGCTGCAGGCCGCCTTCGCCGGGGAAACCGGGCACCGCAGCGGCGCGCTCCCGCATGCGCCGTTCCGGCAAGAGACGACGCGCGCGGCGGCGGGCGGACAGGCGGCCGCTGCCGCCGGCGGCGGTTTTGCGGCGGACGTCGCCGGCGATCCGCAGCCCGCCGCCCCCAAGGTCAAGGGCAAATTCAATTCGTCTGCGTCCCGTTTCCGGAAGGCTTCGGGAAGAAGGCCGGCCGCCTGAATTCGCCCAGGCCCGGGAGCTGGCCGATTCCGGCATCGGCGAATTTGTGCTCTGGAACGCCAGCAACAAGTATACGCCGGACGCCCGGTACCTGACGGCGCCTCCGCTTTTGCGGTCTTCCGCCTTATGGCCCGCCCCGCTCCTTCGCGAAAGAAGCTGCGCCCTGTTCACGGTCGACGTGACGGCGCAGCTTCTTCGATTGGGAAACCGGCGGGCGAAAAATCGGCAATAAGTTACTGCGCCAGACGAATGGCCAAATTGTATAAGTTCATGTCGAATTCCTTCTTGGTGCCGACGACTTTGTCGATATCCGTCGCGACCAGCTCTCCCTTGATGATGCCGCACGCCTTGGCGGAATCCCCTTCGGTCAGCTTCTGCACGGCGAAATCGCCGAGTCGGCTGGCCAGAATCCGGTCGTTGTGCGTCGGCGTGCCGCCGCGCTGAATGTGGCCGAGCACCGTCACGCGCGGCTCGATGCCGCTGTGCTCGGTCATCTCCTTGGCGATGGCTTCGCCGCTGCCCGCCCCTTCGGCGACGATGACGATGCTGTGGCGCTTGCCGTTCTGGAAGTTCTCCTTCATCCGATGCGAAATCTCGCGGATGTCGAAAGGCACCTCCGGCACGAGGATCGACTCGGCGCCGCTCGCCAGCCCCGCATAGAGCGCGATGTCGCCGCAGTGGCGGCCCATGACTTCCACGACCGACGAGCGCTCGTGCGAGGTCATCGTGTCGCGCAGCTTGTTGATGGCGTCGACGACGATGCTGACCGCGGTGTCGAAGCCGATCGTGAAGTCGGTGAACGGGATGTCGTTGTCGATCGTCCCCGGAAGGCCCATCGTCTTGATGCCCAGCTTGCTCAGCTTGTTCGCGCCTTGGTACGAGCCGTCCCCGCCGATGACGACAAGGCCGTCGATGCCGTTCTTGCGCAGCACCTCGGCGCCCCGCTCCTGGCCTTCCGGCGTCATGAACTCCTTGCAGCGGGCCGTCTGCAGAATCGTGCCGCCCCGCTGGATGATGTCGCCGACGCTGCGCAAGTCCATCGGGCGCAAATCTTCGTTCAATAGCCCCTGGTATCCGCGCTGGATGCCGAACACTTCCAGGCCCCGGTACAGCGCACTCCGCACGACCGCGCGAACCGCGGCGTTCATCCCCTGAGAGTCTCCGCCGCTCGTCAGCACGGCGATCTTTTTCACTGCGCTCATTCAAGTTCCTCCTTCAATTCTCGGCGCGGTTTCGCTTCGCAAGCTTCCGCCCCGTCACATCGCTTTGCGTATGAAATGGCTGTTGAACCAGAAGAACACCCTCGTCCACGGACTCCCCTTCATGAGGAGGCGGGCCGTCCGCCGCACGCTCTGCTGTTCGCGAACTTTCGGGTCGGACAAGTACAGCGCGACGAGCCCTTCGACGATCATCCGGTGGAAGCGGGGGAACGGCAGCGAATCCGCCGAGTTCCGGGCCGCCCGCACCATTCGCTGCAGCCGCTCCTCCAGCTCGTCCTGGCTGGCGTAATAGCTGCAGAAGTTCAAATCGCCGCCGAGCTCGTCCTCCGCCTGGTCGATCAAGTAATCCAGCAAGATGTGCAGACCGTTGATCGCGGGAAAATAGCTGCGCAAAATCGCCTCGCCCTCTTCCGGAAGAAGCGTCTCGTCGCTCGCCGCCAGGAACAGCATGAACATGCCGAGCGTCGACCCGGTGGCGGCGGCGAATTCGTTCCATTTAAGATCGGGGTAGTCGGCCGCATGCCTCTCCCACCAGGCGAGCAGCTTCGGCTCGCGCTGGTCCCGCTCGATATGCTTGTACACCTGCAAGTCTCCGTACAGGGAAACGAGGCGGCGGACGCCTTCCTGAACGTGGCGGTACGCGGGCAGCGCCGCGGCGCACGCCTGGCAGCGGCGGACGAGCGCGTGCAAGTACCCGCCGTCGTCCTGTTCGCGCCGCCGTTCGTAGTAGTTGCACAGCGGCGAACCGGGCGTGACGGCGTCGAGCATGCTGCGGTGGAGCAGCCGGAAGTCGTCGGGGTCGAGGGATGTGCTGCGGTCGCACAAGTTGTCCAAGTAATCGCTGATCGTCTGAAGGGCGACGATGAGCGGAATGAGCACGCGGCGGCTCTTAAGGTTGGCGGCGGCGTACACCGCGCCTCCCTGGCAATGGAACTCCTTCGCCGTCATGCTGTCCAGCGCCTGCTTCTTCAGCTCGGGGTCGGGAATGGCCTCCGCCATCCTGCGCCATCCGCTGAGTTCCGTCTTCACCTCGGGAAGAATGTATTTGTACACGCGAACCATCAGGGCGACCGGACCGCGAGGAGAACGGCCGGCCAGCAAACGATCTTCTGCCAATACGGTACCTCCAGCAACGCGCAAGACCCGTCAAGCGTGCGGTCGGGTCCCTTCTTCGAAATCTTGTTCGGTGCGATACCAAATGTTCAGGTCGTTGATCCGGCTCGCGAACTCGGCGATGTCCGCAAGGAGACGGCAGGCCTGCTCGAAGTCATCCTCCTCGGACAGGCTGATCTGCAACAGGCGAATTTGCGCCTCGAGGCGGGCGATCCGGTCCGGAATCCGGCCGCGAACCGACTCCCACTGCGCCAGCACGGCGGCCCGCTGCTCCGCGGTCATCCGGTCCCACGGCAGCGTAAACCGGGGAAGGGCGATCCCCAACCGCGCGTCCGTCGCGAACTGGCTCTCCGCCCAGCTCCGCTCGTTACTCCATTCTCCCATTTTCAGCCCCTGCTTCATACATCATTCTTTAATTTATCATTTCGATTCGGCTAAATCCAGTGAAAAAGTGTTGAAAACAGCCCCGACGCCGGCCGAACCTGCTATAATACTCGGGTAAACTTTCAAGCTCGTTGCCGACTTGCGGATGGGAGACACACGATGGGAAAATGGCAATCGAACTTCGTTCAGCTCGGGGTGCTCAGAAGCCTTCATTTCATGAACTATTCGACGATGGCGATCGTCGTCGCCTTCTTTCCGCTCTACTTCGACGACCTCGGCTTCACGAAGCTGCAGATCGGCACCATCTATTCGATCGGGCCGATGCTGTCGATCTTCTCCAACTTGCTGGCGGGGTTCGCCGCCGACAAATCGAAGGCGATCGGCCGCGTGCTGAACCTGATCTTTCTCGGCCAGTTGATCGCTCTCGCGCTGCTGTTGCCGCAGAAGCCGTTTGCGATCGTGGCGGTGCTCATGGGCTTGTTCTACTTGTTTCAGACGCCCGTCAATTCATTGATGGACAGCGTCACGCTGCTCGCCGCCGAACGGATGAAGCGCTCCTTCCCTTCGATTCGGGCGTTCGGATCGCTCGGATACGCGGTCAGCGCGCTGGCGTTCGGCTTCATCCTGAAGGCGACCGGCTCCGCCTGGACGATGCGCTTCGCGCTCGCCACGGTGGTCGGCTCGCTCATCCTGTCGCTGCTGCTCGGCAACTTCCAGGCGAACCTGAACAAGTTCCGCTTCGGCGGGCTGTGGGCGATTCTGAAGCGCAAGGAGACGCTGGTCTTCTTCGGCCTCGTCGTGCTCGTGTCGGTCGCCCACCGGATGAACGAAGGCTTTCTCGCCGTCGCCATGCGCGAACACGGGGCGAGCAGCACGCTGGTCGGCCTCGCCTCGCTCGCTTCGTCGGTGAGTGAAATACCGGTCTTCTTCCTGTTGGCCAAATTCGGCCACCGCTTCCGCGAGCTGCCGCTGCTCGCCATCGCCAGCCTGATGTATACGGTCCGGCTGTTCCTGCTCAGCGTCGCGCACGAGCCGATCGCGTTCGTGCTGCTGCAGGCGATGCACAGTGTCACGTTCGGCATTTACTACATCACCGCGCTCCGCTATCTGCAAGGCATCGTGCCCGACGAGTACCGCTCCTCCGGCCAGGCGCTGTTCGGCATGGTGTGGACGGGCCTGGCCGGGATCGTCGCCGGCACGGCGGGCGGCGCGCTGTACGACGCCTTCGGCCTCGGCGTCGTCTACCGCCTCGGCGCCGCGTTCGCGCTGGCCGCGACGGCCGGCTTCCTCGCCGTCCACTTCCGGCGCACCGTTCCGTAAAGGCCGGGCGGGCGAGAAGCTGAAGGCCGCGAAGCGGGAGCGGGAGCCGAACGGCAGGCATGGAAAAAAGGAACAGCCGCCCGGCAAAGACGCCGAGGCTGTTCCTTTTTTTTCGCAATCGCCGCAAGAGCAGATCTTCGCGTTCGAACGGCGGGCTTGCGGCCGGACGGTTCGGCGTGACCGAACTGTCGGCCGCGCCGGTCCGCGCGTCGCCTTGACGCTGGAACGGGGCCGCTCCGCCGGCTCACACCAGATGGCAGGCGACCAGCCGGTCGCCGCCGGCCGCGCGCAGCATCGGCGCCTGCTCCCGGCAGCGCGCTTCCGCGTACGGGCATCTGGTGTGGAACTTGCAGCCCAACGGCGGATGGGCCGGACTCGGAATGTCGCCGCGGAGCACGATCCGCTCCCGCTTCAGCTTCGGAATCGGCACCGGCACGGCCGACAGCAGCGCCTTCGTGTAAGGGTGCAGCGGCCGGCGGAACAGTTCGTCCCGGGACCCCGTCTCCACGAGACTGCCCAAGTACATGACGCCGATCCGGGTACACAGATGCTCGACGACGCTCAAGTCGTGAGAGATGAACAAGTAGGAGAGCCCCTTCGTCTCCTGCAGTTTGCGAAACAGGTTGATGATTTGCGCCTGGATGGAGACGTCCAGCGCCGACACGGGCTCGTCCGCCACGATCAGCTCCGGCCCGAGGGCGAGCGCCCGCGCAATGCCGATGCGCTGCCGCTGGCCGCCCGAAAACTCGTGCGGGAACCGGTCGATATGGTAGGCCGACAAGCCGCACAGGGCGAGCACTTCCCGCACCCGTTCCCGCACATCTTCCTTCGCGGCCAGGCCGTGCTGCAGCAGCGGCTCGGCGATCGCGTCGCCGATGCGGACGCGAGGGTTCAGGGAGCTGTACGGATCTTGAAAAATCAGCTGAAGCTTCGGCCGCAGCCGGCGAAGCTCCTGCGGCGGCAGCGCGTACAGGTCGACGCCGCCGAACCGCACCTCGCCGCCGGTCTTGTCGGTCAGCCGGAGCGCGGCGCGTCCGACCGTGCTTTTCCCGCTGCCCGACTCGCCCACCAGACCGAACGCTTCTCCCGGCCGAATGGCGATGCTGACGTCGTCCACCGCTTTGATTTGGCCGACCGTGCGGCCGAGCAGCCCCGATTTGATCGGATAATACTTCTTCAGACGGCGGATATCCAAGAGCGGCTCAGCCATGGACGGTCGCCTCCTCGTACAGCCAGCAGGCGACCCGGTGCCGGCCGCCCGCCGCTTGCAGCCGGGGCGCCCGGCTGCGGCAGACGTCCATGCAGCGCTCGCAGCGGTCGTGGAAGTAGCAGGACGGCGTCAGCTCCAGCGGATTCGGCACCTGCCCGGGGATGGCGTACAGCTCGTCCCGCCGCTCGTTCAACACCGGCTTGGACCTGAGCAGCCCCTGCGTGTACGGGTGCTTCGGATTCGCGAACAGCTCCTCCACCTCACCTTCCTCCACCACTTTGCCCGCATACATGACGACGACGTAGTCGGCCATCTCGGCCACCACGCCCAGATCGTGCGTAATGAGCAGAATCGACATGTTCGTCTCTTCCTTGAGCCGGCGGAGCATGTCCAATATTTGCGCCTGAATCGTCACGTCAAGCGCGGTCGTCGGCTCGTCCGCGATGAGCAGCTTCGGGCCGCACGAGATCGCAGCCGCGATCATGATCCGCTGCAGCATGCCGCCGCTCAGCTCGTGCGGATACGCCTTCGCGATCCGTTCCGGCTCGGAAATGCCGACTTGGCCGATCAGCTCGATCGCTCGCTCCCTGGCCGCCTTCCGGCCCAGCTTCAAATGCTCGATCAGCGGCTCCATGATCTGCTCGCCGACGGGGAGCACCGGATTGAGCGAGGACATCGGCTCCTGGAAGATCATCGCCAGCTCGTGGCCGCGGATCGATCTCAGCTCGTGGCGGCCGAGCTCCAGCAGGTTGCGTCCGGCGAACTCGATCCGGCCGCCGGCGACCCGGCCGCCGGCGTTCGGAACGAGCCCCATCACCGACAGGGCGGTGACGCTCTTGCCGCAGCCGGATTCGCCGACGATGCACACCGTCTCGCCTTCGCGGACGTGCAAGCTTACGTCGTCGACGGCCTTGACCGTCCCGCCCTCGGCGGCGAAATGAGTGCTCAAATGCTCGATTCGAAGCAAATCGTTCATCTTGCGGCTCGCCTGCCTTTTCTGCCGGTCGTCTGCCTCGGCTCCAGCACATCCCTCAGCCCGTCTCCGAACAGGTTGACGGCGATGACCGAAGCGAAGATGCAGAAGCCGGGCGGAATCCATAACCACGGCCGCTCCTGGAAGTCGATCAGGTCGTTGGCCGAGTCGATCATGTTGCCCCATGTCGGTGTCGGCGGCATGACGCCGAGGCCGAAGAAGCTGAGCACGGATTCGCTCAAGATCGCTCCGCCCACGTTCAGCGAGGCGATGACGACGATGAGCGGCACCAGATTGGGCAGCAGGTGGTTGAAGATCTTGCGCCTGCCGGACAAGCCGAGCACGACGGCCGCCTGCATGAACTCCCGCTCCCTCAGGCTGAGCACCTCGCCCCGGACCATGCGAGCGATGCCCGGCCAGTTGACGAAGCTGAGCATGAACATGACGATGTACATCCGGTCGCTCGTCGGCACCTTCCACTCGGACAGCAGCGCGCCCATGATGAACAGCAGCGGCAGCCCCGGCACGGTCAGCAGCAAGTCGCCGATCCGCATGACGATCTGGTCGACGACGCCGCGGTAATAGCCGGCGACCGCGCCGAGCAGCGTCCCGAGGAACACCGAGAGCGCCATCGAGGCGAGCCCCACCGTCAGTGAAATGCGGCCCGCCTGCATGACGCGCGTCAGCACGTCCCGCCCGAGCTTGTCGGTCCCGAGCCAGTGCTCGGCGCTGGGCGCCTTGTTCATCAGCTCCATATGAATCTTGTTGTCCGCATAAGGGGAAAAGAGCGGTCCGAGGAAACACAGCGCGAACATGAATACGACGACGGCAAGTCCGGCCATAGCCAGCTTGTTCTTCGCCAGCCGCCTCAGCGCCGTCCCCCACAGCGACGGCCGGGCGGCCGCGCGCCTTGCCGTCCCGGCGCCGGCGCCGACGCCGGCTTCGGCCTCGGACCAATCCCCGCTAATCGTCGCCATTGTCTGTCGCCTCCTCATGACAGCCGAACCCGCGGATCGGCGATGCGGTACAACAGGTCCGACAGCAGCGTGCCGATCACGGTCAGAATCGAGATCAGCATCGTGAAGCCCATCAGCAGCGGATAGTCCCGCAAGCCGAACGACTGAATGTACAGCTGCCCGATCCCCGGCCAATTGAATATTTTCTCGATGATCAAGGAACCGCCGAACAGCGACGGCAGCTCGAAGCCGACCAGCGTGACGGCCGGCAGCAGCGCGTTGCGAAGCGCGTGCATCCGCAGCACCTTGCCCTCCGGCAGCCCTTTGGCGCGCGCCGTGCGGATGTAATCCTGCTTGAGCACGTCGATCATGCTGCCGCGGATGTAGCGGGTGAGCGATCCGATGCCGAGCAGCGTCATGACGATGACCGGCAGCGTCATATGGCGGACGACTTCCCGAACGTAAGCCATGCCCGTCGCCGTGCTGCCCGTCGTGATCATGCCTCCCGGAGGAAGCCATTTCCAGTCGACGGCCAGCACCTTGATCAGAAACAGTCCGATAAAAAACGAAGGCAGCGACATCGCTCCGAAGATGAAGACCATGACGAGCGTGTCGAACCACGAATATTGCCGATAGGCGGCGATCACCCCGACGATGACCGCGATCGTCCACGTCAGAAACGTCGAGACGGCCGCCAGCAGGAACGAGTTCCAGATGTATTCGTTGAACAGCGTGAGCACCGGCTTCTGCTGCGCCAGCGAGTAGCCGAAGTCGCCATGCAACGCGTGGTTCATCCAGGTGAAGTAGCGCTCCAGCACCGGCCGGTTCAGCCCGTAGATCTCGCGCAATTCCGCTTTGCGTTCCGGCGTCAGCTTGATGTTGCCGCTGATGAAGTCGCCGGGCGTCCAGGCGTACAGGCAGAAGATGAGCAGCGAGGCGGCCAGCAGGATGACGACGGTGTACAGCAATCTTCTCGTTAAAAAAGCGCGCAGGCTCCATCCCTCCCCAGCCGCTCCCTCGACGCACCAAGCGAAGCGGGAGCGGCCTCGTATTCGCTTATTGCAGCGTCCAGTCCGGCAGGCTGGGGGCGATGCCGCCAAACGGACTGACCGACAGGTTGGCGATTCGGCCGTTATAGGCGTAGACCGTTTTCTTGTAGTTGGTGAAAATAACCGGCAGCTCGTCGTTCAGCAACTGGTAAATTTGCTTGTAAACTTGCTTCCGCTGTTCGATGTCGTTCGTCGCCAGCCCTTCGTCGTACAGCTTCTTGAACTCGGGGTTGTCGTACCCCTCGATCTCGCCGTCGACAAATTGCAGCAATCCGTCGGCCGGATCGGTCAGCAGCGGCGTGGAGAACGAGACCAGATCGTAGTCGCCGCCTTCCACCTTGGAGACGAGCGAATTGAAGTCGGCGAACACTTCCGGCTCAAACTCGATGCCGAGGTCCTGGAAGTTTTCCTTGGCGATGGCGATGAACACGTCGGTCGATTGGCTCTTGCTGCCCAGGTAATGAATCGAGAGCTTCTCGCCGTTCTTCTCGCGGATGCCGTCCTTCCCCACCGTCCAACCGGCTTCGTCGAGCAGCGCCTTCGCCTTGTCAATGTCGTGGGGATACGGATTGATCCCTTCCTCGGTGTAGGACCAGGAGATCGGCGACGCCGGGATGTTCGCCACCGCTCCCGCGCCCTGGTTGGCGTCGACGTAGATGCTCTGGCGGTCCAGACCGTAGGCGATCGCCTGCCGCACCTTCTTGTCCTTCAGCGCCTCGTGCTTCAGATTGACCTGCAGATAGCCGTACGTGCTCGGGGTGTACGGCAGGATGTTGACGAAGCCGAGTTTTTTCAGATGGTCGATGTTTTCCTGCGTTGCGCTGAACGACGCGAAATCGACTTCGCCGGTTTCGAGGAACTGCCAGGTGTCGCCTTCCGAGGTCTTATAGATGAAGTGTTCCGTCTTCGGCTTGCCCTTGTAATAATACTCGTTGGCCACCAGCCGCACTTCCTGTCCCGGAATGAACTTCTCCAGCTTGTACGGTCCGGTGCCGACCGGCTGTGAATGCAGCTTCTGAATGTAATCGAGCTGGCCGAACTTGTAGTCCTTGCCGTAATACGCCTTGGACAGCACGTCCGAACCGAGCGTCAGCAGCGCCGACGCGTTCGGCTGCTCGAGCGTGACGGACACCGTCAGCGGATCGATGACGCGAATGCCCTCGATGCTGGAAGCTTTGCCTTCCTTGTAAGCTTCCCCGCCTTTGACATGCAGCGTGCTCACCTGCGAATCGCCGTCGTAGGCTTTGTCGTGCAGAATCGTCCAGGTGAAGGCCACGTCGTCGGCGGTCACAGGGGAGCCGTCGCTGAACTTCAGCCCTTGCCGCAGGTGGAACGTGTAGGTCAAGTTGTCGGGGGACACGTCCCAGCTCTCGGCCAGCCCCGGAACGGGAAGCCCCTTGTCGTCGACCGTCACGAGCGGGGTATAAAGCAGCGACGATACGTTGCCGTCGTAGCCGCTCTTCTGGAAGTACGGCGTGAACGCGCCGCTCGGATCGGTCAGGCCGACGATGATCGTGTCGGTGCGCTGCTGCGCCGCGCTCGGCAGCTTGGACATGTCGGTCGCCGGGATGACCGCAGGCGCATCGGAAGATGCCGGGGCCGGCGCGGACGGGGACGATGCCGCGCTTGCGGAAGGGGATGCGGGCGTTGCGGAAGCGCCTTGCGGCGCGTTTGACGAGCTGTCGTTGCCGGACGAGCAAGCGGACAGCAACAGGGCGCCGACGAGCACCGAAGCGGATAGCGAAGCGATTCTCTTTTTCATGGTTCCTCCCTATCATTCTGCACATGATTTAGTCCGATTTTTCCGACTAGTTAAGTGCGATTTATAATCGGCTTTTTCTATTATAGAAACCAACAACGGTTCTGTAAATAGAGAACCAATAAAAATTTCCTTGGACAAAGAATATTAAGATCGCCACGCCAAAAAAATGACCGCACCGTTAGCCAGGTGCGATCCGCCGTTTCGTTCGCCATGCAGTCGGGCCGCTTCTTCCGCTGCCGGTCAGCCTTGCTCGATGTAAGCCTGCAGCCGGAGATGCATGCGTTCCAGCGCTCCGGAGCGGAGGCTGTATTCGATGACCGACTCCCCTTCGAAATGCGCGTGGATCATGCCCGCCATGCGAAGCTTGGTGATGTGGTCGTGCGTAATCCCTTTGGACAGTTGCAGATGGCGCACGATCTCGATGAAGCTGCGGGGACCTCGATGGAGGTAGCGCAAAATTTTGAGCCGGCTCTTCTCGCTCAGGCTGCGGATCATGCGGTAATCCGGGGTCGCCATCTCGTCTTCTTCGCCGAAATAAATCCGCGCCGCATAGTGGCAGACCGTCATCGCGCCGAATGAGTAAATGACGTTCAGCGGCTGGAAATGGTACTGGGGAATGAGGATGAGCCGCTCCATGCCGGGGGTCGGCAAAAAAACGAGTCCGTTGGTCGTCTCGTCGACGAACGCGTCGGCCGGCATCTCCGCCAGTTGCCGGGTGCGCTCTCGCTTCTCCTTCTGAAGCGCTTCCGCAACGGCCGGGTCGAGACGGCTTGCGTATTGGTCGTACCATTGGGAGAACAGCGTCAGCGTCCGGGAGCGGAAATCGCCCATCTGCTCGGGGAACTGGTTCGTGTGTGCGGAGATCAGCTCGTACAGATCCCCGACCGTCAGCCCTTCAAGCCAGCCGAGAAAAGCTTCGACGTCTTCCGCCGGCGACAACTGCACGAGCAGATAGGTGATTTTCCACGCATGGTCCGTCTCCACCTCGTCCAGCAGCGCGGCGAATTCGGGCGTCAGCCGCTTGCGCGTTTCCTTGACCCAGGCGGAGCCGAGATCGATTTTTTTGTGCGATTTGCGGCAAATATACGTATGAAGGCTGTTGATCGCCTCGTGCAGCGGTTTGCATTGCACTTCCAAACGATAGCTCAAGCTTGCTCGCCCCTCTCTGCTATCCATTATAGCTTCTCCGCCGCATGGCGAAAACCGGACGGACCCGAACGGAGCCGACGGGAAGAGCGTAAAAACAGACCGGGCAGCCCCCCTTTGCGGGAGAGGCGCCCGGTCTGTTCGGTTCGCGGATATGATCGGTTAGGCTATCGAAAAGCCGGTTCGATGCGATGCTTGGGCCGCTGCGGCGCGCTGGTCAGCCGGTCTCGGCCTGCGGCTCGGACCACGCCTTGCTCTCGTCGCGAATAACCTGAATGCGCGAGATGCGCAGGTTGTCGGTCTCTTCGACGACGAAGCGGTAGCCTTCCTCGAGCTCGACGGACTGGGCCCGCTTCGGCGGAATTTCGATCTGCGAGTACATCCACCCGCCTATGGTGTCGTAATCTTCCGTCGGAATGTCGAGGCCGAAGAAGCTGTTCACTTCCTCGATCAGCATCATGCCGTTGATCGAATACGTGTCGTCGTCCTTCTTCTCCAGGTCGGGCCGCTCCTCGTCGAATTCGTCCTGGATTTCGCCGACGATCTCTTCCATGATGTCCTCAAGCGTTACAAGCCCGGACGTGCCGCCGTATTCGTCGATCAGAATCGCGATCTGCGTCTTGTTCTTCTGCATCAGCTTCAGCAGCGCGCTGATCGGCATGCTCTCGGGAACGGTCGTGATCGGACGGATCAGCGAGCGGATGTCCTGCACGCTGTCGTCCGTCGCCTTCAAAATATCGCGGATGTGGACGAACCCGATAATGTTGTCCTTGTCGTTCTCGCACACCGGGTAGCGGGTGTGCATCCCTTTCAGCACGATCTCCTTGTTCGCCTCGAACGGTTGATTGGCGTACAGGCAGCTCATCTCCGTACGGGGAATCATAATTTCGCGCGCGTTCGTATCGGCGAAATCGAAGATGTTGTCCACAAGCGTCAGTTCGGTATTGTCGATGAGGCCGCTCTTGTGGCTTTCCTTCATCAGGATTCGGATCTCTTCTTCCGTGTGGGCCGACGAGATCTCGTCCGCCGGCTGGATGCCGAACGCCTTCAGCAGCCCGCTTGCCATACCGTTGAGCAGCCAGATCAGCGGGCTCATCAGCTTGCGGAAGGCGATGAGCGGCGCGGCCGCCCATAGCGTCACCGTCTCGGCCTGGCGGATCGCCATCGTCTTCGGGGCAAGCTCGCCGAGCACGATATGGGCGATCGTGATCAGCGTGAAGCCGATGACGAAGCTGAGCGGATGGACCCAGCCGGACGTGACGCCCACCGCGCGGAACAGCGGTTCGAGCGCGGCGGCGATCGCCGGCTCGCCGATCCAGCCGAGTCCGAGCGAGGCGAGCGTGATGCCGAGTTGGCACGCCGACAGATAAGCGTCGAGATGGCCCGTCAAGTGGGAAGCGAATTGCGCCCGCCGGTTGCCTTCCTGGACAAGCGTGTCGATGCGCGTGCCGCGCACCTTGACCATGGCGAATTCAACCGAGACGAAGAAGCCGTTCAGAAACACCAACAAGACAATCAAGACCAAGTCCACCGCTAGCGGAAAAGGGTCACTGTCCAAAAGCCCCCTACCCTCGGCAAGAGGATAGGTACACCTCCTTTGGGTTCAAAAAGATAAAATATGGAATTCGGTCGAGTTTTGACTTTTCTTCTAGCTTAGTCGATCCGGCCTTGGAACGTCAAACGCCGATTCGCCGCGTAAACGGCCGGACGCCGCCCTGCATTCGGCTGCGGCAGCGTCCTCTGCCGATTTTTCCGGCTCCAGCGGTTCATATCCGCCATTCCCCGCTCAATCGGCGTCTGATCCGGGCCCGATTCGTCCGCCGGCCGCGTCATATCCGCAAAGGTCCGTGGCAATGGACCGAATGCTCGATTTGAATGGTGGCGTGATCGATGCCGAAACGTTCTTCCAACAAGCGGATCGCGCATCTGAGCAGCGCCTGGCCGTCCGAGCGATCCTCGGCCAGCAGGTGGCAGCTGAGGGAGTTCAGGCCGGAGGTGATCGTCCAGACGTGCAGATCGTGCACGTCGAGCACGCCGTCCAGCTTCTCCAGCGCGGAGCGGATCTCGTCGGGATCGACGCCGTCGGGCGTTCCTTCCATCAGCACGTGCAGCGTGTGCCGAACGACGCCCCAGGCGCCGCGTAAAATCAGGACGGAGACGAGAACGGAAATGACCGGATCGAGAAACGTCCAGCCGAACAGGAAGATGAACAAGCCGGCCAGCAGCGCCCCGACGGAGCCGAGCGCGTCGCCGAGCACGTGCAGATAGGCGCTTCGGAGGTTGACGTTGCCGCGCACGTCCCCTTGGCTCAGGAGCGCCCAGGCGCTGCCCAGGTTGGCCGCCAGCCCGACTGCGGCGATGAGCATCATCGGAAGTCCGCTCACCTCCGCCGGCGTAAGCAGCCGTCCGATCGCCTCCCCTATGATCCAGATCGCGATGAGAAACAGCGCGACGCCGTTCACCAGCGCGGCCAAAATTTCGAAGCGGTGGTAGCCGTAGCTGTTGCGCCGCGTCGCCGGCCGGGCCGCGTAACGCGCCGCGATCAGGCTGAGCAGCAGCGCGCCGGCGTCGCTCAGCATATGGCCGGAGTCGGACAGGAGCGCGAGGCTGTTCGTCAGCAGGCCGCCGATGAATTCCAGCACGAGGATGCCGGCCGTCAGCGCCAGGGCGATGCCGAGCGCCTTGCGATTGCCCGACGCGCCGGCGTGCGCGTGCCCGTGATCGTGGCCATGATGGTGGCCGTGCCCGAAGTGGCTGTGGCCGTGGGAATGCCCGGAAGCGTGCGTCTGCCCGTGATCGCGAGCATGCCCATGGGCGTGGACATGTTCGGGACCGTGGGCGTGGCCGTGTTCAGGCCCGTGAGCGCAGATATGCGCCCGGTCCTCGCCGTCGCGCCGCTCGTTCCCGCCCTCCTGTTCCGTGTTCCGGATGAGACCGGACGGTTTCTTCATGCGGTTCCCCTCCTTAGGTCCGCTACGAATGCTCGGCATGCAGGGCGGCTTGCCGCAGCAGCGAGATGACGTGGCTGTCGTCGCACGAGTACATCATGGCGTTCCCTTCGCGGCGATATTTGACCAGGCGCAGGCTGCGCAAATAGCTCAATTGATGGGATACGGCCGATTGAGACATCCCGAGCGCTTCGGATATGCGGTGAACCGGGCACTCCTCCTGCGACAGCAGGTGCAAAATGCGGATGCGCGACGGGTCCGACAGCGCCTTGAACATTTGCGCCACTTCCTCGACGACGGCCGGCGCAAGGGCGGCCGGCTCGGATTTCAGCACGGGACATCCCTCCTCAATCCATACTCATATGATCATATGCTCATATATAGATTATGCGCGGACGCGGCGGCAATGTCAAACCCCTAACCTCGAAAACTTACGGTCAAAAAGGGGGCTCCGTCCGATCGTCCGAAGTCCCCTTCTCCCGGCGCGAACAACCGCCCGCGAACCGCCTGCTACCGCTTGCTTCGGGCGCGCCGCCGCTCCTGATTTTGCCGCATCTTGTCTTCCATTCCCTGTTCCGACGCTTCGAAGAAAACCCGGTCCCGAATCGCGTCCGGCAAATATTGCTGATCGACGAAGTGGCCCGGGAAGTCGTGCGGGTACAGGTAGCCGACGTGGCCGAGCTTCTTCGCGCCGCTGTAATGGGCGTCCCGCAGGTGCAGCGGAACTTCCGCCGACTTCAGTTCCGCGAACGATTCCATGATGCGGTCGATCGTCACGGGGATCGAGTTCGATTTCGGGCTCTCCACCGCGAACAGAATCGCCTGGGCCACAATATATTTCGCTTCGGGCCAGCCGATCCGGTGATAAGCCTCCATCGCGCTGACGGCCTGCACCATCGCCTGAGGGTTGGCGAGGCCGATGTCCTCGCTGCACGCGACGGTCAGCCGCCGCAGGAAGATCATCGGGTCCATGCCGAGCTTCTCCACGGCGTACAGGAACCAGAACAGCGCCGCATCGCTGGAGCCGCGAACGCTCTTGTGAAAAGCGGACAGCACGTCGTACTGCGTCGACTCATCCGCCTGGACGGTCGGCTGGCGGATCGATTCCTCGGCGATCTCCAGCGTCACCCGCACCGTTCCGTCCGGCTCCGAGGGCGTCGTCACGGCGGCAAGCTCGAGCGCGGTCAACGCCCGCCGGATGTCCCCGTTCGCCATCGACGCGATGTGCTCGAGCGCCTCTTCGTCGACGGCCAGCTTCATGAAGCCGAGCCCTTTGACGGGATCGGCGAGCGCGCGGCGCATCGCCAAGAGCGAATGCTCCTTCGTCAGCGGATGCAGGCGGAACAGCGTCGAGCGCGACAGCAGGGCGCCGTTGACCGAATGGTACGGATTTTCCGTGGTCGCCCCGATAAAGACGATGACGCCCTTCTCGACGGCCGGCAGCAGCGCGTCCTGGCGGGCGCTGTTGAACCGGTGCACCTCGTCGAGAAACAGGATCGTCTTGCGCCCGTACAAGTTTTTGTTGTTTTCCGCCTGCTCGATCACTTCGCGAACGTCCTTGACGGAGGCGTCCACGGCATTCAGCCGGACGAAGTCGCCCGCGGTCCGCTTCGAAATGATGTGGGCCAGCGTCGTCTTGCCACAGCCCGGCGGCCCGAACAGCAAGATCGAACTGACCGTGTCCGCTTCGATCGCCCGCCGCAGCAGCTTGCCCGGACCGACGATGTGCTCCTGTCCGATATATTCTTCCAGCGTCTCCGGACGCATGCGGTCGGCCAGCAGCCGCCGGCGCGGCTCCGCTTCGGTCTGGTAGCTGAACAAATCCATCGCTTCTTCCCGCCTTTCTCCTCTTCCCATCATAGCAGAACGGAGCCCGGCGCGGAAGACAAGAAAAGAACGCACGTTCGGATCCGGCGCCCGTCACAGCCGGCGAAGCGCGGACGCGATCAGCGCTCTCCGCTCGCGGATGTAGTCCGAAATGAGCTTCGCTTCGCCTCTGAACTCCCCGTACGTCCATCGCCGCGTCGCATCCCGGCGGATATGCGGCGCGAGCCTCGCGATCATGCGGTTGACGATCGGCATCAGCTTTCGTTCGGTGAAAGGGCCTTTGAGCGCCGAAGCCAGAATGGCTTTGTAGCGAGCGCGGAAAACCGGCTGTTCGAGCAGCTTGGCGGTCAGGTGGTTGTATCCTTCGACGTCCACCAGCCCGCTGGAGACGATATCGCCGTAACAGTTGCGCCCCCACGTTCCCTCGTAGTCCCACGGTATGATGCGGAACTTGCCGGTCTTCCGGTGGCGGTAGAGCGCGAAGTTTTGCTCGAACCCGTCGTAGTTGCCGGTGAGCACCGCGCCCGCCAGCCAGCGCAAATAGTTGTCCGTATCGAGATGGCGGTTCAGGTAAGAGACGGCGGCGGTGCCCTCATGCTCGTGGATGCCGCGGATGAACGCCGCCAGCCGCTTTCTCTCCAGGCTCCCTCCCGCCTTATGCTCGTACCCCGCGAGCAGGGCGCTCGTGTCCCGCGAACGGCCCGATCCGTGAAGCCCGAAGCCGGCGTCCTCGTTGACGGCATAAAATAAGGAAGCGCAACCGATTCCCCGCTTGCGGAAAAAACGGCGCTCCACTCCCTCGATTTCCAAGTAGACGCCGAGCGGCTCGCCGTTGCGGTACAGCAGCACATGCCGGGTCCGCGGGGATGGCACTTTCAGCCATTCGAAAAAACGGAAGGAGAGCGCGTTGCGAATGAGGGAAGGATCGTCGTATTCGGCGTTGTAATGGTAGGTGCGGCCTCCGCGGACGACCTCGTAGGACCGCTTCGGATAGTGGCGGGTATGTCCTCCCCGGTACCTCACCCGTACCGGCACCGATCGTCCGGCGACCTTCATGGCGGCCGGAACGAACCGGTCGGTCCACAGGTTGCGTTCCAGCTCGTAGCTCGCGTTGTCTCCGATTTGCAGTTTTCTTACCGGCAATGTCATGACGTCTCCGCCTTTCCCCGGGCAGGGCTATCGTTCCCGATAGCCTATGAGCACCGGTCAAACGCGGAAACGGCGTTCGTCTAGGAGATGCCCGCCCAGAATCGGCGGCGGGCCGGCGCGCGAGCCTGGGACAAGCGTTGCCAAGCAGCTCCAAAAGAGGCGGACCCCAAAGCCTTGGCAGCCGAAAAAACGACAGCAGCATGATGGACGAACAAAGGTTTGCGGGACATGCACCCCATTCACCGTGCTTTCCCCACCAGCCGGCGCCCATGCGGTGAAAATCATCGCAGCAGGCGCACCTTCGCCGGCGGCCCGGCGCCGGGCGCTTGCGATGCCTGATGCGGAAATTCTGTTCGCCGATTATGCTGCCGTAGAAAAAAAGAAAAACCGCCGGAGAACGAAAAATTCCCGGACGGTTTCGCGTCAAGCGCAGCCCGCGCGTCAGGGCTGCGCATCCGCCTCGTGTCAGCCGCGCTTGGCCGCCATCCCTTTTTCCAGCAGTTCGCGGAACACGACGCTGACCATGATCAGCCCCGCCACCGGCGGAACAAACGCGTTGCTCGAGGGCGGCTGCTGCGCCTTGCGAATTTCCTTCGGCGCATCGGCCGGCACGATGCGCTGCGTCACGTCGTCGCGCGGCTTTAACGGCTCCTCCTTGGAAAAGACGACCTTGACGCCCTTCGTGATGCCGTCCTTGCGCAGCTTCTGCCGCACGACGCGGGCGATCGGATCGACGCTCGTCTGCGAGATGTCGGCGACCTCGAACCGCGACGGGTCGGTCTTGTTGGCCGCCCCCATGCTGGAGATGATCGGAATGCCGCGCCTCAGGCACTCCTTGATCAGATGGATCTTGTAGGAGATCGTGTCGGACGCGTCGATCACGTAGTCGAGCGGATATTGGAACAGTTCTTCGTACGTTTCCTCCGTATAAAACATGCGCAGCGCGACCGCGTCGCAATCCGGGTTGATCAGCTTGATCCGGTCGCGCATCAGCTCGGCCTTCGGCTGGCCGATCGTCGTCGTCAGCGCGTGAATTTGCCGGTTGATGTTCGTGATGTCGACGACGTCCTTGTCGATCATGACGATGCGGCCGATGCCGGAGCGGGCCAGCGCCTCCGCGGCGATCGAGCCCACACCGCCGATGCCGAGCACGGCCACCGTGCTCTTCTTCAGAATGTCCAGGCCTTCCGGGCCGATCGCAAGCTCCGTTCTCGAGAACTGGTGCAGCATAGCTGACGTTCCCCTCCTTCTGCGTAGGGTTGAACTGCCGCCGCGCCTCGGTGCGTGCGGCCGCGCGGCGGCGGGTCCGGCCGGCGGCTTACGCCTGCGGAGCCGGTTCCTCGGAAGGCTGCGGCGCGGCCGTCTTCGCGCGGGCGGCGAGCGCCTTGGCCGACAGCCGGATGTGCAGCTCCTCAAGCTGGCGGTCGGATACGCCGGACGGCGCGTCGGTGAGCAGGTCGGTGGCGCTCGCCGTCTTCGGGAACGCGATCGTCTCGCGCAGGTTGCTGCGGCCGGCCAGCAGCATGATCAGCCGGTCCAGGCCGAAGGCGATGCCGCCGTGCGGCGGAGCCCCGTAGTCGAACGCGTCGAGGAAGTAGCCGAACTTCTCCCGCGCTTCTTCCATCGAGAAGCCGAGCGCGGCGAACATCTTCTCCTGCACGTCGCGGCGGTAAATCCGCATCGAGCCGCCGCCGACCTCATAGCCGTTCAGCACGATGTCGTACGCCTGCGCGCGGATGGCGCCCGGATCGGTGTCGAACAGCGGCAGGTCGTCGTCGTGCGGGCGGGTGAACGGATGGTGGAGCGCCACGTAGCGCTTTTCCTCCTCGTCCCATTCCAGCAGCGGGAAGTCGGTCACCCACAGGAACTTGTACTGGCTGTTGTCGATCAGCCCCAGCTCGCGCGCGACCTTGAGCCGCAAGTTGCCCATGACGTCGGCCGCCGTCTTCAGCTTGTCGGCGGAGAACGTGAGCAGGTCGCCCTCCTCGACGTTCAGCCGCTCGGTCAGCGCGGCGATCTCCTCCGGCTTGAAAAACTTGACGATCGGGCCGCGCCATTCGCCGTCCTTGACCGTGATCCAGGCGATGCCCTTGCCGCCGTAGCGGGCGGCGAACGGCTGCAGGTCGTCAAGCTCCTTGCGGCTCCAGTTCGCGCAGCCTTTGGCGTTGAGCGCCTTGACGACGCCGCCGGACGCGGCGACGGAAGCGAACACCTTGACGTCGCTGTTCCTCACGATGTCGGTGACGTCTTCGATCTCCAGGCCGAACCTGAGGTCCGGCTTGTCGGAGCCGTACTTGTGGATCGCGTCGTGGTACGTCAGCCGCTGGAACGGGGCGGGGATGTCCACGCCGATCGTCTCGCGGAACAGCCGGACGATGAGTTGCTCCATCATCGTAAGCAGTTGCTCCTGGGACAGGAACGACGTCTCAATGTCCACCTGCGTGAATTCCGGCTGGCGGTCGGCGCGCAAGTCCTCGTCGCGGAAGCAGCGGGCGATCTGGTAGTAGCGTTCGATGCCGCCGATCATGAGCAGCTGCTTGAACTGCTGCGGCGACTGCGGCAAGGCGAAAAACTCGCCGGGATGAACGCGGCTCGGCACCAGATAGTCGCGCGCGCCTTCCGGCGTGCTTCGCGTCAAGATCGGCGTTTCGACTTCGATGAAGCCGTTCTCGTCGAGGAAGTCGCGGAACACCTTCGTCGCCTTGGAGCGGAGCCGCAGCGTCTTCTGCATCTCCGGCCGCCGCAGGTCGAGGTAGCGGTATTTCAGCCGCAGCGCCTCGTCGACTTCGACGCCGTCCTCGATCGGGAACGGCGGCGTTTTGGCGCTGTTGACGATTTCGACTTCCTGCACGCGAATTTCAATTTCGCCGGTGGCGAGGTTCGGGTTGAACGTCTCCGGGTCGCGCTCGACGACTTGCCCGCGCACCGCCAGCACGTATTCGTTGCGGGCGCGGCTGGCGATTTCGAGCGCCTCGCGGGAAAATTCCGGATTGAAGACGATCTGCACGATGCCGGTCCGGTCGCGCAGGTCGATGAACAGAATGCCGCCGAAGTCGCGCCAGCCCTGCACCCATCCGTTCAGGACGACGGTCCGGCCGACGTGCTCCTTGGTCAACGTGCCGCAATCGTGGTTTTTAAGCATCATGGTGAAAACTCTCCTTTTCTCGCTCCGATAAGGTTGTTTGCAAAACGTCGACCAGCCGGTCGAGCGGAACGTTGCGCTGCTCCTGCGACGCCATGTCCTTCAGGGCGATTTCGCCCCGGTCCAGCTCCTCGTCCCCGAGAATGGCCGCATAAGCGGCCCCGGCGCGATCGGCCGCCTTGAACAGCGCCTTCGTCTTGCGGCCCTGGTAGTCGCGCTCCACCGCCAGCCCGGCGTTGCGCAGCCGCTGCACGATGCCCGGCGCCTCGCGCTCCGCCCGCTCGCCCATGGGAATGAAATAGACGTCGACGGGCGAGCCTGTGGGCGGCTGCACGCCCTGGCTCTCGAGCAGCAGCAGCGTGCGCTCGAGGCCGATGCCGAGGCCGACGCCCGGCCGGTCGTCGCCGCCGATCTCCGCGACGAGGCCGTTGTAGCGGCCGCCGCCGCCGATCGTGTCGATGGCGCCGATGCCCTGCGCCTTGTACTCGAACGCGGTATGCGTATAGTAGTCAAGGCCGCGGACGAGCCGGGGATTGACGGCGTACGGGATGTCCATCGCGTCCAGACACTCCCGCACGCGGGCGAAGTGCGCCGCGCACTCCTCGTCCAGGCTGTCGAGAATGGACGGCGCGCCATCGAACTTGATCTGGTCGGTCTTGCAATCGAGCACGCGCAGCGGATTGCGCTCGATGCGCGCCTGGCAGTCCTTGCACAGACGGTCCTTCATCGGCAGCAGAAACGCGAGCAGCTTCTCCCGGAAGGCGGCCCGCACCGCGGGGGTGCCGACGGAATTGATCTCGACCGTCACGCCGGCAAGGCCCAGCTGCCGGTAGAAGCCGTAGCCGAGCGCGATGACTTCGGCGTCCAGCGCCGGATCGGCGGAGCCGATCGCCTCCACGCCGAACTGGTGGAATTGGCGGTACCGGCCCGCCTGCGCCCGCTCGTAGCGGAACATCGGCCCGATATAGTACAGCTTGGCCAGGTCCGGCTCCCCGTACAGCTTGTTCTCGACGTACGCCCGCACGACGCCCGCCGTCCCTTCCGGGCGCAGCGTCATGCTGCGTTTGCCGCGGTCCTCGAACGTGTACATCTCCTTCTCGACGATGTCGGTCGTCTCGCCGACCCCGCGCCGATACAGCTCCGTCGACTCGAAGATCGGCGTGCGAATTTCGCGGAAGTGGAAGCGGCGACAGATGTCCCGCGCCGTCCGCTCCACGTATTGCCACGTTTCGGCGGTGCCGGGAAGCGCGTCCTGCGTGCCCGGCGGCCTTTGGAATGCCATTGCGATCGCCACCCTTTCTCAAGCTTGCCTTCAGTTCTTCGGCCCTGAACGGGCGACTGGCCCGGCGCTATCAAAAAAAGGCCCCCGTCCCCGGCATGTCGTTCGTCGACATGACAGGGACGAGAGCCGTCGCTGCGCTCCCGCGGTGCCACCCGTCGTTCGATTGCCTGCATCGGACCGCATCGCAAGCGGCCGCGCGGCAATCGCGCTTCGTCCGGTTAACGCCCGGCTGCGCCTTCGCGCTAGTGATGCGGCCGCTGCGGGCGGCAGCCGTTCGCGCGAGGTTCTCGGGGAGGTCGTTCGTCCAATCATGGCCGGAAAGCTTGCAGCCGAAGGCTCTCCTCTCTGGGGACCTGGGGTTGAAGTACTCGTTCCCGTCATCGAATCTGAGGCTAGATACAGTTAAGGAATATTATAAGCGGACGGGCAGATCGAAGTCAAGGAGTCGCAATCACTCAGCTAAAATGTTACCGAAGAGGCATCGGATCACTCACATCGAAATGTTACCGAGGGGATGTGAGTTGAAATTGAGCATGAAAACACGACGTGAAGTGATCCATGCCTTGGCTGATCAGTACAAGAGAGCGAAAACGCGTAATGAGAAATCTGCAAT
>Ga0207789_1000295_pt1 | contig 23593 bp, 23 predicted proteins | sample HigsolmetaGSP12D_FD_184840 | JGI IMG/M metagenome (GOLD analysis project Ga0207789, IMG submission 184840) | High solid enriched microbial communities from the Joint BioEnergy Institute, USA - SP1-2-D (SPAdes) | ecosystem: Engineered > Bioreactor > SSF (Solid state fermentation) > Aerobic >...
CCGGTTACGTTTGCCGGATTATGCAATGGCGCCAAGTCTGATAAATCTTCAATTTGTTTTAAAACTTCATCCGTAATCAGGACAGAATCATCAAAGACTTCGCCACCGTGAACAACTCTATGACCAAGTCCATCAATTTCATCAAAGGAACTAATGATACCTGTCGAAATGAGTTGATCTAAAAGAATCTGCACGGCTACATTATGGTCTGGTATATCTTGTACCAATTTTACTTTTTCTCCGTTTACAGAAATTGTAAAAACTTCATCATTCAAACCGATTCGTTCAACAAGTCCTTTGGTAATGACTTCTTCCTCAGGCATTTCAATTAATTGAAATTTAAGTGATGAACTCCCGGCATTAATTGCTAAAATTTTTGACATACTTTTCGCTCCCCGTTATAAAATCTTTATATCATTATTATGCGCGTTTATTTAAGAAAGATTTAAGTGTGAATGAATATACAAATCATACCATCATTCATTTAACCACGACAAAAGCAATTATTCAATCATTTTGGGCATTTTGTACCTAGATATTCACAAAGTAATTTAATTGTGATATTTTTAACAAAAACTAGTATTGAATGAATTCTGAATCGCTAAGAAAAGTCTGCAATTATGACAAAACGCTTGGAACCTCCAAGCGTTTTGTAACAAAATATGAGATTGTCTATCTCTTGGTGTCACGCACTTCTTTTGACACAAATTTAATGAACTTTATTTTCTTGAAACCAAATGTCAATTTTTGCCATAATCGTTTCCATTTGCAACTTATTGCTCAGGGAAGGCAGATTAACCAGCAAAACCTCTTTTGGGGGTTTTACACCTTCTCCATGTTTTTGTAAAACTAAAATACTTTTTGCAACTTGTTTGTTTTTGAACATGGTCTCCGGCAACTGCAATAAAGCTTGAATATGCATATGCTTTTTTATATATGTATGGAGTTTCATTGCTTCCGGACTTTCAAATAGCCCATTGGGAATAATAAAAAATAAATAACCACCATCAACTGTATTTAGACAGCTTTTTTCGATAAATAGGTGGTGTGCATAGGAATGACCAGAATCTGCCTTTAATTCATATTCTGCAGCCCTTATATCGTTCGGATAATATCCGACCGGTAAATCACAAACAACGACATCAACTGGGTCAATAAATAAGGGTTCAAGGCTATCCTGACAATCCAGTTGTAACGGATGTTCTTGTAAATTTGCACTAACATAAGCAAGTCTGATTAATACATCATCGACATCCACGCCATAGGCATCGATTGCATGATGAGGCAAATAATTCATAATGGTTGTTACAAGGTTTCCGGTACCAATTGCTGGATCAAGCAATGAAAATGCTTTTTTCGTACCAATGAATTTGTTTATTAAATAGCTGAGGAAAATTCCAATTGAATCCGGAGTCATTTGGTGGTTAGGTTGAACATTCTCTCGCATTCCTTTTAAACAAGCTAATTGGAATGCTTTTCGCACATCTTCTGCTGAATAGTTAATTCTTACTAAATCACGATAATACTTTTCTAAACGTTTCTTCGTCATTTCACTAATATTATCTTGCATGACCTCAGCTTGAAATATATTCTCTCCCGTTTCCGCCAATGCTTCAAGATAAGTGCAGTTCACCTCATTGACAAGTAGCCGTGCGGTCTCATTGAACGTCTGAAATAATGTTTCTACCGGGGTTTGTAACAAAATTGTAGCCTCCTTACTTCCATTTACTTATTCCCATTTATTTTAATAAATTTGTCATAAAATAACAAAAGGAAATTTGCATAAAGAAAACATGCTGACGGGCGAGTATTAGAATGTTTAAAGATAAAACGCTTTGATGTAATTCAAAGAACGGCTAATTATTTTTTAAAAAAGTTCTTTAACCAATAAAACCCCGATTAAGATCGGGATTATTGGTCTGATGTGGTATATATGTTAAACAATGTGTGTACCTTATATACTTAAGTCCACTTGAAACAATCGTCATGGGCAAAAACAGCTTTTATTTGGCCTGTTTTGCTGCTTCAATCGCTGCTGTATAATTTGGATGATTTGTAACTTCATTAACAATTTCTTTATAGGTAATCTTTCCTGTTGAATCTACAACAAAAATGGAACGAGCTAATAATCTTAACTCTTTCATAACAACACCGAACGCTTCACCAAAGGAAAGGTCGCGATGATCCGACAGCACTTGTACATTTTCAATACCTGCCGCTGCACACCAACGTCCTTGTGCAAACGGTAAATCACAGCTGATTGTCAAAATTTTAACTCCTGGAAGGCTGGCCGCTTCTTCATTAAAACGACGAGTCTGTGCATCACAGACACCTGTATCAATGGATGGAACCACACTAATTAATCGAACTTGTCCTTCACTATCTTTTAAAGTCACTTCAGATAAATCGTTGGCCAACACGGTAAAATTTGGAGCCATGTCCCCCACATTTACTTTATTTCCTATCAAAGTGACCGGGCTACCTTTAAATGTAACTGATGTCATTATTTCCAACCTCCAATTTTTAAAAATCCTTCAATACTTATCATAAACAAATTCAATTTTACTTTCAAATTATTACCATCGTAGCAATAGTAATTTGGAATTTAACCAAGCAGTTGAAGAAATTTTAGGTTGCTCCCTTTCAATATCATACCTGCTTTTCAAGGATCACTTAGACCCCCATTAAAAAAAGGTGCCCATTCTAATATGAGCAACCTTTACTCGATTTTTACAGAAATTTTCGATAAAAGGATTTAGTTGAAGTCCTCACATAATCAAAAGTTGGATTTGATGAAAATAACGATTTACAATTGTCCAATTCTAATCTTCTCTTTGTTTTATAAAGGTAATTTTTTAGATATTGAATTCCGTTTTTTGTGATGCATTTGCGGCGTCATTCGAATGGTTGTCACTTGTTCGGTTTTTATCTTGTTTTTCTTGATTTTTTGACAACATTTGTTGAATTTTATCAACTGCACTCGGAGCAAGATCTAAGATTTTTTCAACAAGGTGAGTACTTTCATCAATATGTAACATTTTTACTCCCTGACTGTTGACAATTAAAAATGCCATTGGGGTAATTGACACACCTCCCCCACTACCACCACCAAATGGAAATTCATTTTCTTTGCTTAACCCGTCAACAGAAAACTGTGAGCCACCTGCTGCAAATCCAAAACCAACTTTTGAAACAGTTAAGATTACACTGCCATCCGGAGTTTCAACCGGGTCACCTATGATTGTATTTACATCAATCATTTCTTTTAAATTTTCCATCGCAGTTGTCATTAATCCTTTAATTGGATGATCAGACATTTCAATCCCTCCTGATTATATTGATTGATCTCCTCTGTTTGATTCAGTTTGCATAGTCTTATAATCGGCATATGCTTCTGATATCTGCCGCCAATATTTTAATAATTTGATTCCTGCTAAAATAGCATGCCCTATCCTCATCTGAATCATACACCTTAAATATGTTTGAGAAGCAAAATGATTAAATACAGGAGTGATTTGTAAGTCTGGATTCACTTTTAACGTAAAATAATGGCTAATAACACCGATTACATTGCCTTTTAATGTCCAACCCACCCCACAAGCTATAGCAGTTGAAGCGGCATTTCCGGTACCAATTGCTGATTTCCATTCAAACTGAATAATTTGTAACTTTTTTAAAATTGATTTCAAAACTTTATACATTTCATCAAGATGGGGAAGAAGTTGTTTAATCGGCTCCAATGATGATAACCCGTCTTTACCCGTTTCTTGAACCATTCCATTCATTTCTTTTTCCTCATGCTCTGCTTGCTTTTTTTGTCGGTTTATTTTTTCAGAAGGAATTTTAATTCTGTATCGGATAAGACCAAAAACTGCTTTCATCTGAATCGTTGCCCACTGATCTTTAGACTCAAATTTATATGTACAATCAATTTTTAGTTTGGTAAAAATAACCATTATGAGTAAAAATATAAGTATGACAAACATGATTCCAATAATTTTAAGTATAATCACATTCCACACAACCCTTCACCTAACAGTATCGTCAGGCTGAAAGGAAAATAAACGGTTGTATTGAAATAATTTGAATTGCGAAACAAATCGATGAATCTTGATTGGCATAGGGGAAGCCAAGAACATTTTTTGTTCTTTCTTTGCTTAGCTGAATTTTGGGAAACGCTCTTTCACCTAGACTTATTTTCGTAAAAAGGTCAGGGGAAAACCTGACCTGTGCCAAATTTATTAAGAGACAACTGCATTTTTTCTTACATAATTTTCATGGATTACAGTTGTATCTGCAAAATAATCATGCAATCCTTGTTTTTTCGGTAAAAAAGCCACTAATACATATAGAATTACAATACTTGCTGATATGTACCTACCAATCCACTCGCGGAAGATGACCGTTTGCCATGACAACCTTTTTTCCTTTAAAGGAATCACTTTTATTCCAAACATCATTTTCCCTAAAGTTTGACCAAAATATTTTGTCAGCAAAACAAAGTATAAATAAAATACGACGGCCGATAATAAATTTGATAAAGAAAAGATTCCATCAGCAGATTCCTGACCAAAAAAACCAAGAATGGGGCTTACAATTAATCGTTTCAATCCTGCAATAACAATAAGATCAACCAAATACGCCCAAAACCTCATCCAAAATCCAGCATAAGCATCAAAATCTTCATGTTCATTTGCTGAATGAATGTTGTTTGTTTCGCTTCCATTTGAGTCGGCCACAAAATCTTGTCTTTTCGTATGAAACGGTTCCTCGTTCGTACTCTCTATATTGTTTCCGGTAACCATTCCATTTTCTTCTAACCGATCATCGCCACTGTTCATGAAATTACCCCCTATTCCGAATAAAGATACATTAATCGCGGTGAATTTCGATGGGACAATAACTGGATAAGAGCGGTCGTCTCTGCATCTTTTCCTAGTCTTTTTCCGGTATTCATACCAAGAAATGAGCCCAGTCCCCAGTAATCATCGACATAGCGAACCACTTGTGCATTATTTAGCTTTTGTTCCTTTTTCATTGCAGCAATGGTATCATCTAAATAGCCAAATTCGTCAATCAAATTTATTTCCTTGGCTTGACGTCCATCATAAATCCGTCCATCGGCAATTTGTCTGACCTGTTCTTCAGGCATCCCGCGCCCGTTAGCAATTACCTTTACAAAATCAGCATAGGCATTATCAATCATTTCCTGTAAAATCTCCCGCTCCTCATCAGTCATCTTCCTAGTAGGACTCATGATATCTTTATAAGGACCGCTTTTTATTGTCACTGCATCAACACCTAGTTTCTTTGCAAGTTCGGTCACATTATAACTTTCCATGATAACACCAATTGAACCTGTCATGGTGTCTTTGCTAGCAAATATTTTCGTTGCAGGTGCGGATATGTAATAACCACCGGAAGCAGCCATCGAACCCATTGAAACATAAACTGGTTTCTTATGTTTTTCTATGATCTCAACTAATTTATCATAAATTTCTGCACTTTCAACAACCCCACCACCTGGGGAATTAACACGTAAAACAATCCCATGAACCGTACTGTCTTCTTCAATCGCATCCAATTTTTCCATAAATGAATGATGATTATAAGTTTCAATGTCTAACAATGGACTTTCTTCACCCGTATCTTGAATGACTCCTTCTACATTCAGAACAACTATTTTTTTTGTCGGGTTTCCTTCTTCAATTACTTCTTCGGTGTAATCCGTTTCAGGTAACAATAACTTAGAAAATGCTTGTTCTGGTTCTTTAGAAACAAGAGATTGAACAATGGATACACCCGTTGAAAAGATTAAAATGACAGCCGCAATCCCTAATGCAGCCCAGCGTTTACCATTCATTACAAAACCTCCTAATTCAAATTAAATTTCCCCTTTATATAAAAACTTCCTGAACTATCATTATACACGAATTTTTTTATAATTGTAGAAATTGTGTACTGTGTTAAGGTAAAATTTCATAGAAAAAGCCCTGGTAACTATTCATTCTGATCCAAACTTGAGCGCGCAGTCCACCTTTCATTCTAATTGAAAAGCATCCATCTCTTTATTTATATGTGATTCATTATTCTATTAATAAGAAAAGGACGGAGATTTTATTCCTCCGCCCTTAAGCCATATATATCATATTTAATTATTAAGAAAATCGACCACTCATTTGTTGTTGTGCCATTGAAACAAGACGTTTTGTAATTTCTCCTCCAACTGAACCATTAGCACGAGAGGTTGTTTCAGCACCTAAGTTTACACCAAACTCTTGAGCAATTTCGTATTTCATTTGTTCTAAAGCTTGTTCTACTCCAGGTACAAGAAGTTGGTTACTGTTATTGTTATTTGCCATTGTGTTTCACCTCCTTGTGCTATTATAGTGTGTTGAAACAGGAAGATTCATTCATAGCATAAAAAGGTAAATACTAGTAGCACCTGATAATTTTACCAAGCAACACTTGATTAAAGGTTAAAACAAATCAGCAAGCACATTTTGTTGATTTTCTTCTTGGCTAGACAATCTGATCGTTTCTATATGGTCCACAGCCTTTTGAATCAATGGCTCGAAATCAAAATGGGTTTCATATTCATTCGCTTTATCCCGTTTTGGTTTTGTTTTTGGTTGTGCCGGGGTAAAAATCGTGCAACAATCTTGATACGGTCGATTCGATATTTCCAATGTATCAATATCTTCAGCGATTTTAATAATATCTGTTTTATCCATTGAAATTAACGGGCGAATAATTGGCGTATTAGTTACTTCATTAATCGTAAACATACTATCCAATGTCTGACTAGCCACCTGACCTAAACTTTCCCCTGTTACAATCGCCAACCCTTCTTGTCTTTCCCGAATTTCGTCAGTAATCCGAAGCATCATTCTCCTCATAATGGTAATGGCATAATTTTCATGTACTTTTTCATATATTAATTGCTGAATTTCGGTAAAAGGCACAATATACAAGATAAACTGCCCGTTCACTCTTGCTAATTTTTTACCTAAATCAATAACCTTTTGCTTCGACCGTTCACTCGTAAATGGCGGGCTATAAAAATGAACACCTTCCAGTAACAGCCCTCGCCTCATTGCCATATAGCCAGCCACCGGACTATCGATGCCGCCTGATAACATAAGCATGGCTTTTCCACTTGAACCAACTGGAAGACCACCTGCACCTTTGATCACTTCACAAGTTAAATATACTGCATCTTTCCGTACTTCTACCTTCAATTCCAAATCCGGATGATGCACATCGACTGTCAAGCCATCTATGTTCTGTAAAAGATAACCCCCCAACAAATTATTCATTTCGTCGGTGTGATAAGGAAACTCCTTATCGGCTCTTCTCGCTTGAACTTTAAAAGTTTTTCCTTGGGCATGAAGTTTTTGAAATAATTTCAATGAATTTTCTTTAATCGATTCCATATCTTTGTTTACACGGACAACTGGACTGAACGATTGAATGCCGAAAACATTTTTTAACCTTGTACATACTTCATCAAGCTTTTCACCGTTCAATATAATGTACATCCGATCACGATTTGCTTTTATTTTAATCTTCGGAAAATCACGAAGGACATATTGAACATTTTCTCTTAATTTTGCTACAAAGAGACCACGGTTTCTACCTTTCGTAGATATTTCACCGTAGCGTACTAATATTTGGTCATAAATCATGTTATCCCCTCATTACCGGTTTTAAATTCTTAATACTTTGTTTTATTATATCTAGTGCTTGTTTTGCCTCTTCCTTTGTATTGTCAAATGATAGACTTATACGGAGCGATGTCGTCGCCCGTTCTTCACCTAAGCCCATGGCAAGAATCGTTCGACTTGGCTCATTCATTCTAGATGAACAGGCACTCGTTGTGGAAACATATAACCCATGCTGTTCCAATTCGTGAACGAGTACTTCCGCTTTAAATCCATAAACAGAAAAATTAATAATATGGGGAGCCGTATTTTGTTTAGGGGTATTTATTGTCACCCCTTCAATTAATGACAATTCATTTATTAAAAAGTCCCGAACATCCATCATTTTATCAATTTTTTCTTCATAATCCAACATACCGAGTCGCAAAGCTTTTGCCATTGCAACGATCCCCGGCAGGTTTTCTGTACCGCTTCGGAGACCTCTTTCTTGTCCGCCACCAGCAAGCAATGGTGCAAGTTTTAACCCTTTACGGATATAAATTGCCCCAGTTCCTTTTAAGCCATGAAATTTATGGCTAGAAATGGAAGCAAAATCAACATGATTTTCATGGAAGTCAAGAGGTAGTTTCGTTACACCTTGAACATGATCGACATGAAATAATGTTTTCGGGTAGCTTTTCAACAATTCTCCAATCTTTGCAATCGGTTGAACGGAGCCAATTTCATTATTAACATGCATAATTGAGACGAGAATTGTATCTTTACGAATAGCCTTTTGCACATCTTCTACCCGAACTCGCCCTGTTTCATCTACAGGTAAGTAGGTGACTTCAAAACCATTCTTTTCCAATTGAATACAAGTATTTAATACAGAGGGATGTTCAATCATCGTAGTAATTATATGATTACCCCTATGACGGTATTTCTCCGCAACCCCTTTTATTATAAAATTATTTCCTTCTGTACCCCCGGAAGTGAAAATAATTTCCCGTTCATCGGCCTTAAGCAATGTTGCGATTTGATTTCTTGCCTGACTTAATAAATTCTCTCCTTGCAGTCCTAAATGATGAACAGAAGACGGATTACCAAAATAATCTTCTGCCACCTTATAAAATGTATCTAAAACCGCTTTTTTCGGTTTTGTTGTCGCACTATTATCAAAGTAAATCATGAATGATCAACCCACCTTTTATTTTATCTATTGTTAAACGTAAAATACAAAAATTCAACTAAAAACATTTCAAGCAGTTGGGATGTTCTTTATCTCCCACAGTTTTTAGATAAACCAATCGAATTTTTCAACTAACGAAGTCAAATGGGCAACTTTTACGAAAAGCTTTCTTTTCTAACGTATAAAAAAAGGAAATCACATAGACGTGACTCCTTTCATTTATTAATACACGAAAACGTTAATAAAAAGAACCTTGTTTCGTTCGATGATAGAAAAAATATTAAAGATCATTCAATGCACATCTTGCTGATATTCTTCATTGATCAACTCTTCAATTTTCTTTAATGCACCGGGTTCAGCCTCTTCAACTGCGGCGGCGGCTTCTTCAAATGCATAATTATAATCATAACGCCGAAACGCTTCTTCTGCAATAGTTAACCGCTTATTAACAGCCGGATATTTTTTCCGATATCTATTTCCGTACTGGATAATTTTCTCAATATAATAGACATTTTCAACCATTTCTACCACTTGGTTATGAATATCATTAACAGCCGACTCCGCTTTTTGTAAAGAAGTCTGGACAAATTGCATTCTTAATGGCTTTTCATCTAAACTATTAAAGCAATCTTGTATAACCTCTTGTGTATCTAATAATTTTGTTTCTATATCTTGAGGAACCCCAGGGATATTACTTCGTTGCAAAAGTCTTGCAGTATCTTGAAACAATTTTCTCAAACGTATTATTTTTTCCCTAGCTTCCATTTCATCTTTACGAAGAGCTTGTAATATTTCTAACAAGGATTGTTGTTTATCTTCTATCTCTTTCATGTTTGCAAAAATTTCTTCAACCTTTTCTCTTAATACGGAATAGGCGGCCGATGATAAATTTTCATTTGTTAACATGAATTCCACCATTTTTTTCATTGCTGCTGTTTTTTCTTCAAGTTCACTTAAGATTTCCAATTCAGCTTCGGACATATGATAGGTCTCTTTTACTAGTTCAACTTCATTCTTTAAGGATTCGTTTTTAGAGGTAATACTTGCCAAAGACTCAGTAATTTGTGAGAGATTCGATAAAACATATTTTTTCGCAGTAACTTCTCCCTCTAATAAATCATAAATTACTTCAATTTGCCCTTTTATTTCTTTTAACCCATCTTCAATACCGTCAATCTCAGCAGTTTCGATCGACTGAGTATAAGATTTAAGCGTATCTTCCAGTTTTTTAATAACTGTAGAAAGTCCAAGATGTTCAAGAAGATATCCCTCTTCAACCATCTCATTTATTCCGTTTTTTATTTCCTTCAGTTGCTCCGGGATTACATGGAGACATTCATTCAAAAAGAGTGGTATGCATTCCATTTTTACATTTAGTGATTCAAGTTCTTTTTTCAGCTCTATGATTATTTCCCGTGCAGTTAAATAATTGCCATTTTCCGTTTCCCAGCCAAATTGATCCATTTTTTCGGTAGCAGATACGATTTGCTGTTCTAAATTTTTACTTGCTTTGCCATAGGCATACCGATGGGCAAGTAATTCCTTTTTCAATTTCTTGTATAGTTCTTTTAAACCGATTATATCTTCTCGATTCTTTTCTTCACTGCCTATGATATCATGTAAATTTTCTACCATTTCATCAATTTTCTTTTCCACTTCTTTTAAAGAAGTTTCAATTTTTGTATAAACTTGTTTGGCTTTGGAAAATCGATATTTTTCAACAAGGTCTTCTGCCTCGTAGAGCATTTCTTCAACATTCGGTAATTCCTCTGTTATTATTTCATCCCAGGCAGTCCGCCAGCGTTCAAAATATTCTTCCGCTTCACCTTCCATTTTTAACTTCTTAATTTTGCTGACCTCATCTAATACCGGTCGGTTCATTATTTCAATTTTCCATGCTTCTAATCGATCAATATAAGTAAAGTTATTTCTTTTTACAAAATATCCGATTATATATAAAACAATAAGTACCATAATGATTCCAATTATGTATATCATCGTATGCCCCCTGTCAACCCCATACTATCTATGTCAATGAATGGAAAAATCTTATTATTGCTTATATGATACCATGATAATGACAATTTTTGACGTTATTTTTCAATTTTTTTTGCGCTTTTTTAAAAAAATAACCTGTTAAGAGAAAAGATAAACAACCAAATGAGCAACGTCAAATCGGAATTAATCCACATCTTTCTATAAATATTCCCCGCGAATGAAACATTTTCCGTTTCATCCAAGGTAACTACATATTTTAAATAAGTTAATACTGGCCGTCCCTCAAATTTTAATAGGGAATCTTCGATAATTTTGATATACGGTTTGAAAAAGGAGATAAAGACATATTTCAATAATCCATGATTTCTTTGAAAATAATAAGAGATGGTGGACACATTCATATTTACGGCTGCGGCAATTTCACAAATCAATGTACCAATATAACCTTTTATAATATATTCAGATAAGGCAGCTTTAAAAATTTTCTTTTTGTCTTTAATGTATTATGAGACCACTGAAAAAGTGTGAAATAATTTCTCTTGCCACCATGTCTAGGAGTGATTTTTTTCAGTGACCCCTGCATTATTCAAAATGTACACATCTAGCCGTTAAATGCTATATATTAGTAACTTCGAGTCATGCCCCCTTCTTCCTTTAAAAATTTATCGACAAGTTCTTTCTTTTTTTGCTAAAATAATGATAAGTAAATTGAAGAAATTAGGTGATTCTCCGTGTTTGTCGCTGAAAAATATAAAGGATCAAAGGAAGACCAATTTAATCTTGTTATTAAACAATTAACATCTTTAATTGAAGATGAAGATAATTTCATTGCCAATTTAAGTAATGCGTCTGCGCTATTAAATCATTTTTTAGAACGGGTCAACTGGGTTGGATTTTATTTATATGATGAAGAGAAAAATGAGCTAGTACTCGGACCGTTTCAAGGCTTGCCGGCATGTGTGCGAATTCCTTTTGGTAAAGGAGTGTGTGGATCAGCTGCCGAAAAGAAGGAAACTTTGGTTGTTCCAAATGTAAATCAATTTCCTGGACATATCGCCTGTGATGCAAATAGTCAATCAGAAATCGTGGTTCCAATAGTTAAAAACAATCAACTAATTGGAGTCTTAGATATTGACAGTCCGGAAACAAATCGTTTTGATGAGGTAGATAAAAAGAAACTAGAAGAATTTGTGACTGCGTTAATCAAACATTTATAAGGAGGAAAACGTAAGGCACTTATTTGTGACGTGCGGACAGCTAGCTTGGCAGAAAATCGTAAAGTCCGGCAGCAATACATACCTGAATACATCCTATTTCCTTCGAACTGTATTGCTTTTTAACGTATAAAGCGAAAAACGACCTCTCATTTGTTGAGGTCGCTTTTCGGTGCCATTATCATCTTTATCTTACTAAAAGAAATAACGTTAAAAAACTCCCATTAATGGAAGTTTCCTCTATTTTATTTTGCACTAGCAATTGCCCGGTTTTTTCCACGATTTTTAGCTAAGTAAAGAGCCTCATCCGCTTTTTTAAACAGTGAAAAAGGGCTTTCTTTGTTTTTTTCGTTCCAATACGAAATACCACATGAAATGGTAACCGGGGGCTCAATAGAATTAGATGTCTCCAAAACCAATTGTTCTCCTAAAGAAAGACCATCTTCTAAAGAACAATTTGGTAAATAAACAGCCAGTTCTTCTCCACCCCAACGTGCACCAACCTCGTTCTTCTTTAAATTACTTTTTATAATCTTAGCAATTTGGATCAAAATTTGATCACCGACTTGATGGCCGAACGTATCATTGATAATTTTAAAATTATCAATATCAATTAACAAAAATGCACCTTGTTCATCCTTTTCTATCGATTTTTTCATTTGTTCATCCAGATAATTACGTGTATATAATTCTGTTAAATAATCCGTGATAACAAGTTGCTCTAACCTTTCACGTAATATCGTGTTCGTAAAGGCTAATGAAACATGCTGTGTAATCGATTGAAGCAATTTAAAAGTATTAAAAGAAAACTTGTAAGGAACACGATGTAAAACAATGATAAAGCCAATTTTATGTTGGTCCCGTTTTAATGATTCAGCCATGATTGAATGAAAGGGAATAATCAGATTTTTATCATCAGGTTCAAAATTTCCGATGAATAGAGATTCTTCCCTTGTTTCCAAGAAATTTTTGACAAATTGAAGGAATGGGAAGCAAGCTTCGTCCCTAAAAAAAGATGTGCTTCCGGTTTGTACATTAAATTGATTTCCCTCAAATAAGATAATTCCTACCTCTTCTGCATAAAAAGCAGACTGTAATTCTTCGGCAATATTATGGACAAGTTCTGTCAAACGTAGATTGGCATTTAATTTTTTTGTCACTTTCGTAATCAACTGTAAATCATTGACCAATTGTCTGGACTGTTGATACAAATGGGCATTTTCCATTGCCGTGCTTGCAGTCCCGATAAGTATGGATATAAATTCAATGTCCTGATCGAATATCAAAATCGAATTTTGGGCCTCGATCTTTAAAACTCCGTATATTCCTTGTTTTCCTTTTAATGGAAAATATAAATAACGTTTTGGCAATGTTATGTCATGATCAATTTTATAATTTCCGGTTATAAAAGTTTCCATAATTGCCGCATTGCTCTTTGTATAATCAAGCGGTTGAATTCGAGAGTCATCGTTATCTATATTATTGTAATTTGATAAGAAAATTTGGTATTTAAAATAAGGATAGGACTCTTCCAATGAATCTAATACTTTTCTTAATACTGCATCAATATCAATAGACGAATGGAGTTGACTTGTTACAATTTGTAATAATTTATAGCGTTTCTTTTCACGTTTTAAAATGAATAATTGCAGGACCTTTTCAAAATATTGATAGACAGTTTTTGATAATGATTCCCAAAAAGAATCTGAGAAATGATGATTTTTTTTCGGAAGTTTAAACAGAAGGATACCAACTAAATCATCATGTTGACCAAAGACAAAGAGGGATTTATCGAATGGGATTTGGTCATACCTTTCTATTGGAAAATTAACTAAGAATGATCCTGCCTTTAAATATTGAGTATATATATCTTTTTGCCATGTATCAAAGAACGACAAAAAAGGCGTTTTTAATGAAAGAAGGAACTGTTCTTTTTCACTCAAAAAATTTTTATAGATTAAAAAATGAACATGATTCAATTGAAGTTCACACTTTAAAGCATTACAAAAAGTTGAGAAACAATTAATATCATCCTGCTCTGTTTCCAAAATTTTAAATTCAGTAAATATTTTACTTCTAAGTTTTAAAATAACCCTTTCTTCTAAATTATCCATAGGCCTCACCTAAAATATATCATTTTTATATGAAACTAAAAAACAGCCATTATTTTAGAACTAGTACTTTTATATCATTTTTAAACAAGACAAACAAGAGATTATCATCAGATAGTGAATATATTCCGGTAATATTTTTATAATCTGCACTTTTAAAATGATAAGTTTTATTTTTTAATTGAATTTTTATTTTTCCATCAGTTTCAAATCGGTAAGGAATTGTTTTATTTGAGTAATGATCACGATAAATTGGATCCCGCTTTTCCTTAATTAATTCGCTATTATAAAATGTCCATTTTTTCTTTACCAAAGTCCAAACACCATTTTTACTGCGGTCAGCTTGTAGACATGTTGGTTCATGATCGATTTCGACTTCTTTTATTGCTCTAAAGCGATTTTTATCCAATCGGTCAATTTCATAAAGTATCAAAAAGTGCTTTCCTTTCAATCGGCGATATATTGCTACTATAGGTGAATCCTCAATACCTTCAGATCGGTGAATGACAACTGCCTTGATCTCGTATTCTGTATTTTCTGTTTCTTTCTGTTGTAAAAAAAATCCGATTCCCACAAGGATAATGGAAAGGAATATAATTATTATTCTAGTAGCTCTTTGCTTATTTGTTTCATTCATAACATTCACTCAAAACCATCTTTTTTATTGTTTATTATATCATGTTATTGAAAATTTATGGTCATTAGCTATCGTAATCTTTCATATTTTCATTGGGTATTGTTGTAAAGGAGCACAAAATTCTAGTTTAAATCGGGGATTTTTTGTGATTTATAACGGATAACAGTTTGAGCCAGAAATCTTGAATTTTTTTGGAGAGCCGTTCTCGTCAACAGTTTGAACCGTGATTCCTCTATTTTTGTCAGCGGAACCTCTTCTCGTCGACAGTTTAAATCGAAATTCTTCCATTTTTGTCGACGAAACCTTTTCTCGTCGACAGTTTAGGCGACAAACTATAGAGATGAAAGAGCGCTAAATAGTCTTGTCAAACACCGTATTCAGATGTATTCCTACCGTTTATCCCACTACATATTGTAATAGTGAACTTGATCGAATAGTTTTTCTGTGGTCCCGTAATTACCTAAGAACAAAAAAATCTTGTTTATACTTTGATATAATGGCTGTTCATTAACGCATTCTTAATTACCTAAGCACAAAGAAACTCCACATTAGTTGAGGTTCACTTTATCTCCTTGACTTCTTTTATTGTATCCCATATAATATACGTTGTGTAAAATATGGCAGCCTATGTTTACATGTTTATACGTACATTTTGTTGGTCATATAAAGAGGTAGGATCCCGCATCTTAAAATGTTCCTACATAATTGTAGTAATTTTAATGACTTTATATGAGCTGTATCGTGTAACCCTCTGCTGCTAGGGCGATGGTACATGAAAACAAAATGGCGGTAAATGATGTATACGTCTGTTTTTATTTTACAAAATAAAAACATTAAAGGAGGAGCTTTCATGGCTCGTTATACAGGTCCAAGCTGGAAAATTTCCCGTCGTCTTGGTATTTCTTTAAGCGGAACCGGTAAAGAATTAGAAAAACGTCCATATGCCCCGGGGCAACATGGTCCAAACCAACGAAAAAAATTAACTGAATATGGTCTGCAATTACAAGAAAAACAAAAATTACGTTTTATGTACGGCTTGAATGAACGTCAATTCCATAACACATTCATTAAAGCAGGTAAAATGAAAGGTGTTCATGGTGAAAACTTCATGATTTTACTTGAATCTCGCCTTGACAATCTTGTTTTTCGCTTAGGATTGGCTCGTACTCGCCGTCAAGCACGCCAATTGGTTAACCATGGTCACATACTTGTTGATGGACGTCGCGTTGACATCCCATCTTACATTGTAAAACCAGGTCAAACCATCGGTGTTCGCGAAAAATCACGCAATTTGCAAATCATCAAAGAAGCTATTGAAGTGAACAATTTTGTTCCTGACTTCTTAACTTTCGACGCAGACAAATTGGAGGGTACTTATAGCCGCTTACCGGAACGCTCTGAACTTCCAGCAGAAATAAATGAATCGTTTATCGTTGAATTCTACTCTCGTTAATATTAGCATTAGGCATTTTAATGCTAATAAAACCCTTGAAATGTTGTTAAATCAACGTTTCAGGGGTTTTTTCGTTTATATTTATTTTGCTAAAATAAGGCAAGATAATGCACTTTCTTACTGATTTAGAGGATAGTCTTCGTCCGATAATAGATTCAATGAAAGATTAAACTCAACACTTGAAGGCACTTCTGGATAAACTGTTCGAGCAATAATTCTATTTTCTTCCATTTTTCTCGAATTCTCTGTTAATACTTTTTGACTAACACCGTCAATCGTTTGATGAATTTCATTGAATCGTTTTGTTCCAGTTAGTACCTCACACATAATCAAGAGCTTCCATTTACTACCAATCCAATCTACGGTTGGTACAACTGAACAGAAAGGTGATTTGTCTTTAGTTAACAATTGAAGCACCATTGATACTTGAATATAGTTTATGTTTTATATTAAAAGATGATTTCCATACATGATTTGTTCTGAAAATCAACGAAATTACACGATGGATAACTTCTAATAATCGGTATTATTCGTTTTTCTGATTTCATCAAATTAAATTTATATTTCTTCTATTTTAGTGAAATCATGATTAATAATCTCAATTAATCGAAATTCATTATTCTCAAATTCAAATTTTAAGATACAACAATTTTTCAATGGACCTTGCTGATCGACGTCACTGGTGTGTGCCCAATAACGCATAAATTGACGACAAGCTGCACCATGAGAAACGGCTAGGACAGTTTCGTTTTGTTCTTTTGACATAAAGTCCATAATCGTGTCAGCAACTCGCTGTTGAAACTCTTTTTCTCCTTCTCCGCCAAATGGAACAAAAAAATCTCCGTACGGTAATGCAGGATTTAAAAATTCTGGTTCTCCTTCAAAACGACCAAAATTCCATTCTTTCAACCCTTTTAATCGGGTATAAGGTAAATCGGTAACTTGTTCTAAGGTATCAGAAGCACGTTCCGAAGTAGAGCAATAGGCACTTTGAATCACAATATGATTCTCTTTAAAATATTTTCCTGCAATCTGTGCTTGCTTAATGCCAAATTCGGTTAAAGGGGCGTCACACCAACCTTGAATTTTGTGTAGTTGATTAAACAACGTTTGTCCATGTCTCATTAGATAGAGTGTTTTCACATTCATTCTCCTCTTTAAATATTTAATTTGCGTTCTGCCATCCAATGGATTATTTTAGGATCAGCATGAGAGAAGAATTGACTTTCTCTTTGATCTAAAGTGGTAATTTGTTCCTTATCTTCGTCAGACAATTGAAAATCAAAGACATCAAAATTTTCACGCATTCGTTCTTGTTTAACCGACTTAGCTAGAACAACAACTTCTTGTTCAACTAGCCAACGAATTATGACTTGTGCGACGGATTTATTGTATTTTTCAGCAATTTTTTTCAACACTTCATTATTGAAAATATCGTTTTTTCCTTCTGCGAATGGCGCCCATGCTTCTGGAAGAATATTTTCTTCTTTCAAGAGTTTGATTGCTTTGGTTTGTTGATGGAATGGATTGATTTCTATTTGATTTATTTGAGGCACAACTTTATTGAACAAAGACAAATCAACTGCACGATCGACAGAAAAGTTAGAAATGCCAATTGCTTTAACTTTGCCTTCACTTTGCAATTCTTCCATTGCTCGCCAAGCACTATACACATCATTAAACGGTTGATGAAGCAGCAGTAGGTCTACATAGTCTAATTGCAGACGATCTAATGAACGTTGAAATGAAGCATGAACGCCATCATAAGAAACATTTTCTACCCATATCTTAGTAGTAATGAATAATTCTTCTCTTGCTACATTAGATTTCTTAATACCTTTCCCAACAGCTTCTTCGTTTAAATAGGATTGAGCAGTATCAATATGGCGATATCCTGTTTGAATAGCTTGAAAAACAGCTTCTTCGGTTTCTTTCGGATCAGTAATTTGATAGGTGCCAAATCCTAAAATAGGAATTTCAATTCCATTATTCATTGTTAATGTACGTTTCATAGCAATTCCTCCCTTAAAATAAATCTATCTTAATTCTAAGGTATGAAGCGCACTTTATAGCAAGCCCTTTTTATAATTTCACTTTCCAAAGTTCTTCCGCTGTTTCAGCAGTCAATGCTCCTGTTTGAAATTGAGCCAAATGTTCGTCATACGTCTCAATTTTATAAGCAAGTAATTTTCGTATACGTTGTATTTCTTCTATTTTTTCATCAATCTTTTGTAGCTGTTCTTGTAACACTTGCTTTTGCTTTTTCCGTTCTTCTCCATGTTCTTGTGACAATCGAGAGAATTCCAATAACGATTCAATTGATAAACCGGCATTACGCAAAGATTTCATCAAATAAATCCAGTTCAAGGTAGAAGTGGTGTAAATTCGATAGCCATTTTTATCTCTTTTGATTGGTGGAATAATCCCAATTTTCTCGTAATATCGAATGGTAGATACAGAAATATCAAACATTTTGGCAACATCTTTACTACTCAACATGAATATCCCTCTTTTCGCTAGTATATACAGATTAATTTGCTGATATATCCATCTTATCATGAGTAGTAGATGTTCCAAAAAGAAGAAATTAATTTATATACTCAAACACATCATTACCAGTCATGATGTAACCGTCAAGTAAAATTAAACAATTTTCCACAAATAATTTTAAACAGTTTTCTACAATTAAGATTCAACAGTCTGCTTTTCAAAAATTGTCTTTCGATATTTCATTCTAATACTATCCGACTCACTATCGAACATCAGGATTTCACTACGATGAAGGAATCGGTCCAGAATTGCTGAAGTAAGTGTTGGATCACCTAAGAATTTTCCCTACTCATCAGGTCCTTTATTTGACGTTAAAATAAAAGCTGCTTTGTCGTACATATCATATATAAACTGAAAGAATAGGTTTGCTTCTACTACTTCATATGTCATATACATAATGTCAACTAAATCGGATTTTAATATACGGTTGTACCTTGTTTTAAATTTATTAATATACTCTTTAGTCTTAAGTACATAAATTAATTGGTTCATCGAAATAAAAGACACTTTATAGCCTTTTTCCACCGCGTGAATATCTAAGGCAACAGAGAGGTGGGTTTTCCCCACTCCCGTTGGCCCCATCATAATTAAAGTAAAGCAGTCATCAATCCAATGTAACTCCTGAAGAACGTGAAGTTGTTTTGCTCCGATCGCAGTTTGTTTTTCTAAATTATACGTTTCAAATGTCAACTTTTCCGGGAATTCTGCCCATTTCATTAACCTTTCTTGTTGCTTTATTTCACGACAACGTAACTCATAGCTGAGTAATTCAAGAATGAGTTCATGATATGTCCAACTTTTTGCTTCTGCCGTCCTTAATAAGTCTGGTAATTCTTTTGCTGTTTCGGCAAGACGCAGTGCACGACATTTGGCTTGTAATTCTTCAAATGGGTATGTCATATGCGTTTTCCTCCATACAGAACTTTTAAGTAAATATCTTCTTTCCGTTCGGGTGCCCTTAAATCTCTATATTTTTCATTAATTACAGTTTTTACTTGCTCTCGTTGCTGCACTTCGATTGAAAGAGAACAGGCAATATCACGAAAATCATTTGCACTTGTCATGTTTAGTTTTTTCATTTCTTGTAATGTATCATCAATGAAACGGGGATATTTCTTAATCGTACTTTGTATGACCCTTAACTGATCAATAATATGTCGAGGATATCGCTCTAGTAATTTTTGGATAAGCCATTGAATTCCTTCTTTATCATCAAAGGCTTCTGTTATTTCATTGATAAGTACATCTCTTTTCGATAAATTTCTCTTCCGATGAGAAGGGTCAATAATCAAATTTCCTCTTCCCTCAGGAATTTTATGAGTCGCAAGAGACGATCCTGTTTGTGTCAAACGAATATTTAAAAGACCATTTTCAATATTTACGTAAACAATATTTGAAGCATCTTTTCGATAAGTACCTTGCGGTACGCTATAACGATTCCCTTGAAAACGAATCGTATTGTCTTTTTGAATGATTCTTGTTATACTTTCAATAACAACATTTTCGAAAATGTAAGTTCCAACGACTTTCTTTAAGTGCTTCTTTTCCAAGGCGTGCACTTCAGAAGGTCTTTTTTTGATATTATGATGAATTTTGTCATTTCCTGTACGCTTTAACCATTTCCAACACGCTTGATTCCATTCCGCAAGGTTTTCAAATACTCGATGTTTACTGAAGTTATATTTTACAAATTTTACAACTTGTTCAATCTTTCCTTTAGATTCTGGGTCATTCTTTCTACATAAATAAACCGAAAATTTTCGAGCTTGTTGATATTTTATAAATGCTGATGAATTAAGAGAGGGGTAAGTATATGAGTATCGAAGTAAGAAATTTATCGAAAAGGTTCGTAAAATATGAAAATAACAAAGGTTTCATTAAAAATGTTTATTCATATTTCTCACCTAAACGAAATTATAAATATGCGCTCCGTGACCTTTCGTTCAAAATTAATGATGGAGAAATTGTAGGTTATCTAGGTAAAAATGGTGCTGGTAAAAGTACTACAATAAAAATACTAAGTGGAATCATGAAAGCCGACGACGGTATATGTCTTGTTGATGATAGAACACCCTGGATAAATAGAAAAGAGCATGTTCAGACAATTGGTGTAGTTTTTGGGCAAAAGAGTAATTTATGGTGGGATTTACCAGTTATAGATAGCTTTAACTTATTAAATGCAATCTACAAAATACCTAAATCCAGCTATGAAAAAAATCTATCCTACTTAGCTAAAGAGTTAGATATAATTAAACTTTTAGATCAACCAGTCAGAACTTTATCGCTTGGACAAAGAATGAGGTGTGAGATTGCTGCTTCCTTGTTACATAGCCCAAAAATCTTATTCCTTGATGAGCCAACTATCGGATTAGATGCATTATCTAAAAAAAAAGTAAGAGCGTTTATTAAAAAACTGAATAAAACACAAAATACGACTATAATTTTAACTACACATGATACTCAAGATTTAGAAGCATTGGTAGATAGAATACTTTTTATTGATGAGGGTAAGATTTTATTTGACGGAACTATCCCTGAATTAAAGCTATTTAGTGGCGATCAAAATCAAAGTTTAGATGATATACTTATAGGTTTATATCAAATGAGTGGAGATGACTAAGTCATGAAGACACTTCTATGCATTATTAGGTTAAAAATTAAGAACACATATCAATTTAGAATTGCTTCATTATCTGGGGTAATAACTCAATTACTATGGGGAATGCTTCAAATAATACTTTTCAAAGCATTCTATGAGGCAAACCCTAATGCCTTTCCAATCGAGTTCAATGCACTAGTTGCTTATGTATGGTTTCAGCAAGCTTTTTTTTCAATGTTAGGTTTATGGAATTGGAACTATGAGATATTCCAAAAAATCAAAAACGGAAACATTGCATATGACTTAACAAAGCCTATCAATTTACAGTTTTATTGGTTTTCAATGGATATAGGTGACAGAATAGGTCGGACTATTTTGAAAACACCTATTATTATTGTTATTGCTTTAATACTTCCGGAACCATTCAGATTATACTTACCTGAAAATTCGGCAACCTTTTTAGCTTATATAATTTCCATTACATTAGGTACTATTTTATGCTCTTTATTAAGTACCTTTATATATGTACTCACTCTATTCACTATAGAATCTGATGGATTAAAACTACTTTATCAATCGATTGGTGATTTTTTAATAGGGAATGTTATACCTTTGCCTTTTTTTCCAGATATTTTACAACCAATAATCATTGCATTACCATTTGCATCAATTGCAAATACACCATTTCTTATTTATAGTGGTACAATTGATGGTGATAAGATTGCAATTTTCATAGGAATACAATGTTTTTGGATAATAGCAATATTCATCATTAGCAAAATATTGGAGAAATTAGGCACTAAAAATATTTCAATTCAAGGTGGTTGATTATGATCATATTAAACTATCTAAAAATTAGCTTTAAAAAAATTATACTATATAAAAAATCTTTTTACTTATCATTGATAGGACAATTTTTAGTAACTTTTTCTGCCTTTATAGGTGTCTTATTCATGTTACATCGCTTTGAGAAAATAAATGGTTATACACTATCGGAAATCTTATTATTTTTTAGCATTACCCTGTTCTCATTCTCTATAGCTGAAGGGGTATTTAAAGGGTTTGACCGCTTTCCTGTTTTAATAAAACAAGGAACTTTAGATAGCTATTTAATACGACCTCAAAATCTTATAATTCAAGTGATAGCGAATAATCTTGATTTAACAAAAATTGGTAGAGTTTTGCAATCTCTATTAATGTTTATCTATTGCATATTTTATTCAGACGTCAACTGGTCAGTATTAAAGATGTTCACATTATTACTAATAATCATTACAAGTTGTTTAATATTTAGTTGTTTGTACATTATATATGCCGGAATTTGTTTTTTTACATTAGATAAGGTAGAAATATTTAATTTGTTAACTCAGGGGTCGAGAGAGTTTGGTAAATATCCAATAGATGTATATGGAGATTTTGTTTTAAAATTTTCAACATTTTTCATTCCATTCGCATTAGTACAATACTATCCATACTTATACATAATTGATCATAGTGATAATATAATCTTTGTGACATTGCCTTTTATTTCTATTTTATTCATAATACCTACAACTATTATATGGAAACTTGGACTTCGAAATTATCAGTCATCGGGGTCCTAGTTTTCAATGATAGATTCTATATCGTCATAACTTTTTATAATGAATGTTTTATTGGAAAAATTTATATTTAGTTTTTCTTTAATTTTCAACATATTTTTTTTATCAAATTTATTGTTCCAAAGTATAAGTTCAATCAACGAGCTTATACTTTCACTTTTATGGGTTTTATTGAATTTTCTTACGAAAAATCTTTTACATATTCTGTAATTTCTTAAATGTCTATTTACATCTAAGATAAATATATAATCTGAATCATTAAAACTATCATCTAGCCACTTATAATAAACACCTTCAATAATCCATCTATCATTCTTTAAGAAGGAATTAAGTAATCTATTCCTTTCATATTTGCCTCCTCGCTATTTAATGTTTAGTTTAAAGCTTCCCAAAGCTGTCTATACTGGGTAATACTACTAAATTACCTGGGGTGATCGTCTTATGAAAAACTTTGAAGAAGAGTATAACGTATTCCAAGATGCGTTAGAAATACCTAAACCTTGGTATGTTTTCCATAATGAATTAGCTAAAGAAGAAAACACCTTACACATTTATATTGAATATCAATCAGGAGCGGAATTTTCTTGTCCTAATT
>Ga0207789_1000297_pt1 | contig 23401 bp, 41 predicted proteins | sample HigsolmetaGSP12D_FD_184840 | JGI IMG/M metagenome (GOLD analysis project Ga0207789, IMG submission 184840) | High solid enriched microbial communities from the Joint BioEnergy Institute, USA - SP1-2-D (SPAdes) | ecosystem: Engineered > Bioreactor > SSF (Solid state fermentation) > Aerobic >...
TCCATATGTTTAGCACTCTGTAAGCAGCATTCAGCTCTCTGTATGCTTCAACTGTTTCTCTATTGTTATCCATCAAATCTAGTAATTCATTTGCGACTTCATCATCAGTTAGTTTTTCATTCCAAAAAATTTTGTTAACTTCAAACAACAATCTGTTTACATTCATTTTTCTTCCTCCTTCAAAGCTTCAATTGCTATATCTACTACTTTTCCTAGTACGTCTCGACTCGACCAACCTGCTATATCTTCATAGGCAATTTTCCTTAATGCTTTTTCATATCTTTCCGTTTTTTCCTTCAACAGCTTACATTCTTCGTTCCTTTCAAAAAGGCGGCTATACGTATCAGAATGGCTTCTTTCATGGATCATTGCTTTCCATTCGAGCTTTTTTATTTTCTTGTCTTTTTCTCTTAGGTGTCGGTTCTTTTTGGTGATTGTTTCTTTTAGCTCTTCCTCTAACTCCCGAACACGCTTTTGTTCACCTGCTAACTGCTTGTCCATGTCCTCTAGATCTTGAGCGTTTTTCAATGCTCTTTCAGCTTGGTTGATAAGCCAATCAATTTCCTCAACCTCAAAAACCTTTGGAGGATGATCAAGAATTTCTTTACCAAAGTTCCATGATTCTATGATTTTTCCCATCATTTCTTTATCAGTCATTCAAATTCTCCTCCATTCTCTTAGTACCTCTATAAAAAGTTGATATGTTTCTTCCTGCCTTACTGGATCGCTTTTCATCATGCCTTCGACCATGGCTTTGATGGTGTCCTTTTTGCGCTCTTTCCGTTCTTGATGTGCTTTTATATCTTCATCAAGCTTATCCGGTTCAAACTCGTATTTACTTGCACCCATGTTGCTCCAATTTGCTCTGTGACGATTAACCATGTTGTTCCTCCATTAATTCTTGCGAGTCAAACCAATTTCCAACAACCAACACATCTATTTTTTTACCTTTTTCGTTCCAATTAACAAATTCAAAAATGTCTTCCTCTAAATCATATTCACCGCCGCTAAGAACCCAAGAACCGTTTTTAAATAAAACAACCCATAAATACCCATCTGGGTCTTTCACGATATCATACTCGTAAATATCAACGTCCCAATCGTCTTTAAAACCAGTGCATTGACCTACTGTTTCAGGAATTACTCGAACCCAAAATTCATGGATAATGTAATCATCTGTAGCCTCCAATAAGTCCCCAACAATGTAGGGTTCATTCCCATCCATAACTAAATTTCCGTATACCCAGCCATTTTTGTGGTCAATTTTCAACACATCTAGTTCTTCTGTTGACATTAACGCTATTCCTCGAAACTTAATCTCACGCATTAAAATCACGTCCCATTCTTTTTAATGTCGCTAACAAGCTTTTAAGTTCGTAATATGTTAAGTCATCTAGTGTCATAACTCCATAACCGTGTAATTGTTTAATCATTTTCTGCTTCTTTAGTTCGTTCGTTAACATGACTTTTTGATACAATTTCATTTACATTCCCCTTTTTGATTATTTTTTCATTGTCCGTATCGTATATTTCACTACAATTCTTGCAAACTCTTAATAGATGATGGTTTTCAATTTTCAAGTTAAATGATCCATTTCCACATGTCCGGCACCGTCCGTTTCTCTCGTTTAAGGGTCTTTCCCATTCCCGGACCGCCTGCCCACATTTTGGGCAGGTATTGAGTTTTTCACCTTTACTTGTGCGTTTTACAGATGTTTGAATAGGACCGCAAGAGTGACAGTAATATCCTTTGTTAAACATGATTTGATCCTCTAAAAAGGTAAGTCACTATCATCTATGTCTATTGGATGTCCGTTATTTTTGAATGGATCATTTGTATACTTTCGGTTTTGATCTTCCTGTTTTTTTGATTCTAAAAATTGAATACTATCTGCAACTATTTCAGTAACGTAAACACGTTTTCCCTCGTTATTTTCGTAGTTTCGTGTTTGTATCCGTCCGTCAACTGCAACCATGCTCCCTTTTTTGGTGTAATTTGCAACATTTTCAGCAGTTTTCTTAAAGGCTACAACGTTTATAAAATCTGCCTCATATTCGCCATTTGCATTTTTAAATGTGCGGTTGATGGCGACTGTAAAATTAGCAACCGCAACCCCTTGTGGTGTAAATCTAAGTTCTACGTCTTTTGTCAAGCGTCCTACGCCTACCCATCTATTTGTCACTGTTTACTCCTCCTCCTTGTTTGTAGAGTTTTTCCATTCCCACCATTTTTATGCCATTGGTGCTACTCTTTTTCTGTATTCGTCAACAAATTCAACAATTTTTCCTGACGACATATTTAGTTCATTTGCTAGTTTTAAATATGTTTCTATCCAATCTTTGTAGTAATCTACAAACAATAGATCTTTATTCACTTGTTACCCACCATTCTCGAAAAACTTTTCAAACGTCTTATCATCTGTATTTGGAATCAGGTTTTCTTTAAACAAGTCATATTTGTCTTTGTAAAAATGTTCTCCAAACATTTCCTTCCGTTCTTGTCGCAACGTCTCCGCTAGTCCCCAATTTTTATGTACTTCCTGATGATGGGTTTTACATAAGGGAATTAAATTCCGGTATCCTCCCCGTCCGCCATGACTCCTAAATACGACATGGTGCATTTCAATCAGCGGATTTCCACAAATAACACACCAATTTCCAAATGCTTCAATTGCCCGGTTATATTCTTTTTTACTCACTTTTCCCCGTTGCCGTTTTGTTGGTATGGTTCGACCTTTGTAAACTTCTAATCTCTTTTCCTTTTTCCCGGGATTTTTTAGTTGCTTACTTTTTGGATATGGTCGATACTCAAACATTTCCTAACTCCTTTCAAACATGCCTAACAATGCCGGAAAATTTGTAAATTCTTTTTTAAATTCACGAAATGTTTTTGTTGTGTTTTCCCTTGTGATTTCTTCTTCTAATGGATATTCCTTACAATTCAAAGGTTGCTGACGGAACTTCCTAATAAAAAATTCAATAGCTTCACGTTCGCTTTTTGCGAATATAAACATGAATTGTTTCTGGTTTTTCTTTAATGAATAAATCCTTACTTTTTCAATTTTTAATGGGTTTTCTTCTATCAATCTTCTAACTTCTTCATGATCTGCTAAATCTAAGTCAAAATTAGAATCGTCGTCTTCACTGATTTTCCCTTTTTGAAGTAAATGAATTATGTAATAAACTAAGGGTTTTTCTTCGTACTTTATTGCTTCATCAAGCAGTTCTTTAACTGTAAGCATCTACAACCTCTCCTGTTGCTTCGTTGTACCGCACTTTGACTGTTAATGTTGCACCATTCCGGTTTTTAGCAATAATTAATTCTAAATCATCTTTGTCTGAGTCTTTGTTGTAGTATTTTTCACGATACAAAAACATAATTACATCAGCGTCTTGTTCAACACTCCCTGATTCACGAATATCCGACATTATAGGGCGCTTATCATTTCTTTTTTCAACACCCCTGTTTAGCTGTGCCAAGCAAATGACCGGGCAGTTTAAGTCTTTTGCCATATTTTTTAGGTTTTTTGATATGTCCGTTATTTGTAGATGTGCATTACCTCCGAAAAAGTCACTTGGTTTTATCAAAGTCAGATAGTCGATAAAAATTACCGGTTTTTTGCCTTTATACTTGTTTATGACTTTTCTTGTTTTTGCTCGCATTTCTGCAATTGTTTGACCCGATTTATCAAATATTTCAATGTTTGTATTTCCAAGAACCCCTATATTTTTTGACCATTGTTTTTTTTGGTCGTCAGATAGGTACTTTTTCGGATTTCTCATTTTCCCCCGATTGATTCTGCCGGTCGAGGCTATTAATCTATTTGCTAGTTGTATAGCCGGCATTTCAAGAGAAAATAATACTGGGATATATCCTGCCCATCCAACCTGTTTTGCGAAATGCAACATAATGTCTGTTTTACCCATTGACGGTCTGGCAGCTATTATCGTTAATTCTCCATCCTGAAAACCATTTGTTGCGTCATTTAGTAGTTTTATTCCTGTTGTCGCCCCACGTTTTTCATACTTTTCATTCCAAGGCGCTTCGTATAGATCAACAAGTAAATCAGATATACTGTGATTATCATTTACAATGTTGTCGTTGATTTTATTAAGTTCGTTTAGTACTTTATCTATGCTCCAATTATTTAATTGGGAAATTGATAAAATGTTTCTTTTTTCTCGCTCTCGCCAAGACTCAAAAACAAGTTTTTCGTATTCTTCAAATTTTGTTTCGTCTGCATATGTTAGCAGTTCATTGACATATGATAATCCACCTATTCCCTCTATATTTGCGCTCATCGCTAACGTTACCCGGTCAACCGGTTTTTTCTCTTTTACCAATCGTTTGATTTCAGTAAATAGTATTTTGTGCCGGCTTTCTTCTAGCTGTTCAGGTTTTATACTAGTGTCACTGATTAAGTGATTCGCCTTTAATAGTGTTCCTAAAAATGCTTTTTCCGGAATACTCAATGCCAATCTTCTCCTTCATTAAAATCAATCTCTGTTCTTGTTGGTATTGAATGTTCAGCCTTGTTTTTTTGTTTTTGTGCTTTTACTTTTAATACAAGTTGATCAAATCGTTTTCTTAATTTGGAAGGTGATAAAACATTTGCCATCTCAAAATCATCTTGTTGTACCCACTTCATTAAGTATTTAATTTGTTCTTCTGTTCTGTTATCTCTTTCAATCATCAGCCTTATATCGTCAGCCCATTTTTGATAGTTCGGTTCCTTAAAGTTAGGATTATTTTGTTTTATTTGTTCTACAAAGTATTTAGCGAGCATAATATAAATTGAGTCGTCCTCGTAAACCTGTTTGCGAGTATTATTATTCTTTACATTCTTTACATTCTTGTTTGTGTTCATCTGTTGTACATTTGTTGTACATTTGATGTTCATTTGATGTTCAGTTTCTTGATACTCATGCCAGTTAACTATTGATACAATGCTATATTTATTAGTTTTTTTGATGTTCAACATTTGCATTCTTTCAAGACAGTTTAGATACCTCCACCACGTCAATTCATTTAGCTTTAATTTAGCTTTTACACCAGCATTTAAATCATCAGCCAGTGATTTTCGACCTGTTATAAATTCACCAGGAGTTAGTTTAATAACTTGATTTCCTATGATTACTTCCCTTTCTTTATGAGTAGCTTTCATCAAACAGTAAAGCCATAACTTTAGATAATGAGGATCATTCCATATAGGACTATCAACTATTTTTCTGTGTAGCTTAATCCATCCTTGCATCACCTCACCCCTTTTAATCTATGCAGATAACATTCATTGTTTGTTTTGTAAAATATTGATTGCTTTTGAGGCTTCTTGGCTTGTCCAATGTTCCATATCCTTATCCGTTCCTATTCGTTGTTTAAGTAATTGATAAAGTTCATCAAAGGTATGTTTTTCATTGACACTCTTTTTTAATAGATTGGTAACCAGATTTAATTGCTTATCGCTTGCCATTTTTTCTTGCTTTGTCTTATTTTCTTTATGATTTCGTTCGTCTATTGTCGTATCTGCTTCTGGATCATCACCAGTTGGAATAAGAAATGTTTTCATCAAGAAATACTTAGTTGCTCCGGTATATGCTTTATAAAGTCCTTTATCACCTTTGTCTTGACCTTCACCCCAATATACCGATTTCAATGTTTCACCTGTATCAACATCAACCAAAGTAAATTCCATTTTCACCTTTGTAAACTCTCCTTCTCGGCTTTGCTCGAGTACAGTAGAGAAAAAGGCAAGCCCTGATTCTAATAGGATCGGTCGTATTGATTCTGTGAGGTCTGATTCTGTCGCATAAGCATACTTGTGAAAATTATTGAATCCGTTTTTTGGTACCCTGCTAACTTGTGACATCACTTTAGAAATCTTTAAAAATATACCCTTTTCGCTCACCGTATTATTTCGCCTCCACTGAATATTTGATGTGTTCTGGTTCAATGGTGATACCTTCAACTACTTGTCCATTCTCATCAACAGCAACTAACTTTCCGTCAACGTCTGCAATCCGAATATTCTTCTTCAAATCAGCCCAATTCAATGTAGGTTTTACGTATGCGTTCATTCCATTTTCCAGAACGTGTTTTAAAATTGCTTTTTCATCTGCTTTTTTTGGCTGTGCTTTTACCGCTCTTGCTTTACTGGCACCATATGGTGTACTGATTGTTTTTGCTTTTGGATCCTCAGCAAGGACTTTTGCATGATACTGATTGATTAATCCCTCAAAAAAGCTTATACTATCAGTGACACTTTTCTTTTGCGTTTGTTCCCAAGTGTCGATTCTTTGGCGTTCGGCTGCGGCTAAATCAGTAATTTCTTGTTCTTTAGCTTTGTAAGCCTGCAACTTACGAAAAGCCCAATTTAAACTATTTAAGTCTGTTATCTCGAACGCTTGTTTTTCTTCTTCTACTTCTTCAAGTTCCCATTTTTGTAATTCGTTCATTTTGTTTCCTCCTTTGCGATTTTTATAATCAATTTTTCTTTTTGAAAACGATAGACATCCCATTCAGTGCAACTTTGCTTTGTTCTCATATCGTTGTCTATAACGAATACTTCTCCTGTTGTCAAAAAGACTTTCATTTTTTCACAAATTTCCATATTTTCACTCCTTAACTACTTCAAAATTTCCGTTTAATCTAATTAATAGATTGATTCCGTCATCAAATTTTACAATTCCCCAGCCATCTGGATAAACTTCTTGTACTGTACCTAGAGAGCCGCTCGGAACAATCTCTTTAATGACCGGCAATGACAAAACTCTATCTCCAGATTTCATCTTTTTACTCCTTTCCTAAGTAATAATAGTTGCAACGTCATTAGTCATCCTTCTCTATTAAAGTTTATAACTAATTCGCAAAATTCTTGTAATTCTTTAAGTGCCTGCATATTTATTTCCGCCTCATCGAAGGCTGTATTGCATACACCTGTCACGTAATATTTGACATCATAATTTTTATCTACTATTGCCATAACTTCCTCTTCTTTGTGGTATATAAAAAATCCATTGTTGTTTTTATTAATGTGATAACGTTGTGCAATTTCTACGAGTTTAAGTATGTTAACACTCATTTGTTTCCCTCCTTGTTTCGTTGTTTTGTCAAATTGTATGTTATAGCGATTTTTCCCATTCTTCTAATTGCCGCATGCCTTCTTCAAATTCTTTTCTGCACTTTTCAGAGCATAGCGGTTTAATTTCGTCGCTGTCGTCTTCCCAAACACATTCACAGTTTATGCATTGTTGTATCATGTTCTTTTCTCTCCTTTGCCTCGTAATTTTGTTCTACTCAGCTACTTCTTCAACCGCTCCGTACCGTTTTAATATCTTAATAGCGTCATAGGATAGGTCATCTTTCCGGTAAACGTCATCATCAAGTTTTAGGTATTCTTCTCCTGTCCATATGGCATTGCCAAAAACATCCCGACACCATAATTTGTGCGGTTTTTCTTTCCAACATACCATTGGATTTTCAATTTCAAATCGCACATTTCACACCTTCTTTTAATTTCGATATAGTCTATTTTTTGCGTCATTTATATAGTCTAGTGCCGTTTCTAAAAAACGTTTTTTAATCTTCTCATTGGTACATTCTATTCCGTGTTCTATCATTTCTATGGCATTATCTAATTGTTGTTTTGCTTTATCATTTTCATCAACCAAACAAGTTTTTATTAACTCAACTAAAAACTTGTTTTGTATTTCTAATTTTTCTAGCCTATTGAACCAACATTCTTCAAAACGTTTTTCAATTTTAGATAATTCATTTTGGTAATGATCCGCCAGCGCTTTGATTGACGATTTTTCAACACAATCAACTTTGACCGGCGAAACAAATGCCCTAGTACCAGTTAACAATTCGATACCTATAAATCCATCATCCCTTTTTAGGCCCATATGTCTGTTTTCGCTCCAACCCACAATCCCAATCTCGCCTTCATATTCAACTAATTCACCGACTTCATAAGTGTTCATATTCTTTTTCCTCTTTCTTCATTCCAGAAATTTCCTAACATAACACCTATTAACATGCAGACTGAACCAAAAAATAGTGTTGCTATCATGATTTTCATACCTCACTTTTCATTTTCAAAAATTTATCAACAAAATATATTTGCCCCTTGCCTGTCACTTTTGGTGTACTTGTTACCCTTACATATCCGTCTGGATTATTGATTGTTCTTTTCTTTATTTCAAATAAGCCTTGTTCCATACTCCGCTGGGTGGGTAAATTTTTACTTTCTCCACTTTTGATTAAATATCCGTTATCTCTAAGCCATTCAAAAAGTCGATTTTGACCAATATTTACACCGTTTTGTTTCATAATTTTTGCTAATTCGCCGACCAAAACGGATGAGTTAGATGTCTCTACTGCATTGGCAAATAATACTTTTGGTTTTTGCTTTTCAAGTAAAACTTCCGCTTCCATCCGTTTAGCTCTTTCTTCCTTTAAACTTGTAGCAAGTTTAATGATTGTATCTGGATCGGTTAATACTTTCTCTATTGTTTCCGGTGTCATGTATGCACCGTGTTTACGGACAGATGGGATAACTTCGTGTGTGATCCAGCGTTTGAATTGTTTAGCTTCTTGTTTCCTGCTTGCTAAAATTAATGAGTACAAGCCATATTCATTGACAACATTAGTTTCGCCTTGACGCCCTAAGTTGAACTTAGACCGTTCATCTTCATCCAATCGACTAACCGCTATCGTTGGATTTGAAAGATCAAGAATTTTACAAACATCTGTTGCTACAAACCAAGGTTCATTATTTATAACTACTGTTCTCAAGTGAGATCCTTGGTAACTAAAAACCTTTTGAATTTCTTTCATATTCATTTCACCTCCGAATATTCCAATTATTATTCACCAAATTTCGCAAACTGGATAAAAAGAGAAGGCTAATAAACCACTAACTTTGTGGATGTTTTTTCAACCACCGGATTAAAAATTCTTCTGTTTCTTTTGCTGGAAACAACCATTTCTTGCCTACTCGAAACTTTGGGAAATCCGAATCATAAAAGAATTGCTCTTTTATGAAGTTGTCACTCATGCAAGTAACCTTGCATAGGGTTTTCATATCCCAAAAAACTTGCCGGCTTTCAAGTTGATCCAAACGTTTTTTTAGTTCGTCCAAGTAAATTTGTTCGACTTTTGATTCGTCAACCTGAATGTTTAGCATGTTTTCACCTGCCTTCATTTGATTCAAATAGATATTCAATTGGCAAATCGGGGAAAAAATGGTTTTTTATTTTGAACGCCTCGTCTAAATAAAAACGGAATTTTCCGTTAGTTTTGTCAACAATTGTTGCATATCGCAATCCTAGAAAATCCGCCAAATCTTTTTTTGTAATATCGTTCCTTGCCATCTCCGCCAAAAGGTTTCTGTACATATAAATTACCCTCCTTTCTACGACATGTCGTACTTTATGATTTAATAATATACTATGTGTCGTAGATTGTCAACGCATTAAATTAAAAAATTTTTATTTTGTCGTAAGTTTTTTTGTTTACAACGTATAAACAAAATGATATATTATAATTGTAGTTACGAAAAAACGTAATTAACAAAAAATAGAGAGGAGGGACATAATGGAAAGGGGCGAATACTTAATGAAGGTAATGACTGAAAAGGGTTATAACCCATCAACATTATCAAAAGAATCAGGAGTACCTTATACAACTATTAAGTCTATGATCGAGCGTAACTTAAAAAACGCCTCGATAGATAACGTCATTAAGATATGTAAAGTACTAGGAATAGGCGTGGAATCGCTAGATACTCATATAGATACTCCGATAAGGTATCAAGTTGCGGAAGAATCAGCAGACTATGTGACGTCAAGCCACTATGAAATGCCTATATTTGGCACTATTGCCGCTGGTGCACTATCCGTTGTAGATCCGGTATCAGCGGAAAATGTAGAATATATAAGCATTCCAAGAGGATCGTTAGGAAAGTACAACACGGCAAAAGGTTTATTCGCATTAAAAGTTAATGGCGAAAGCATGAACAGGGTGATTCCAAACGGTTCCTATGTAGTGTGTAAACCGGTTGAGATTGAGGATTTGAAAGATGACGACATAGTAATTTTTAGTTACGACAATGAGTACAGCATGAAACGATTTCGAAGGATTGAAGAGGATAGAGTTTTAATTTTCAGTCCCGAATCACACGACAAGCGGTATCGTGATATAGAAATATCTTTTGACGCGCCAAACGACTTAAAAATTTATGCAAAAGTAATATGGTATGCAGTACTCTTAGATTAAGTTTTTAGCTAAAAATTTAATAGGCGGGTAGCTCCCGCCTCTCTTTAAGGAGGGATTTAAAAATGGCTAGTTTTAGAAAGCACAATAATGGTACATGGGAGTATAGGGTACGCTACAAAGACCGGATCACAAACAAGTACCGAGAAAAATCACAAAGAGGATTTAAAACAAAAAAGGAAGCACAACTCGCAGCAGCCCAAGTTGAAATGGAAATCGACCAACTGGGTTTCTCAGAAAACGGAAGTGAATTGGTCAAAAATTACTTTATGGAATGGCTTGAAACATACAAAAAACCAAAACTTAAAATAAATACGTATACTGTACAAGAAAGGAATGTCAGGTTAAACATTATTCCAAGATGGGGAAATTATAAGTTAAAAGAGATCACAAGAAATGAGTATCAAAAGTGGATAAATGAGTTAAGGGGACACTATACAGAGGGAACCGTTAGAAGGATCCATAGTATCATGAGTAGCGCACTAAATGACGCTGTCCATGAATTCCGTATTTTACGTGAAAATCCGCTGGTTAAAATAGTTATTCCAAAAAGCCAAGAAACTGAAAAACTTAAATATTTTACAATCGACGAATTGGAAAGATTTTTAAACGAATTAAAGAAACCGGTTAAAAATGCAAAGTATAAGCATTCTATACAATATCTCGTATTGTTCACGTTGATAGCAAGAACGGGGTTACGAATTGGAGAAGCGTTGGCACTAACATGGGATGATATTGACTTTGAAAATAAGTTACTATCCGTTAACAAAACTTTATCTTACCCGCTTAACACGAATCCAATTATTACAAGTCCCAAAACAAAAGCGAGCATACGAACAATAAAATTGGATGATCAAACCATAAAAATGTTGAAAAAACAAAAAATCAACCGAAATGAGATGTATTTAATGTATCGTGATTACAGGCAACCTGACACGAATATAATCTTCCATCAACATGAAGGGCGTTGGTTAAGAACTAATGTTGTAAGGGAGTATTTCAAAGAGGTTTGTAAACGTGCAGGACTTCCTGTTTTGTCACCACACGCATTAAGGCATAGTCATGCAGTACATTTGTTAGAATCGGGGGCAACTATAAAATATGTTGCAGAAAGATTAGGACACGCAAGCATAAAAATAACCGCTGATACTTACTTGCACGTCACCAAAAAAATAGAGAATGACGCGCTAGAAAGATACCAACGGTACACAAATAACTTATAAAATTTGTGGGTGAATTGTGGGTAATTCACCTACAACATTAACTAAAACACTTGATATAACAACGTTACCCGATACTACCTTCCATTTCAAACTTAATTATTTTTCAATATTTTTAATGGTAATAACGGGTAACAAACCGCTAAAAATAAGCATTTTTAAAAACGATACATCATAAAATATCATAATAAATTTTATGATTGTGGGTGAATTGTGGGTAAAGGTGGTAATATACAAATGAAAGAATTTTGGCATGTACAAGTTGAAAATGGCAAGTCAAAAATATTGAACGACATATACAAAGTCTCGCAATATGAAAAAGAATTACGTGAACAAGGTTTAAAATATAAAACTGATTACTACATTGAAAATAAATTGATTTATAAGTCCCAAAGAAAACTATGATAAAAAACACCCCTCACCGGGTGTTTTTTAATTCTATGTATAGATCTTGTAGCGCTAACTTTATTGCGCTCTCCCTTTCGTCGCTCTCCCCTATTCCGACGATCTCCTCATCTGTGTCAAAGCACTCAAACGCAAATGCCTTGTATGTACCGCCATCCAGTTTGTAGAGTTCGATTATTTTTCCTTTTCGCTTAAATAACTCACGCTCGACCGGTTGCATGTCACCACTCCTTTCTTCTATAAATTTCGACAAGTTTTGAGAAATTCCTTGCCGAAAATAAATTTTAACTTTTTAACCTTTTAGGGTTGACTATATAACCTTAAAAGGTTATAATATAGACATAAGGTTGATAAACGAGGGAGGAAACGGAAAATGAAAATGAAGATGATCATGGCAAACGCTTGGGACATAGCAAGAAGGGGTCAAAAGAAATTTGGAGGAAGTGTAAAAGATTACTTTGCAGAAGCGCTTAGAATCTCGTGGAAGTTATACAACGACGAAAAATCCCGCAAAGGCGGAGATCTTGTAGTAATCGCTCCTTGGTTTTTGAAAAAAGAACTAGGCCATCCTAGCGTTGTGCATACTGTGTTACGGGAATCTACTCTTTACATCGTCAAAGAAACTGAAAAAGCGTATCTAATTAAGGCAGTTGCAAAAGACAATCTACTTGGTAGCGGCGACGTGGTAAACGAGTTTTGGGCCCCAAAATCCGTATGTGCGTGAGGTGATGGAAATGGCAAAAAAGATGGATTTAATTGGTAAAAAATTTGAGAAGTTAAAGGTCATCGAAGAATTAAAAGAAAGAAAAAATGGTCGTGTTGTTTGGCGCTGCAAGTGCGACTGCGGAAATTATATAGATGTAGTAAGCACATACCTAACAACCGGACAGACAACATCATGTGGATGTGTAAAAAAAGAATTGGAAAGAAAAAATCTACGTGAGGAATATAACAGCAAACGTGTAAATGATGTGGTTTTGCCGTTGTTTAAAGGGAAGGAACCGCGAAAGGATAGTTCTACCGGTTTTAGAGGTGTGCAAAAATATTATACTCGTAAGTCAAAAGAAGTGCGGTATCGGGGGTGGATAACTGTTAACGGTAAGAGGTATTACAAGGCCGGATTTAAAACGCCGGAAGAGGCTTATTATAATGGTCGTTTAAAACTAGAAGAATTATATTTGCCAAAACAGGAGGAAAACAACGATGAAAGAAATAGATAAATACATGACCCCCGCCGAAGCCGCTCACCGGTGGGGAGAAAAACAGGAGACGGTAAAAAATAAATTGAAACCGTCAATAGCAGGCGAGGAAAACTTAAAAGAAATGATAGATCAAGGTCTTATTAAATTTTTCCAAAAGCCCGGCGGTAAACGGAAAGAGTGGATAATTTCCGAGAAAGCCATGGAAAAATGGTTCGGCAAAAAACCATAAAAAACTTTTAAAAAATTAACCTTAAAGGGTTGACATTAACCTTAAAAGGTTATATAATGAAAATGTAAGGAAGATAACCTTACAAAAATAAAAATCCTAAGGAGGAAAAAGAAAATGACATTAAAAATCCAAGGTTTAGAAGAAGCAAGAAAAGAGTTTAACAATTGGGGTGGGAATGCAGTAATATTTGTAGATTTTGAGGACATGACCGCTTGGTGCAGAGTTTCAGAAATCCCATCCTACCATTCCAAATCAATCGTTGCGGTTGCCGGTAAAGATGACCTGCACGAACGGAACAAGAAAGTCGGTAAAGAAAGACTAGATGACATTGTCAAAATTGTGTATAGCAAGTACGAACAAGGATGGACAAAGGAAAAGTTGCAAGAACCAATGTATTATAGCACAGATGAAGCACGCATCTTATGTTTCTAAATTGGAGGGGGACTGCCCCTCCCTACCAATAAAAGGAGGTAAAAAAAGTGAGAACAATCAGGTGTGCCGCCCCCGATTGCGACAGAGAATTTATACCTAAGATGCCGCACGCAAAGTATTGCTCTGATCGCTGTCGGTGGAGAGACGCAAAAAGGAAAACTTATGAGTCAAGATTAAAAGCTGGCTTATGCCCACAATGTGGTGGGCAAATGGACAGAGAAGAAAGTTATTGTACTAAATGTCAGACTTATTATCACAATCGATATATAAAAAGGAGGAAAAATCATGATAAGAGTAATTGATGGCACGCGGTACAATACGGATACCGCTGAAAAGATTGCCGAAAAGGATAACGGATTGTATATCACCGATTTTAATTATCGGTCTGCAACACTATATAAAACGAAAAAAGGAAAATATTTTATCTACCATGAAGGAGGTGCCGCAACAGATATTGCTCGCCTCACTGAGGACGGGGCGTACGTGTACGGGGAAATTATCGAGCCTATCAGCGAAGAAAGGGCTGAAAGAATAGTAAGCGGTAAAAGTACACTTTTTTAAACGGAAAATGCCGAGGAATAACTCCTCGGCAGTTTCTTCTTCGTAAATATCCAATTCACAATTTCAATCCGCACGCCCTTAGGGCGTGAATAAGTACACTTTTATAATAGTTTAACATTTATAAACTGTCAAGATCTTTTTTATTCCACGTCGTCTTTATACACCCACGAAACAATCTCCTTAAGTAATACCCTATCAGGCTTTACTTGCTGGATTGTGTAGGAATTACCTTTTACCCAAGATGGGATGGATTGACCAGTTGCATATTTACTAGCACTTGATTTAACTTTTACCCTTTGGCCAACCTTAAAATCTGTTGTTCCGGTCGACTTTTTGACTTTTAGCTGTTGACCGGGGTAAATCGTATCGCTATTCAACCCATTAAGCGCCTTGAGATTAGCTACCGTAGTACCATACTTTTTGGCAATCCCCCAAAGTGTATCACCGGGTTGGACTGTGTAGGTATCACCGGTTTGTGGTACAGGTTGTGATATTTTTTTACCACTTAGTGTTTCAGCGATTGCTCTACAAATAGCATCAAAATTTTTCTGATAGAGTTCAACGTCTGCGGTGCTTGTGACAAAGCATACTTCGATTAAAATTGCCGGTTTTGCTGTTTTTCGCAGAAAATATAGTTCTTTCCGTTGTTTTGCCCCGCGGTTTTTAAATCCTCCGGCGTTAGCAATTGCCTGTGATACTTTTGCTGATAAGTCCTTTTGGTCATAGTATAGCACTTCTACGCCTAGCGGATGGCTTGTACGTCCTGCGCTATTAAAATGGATAGAAACATCAAGCTCCCGATTTTTTGAGTTGTGGAAATTTACAATCGTACTTAAATTTTGATTTTGCGTTCGGGAAGTGTCGTCATGAAATACGTAAGTCGTGACGCCTAATTGCCTTAAATATTCTGCTGTTTTATCGGTAACCCTTCTTGCCTCTGTTACCTCGTCGATAATGTCACTTGCTCCACGTACATAGAGTGCGTGTCCGCTTGAAATTGCGATACTGTTTGCCATATATAACATCTCCTTTTCGTATTAAAAAAGAGCGACAATTGCCGCTCTTAATCTTGTTTCGGTTTTTTGTAAGTTAGTGCTTGTTGGCTGTCGGTTAGTCCGCTTGTCGTCGGGTCGGAGACAATACCTCCGGCAACTAGTACTAACAAAATAGCGTCAACATACTTTTCGTAGTGCCCTAAGTCCATTAGTCCTAAATCCGTAACGATTAACCCAATCAACGCAAAAACAGCCACCCAAAACGGATAGCTTTGTAATCGTACTTTCCAATTTATTTTCATTTTTGTAACATCTCCTTAAAGGTTTTTGTCCCTACCTGTCGAATTTTGTAATAGGAAGGGAGGTGTGAAGCTATGAAACAAAAGAATATTGAAGTTTCCAAAGAACAAGTTGCTCATGATTTAGCTTTACTAGTTGTAAAATTTAAAATGGAAAACGATAAAATCCACGTACTCAGAGAAATGGTAGACGAATACATTCAACAGTACTCAGATTTTAAAAATGTTCTTGAGACAAATTACAGTCACAGATTCACTAAATAACTTGTCTCAATCCATTACTTATCGGAGCATTATACACTAAATCTTTTTTTACATTGTCCAAAATGTCTAATGCTTGTTCGATGGTAAAACCTTTTAAACACCGTTTTATTTGGGTTTCAACCTCATCAATTTCCGGGGGTGGGACCTGGCTTAAAACACCTTTACCTTTTTCATCAATAGTAAATTTACCTTCGTTTAAACGCATGTCTACTCATCTCCTTTTTCTAACTTGTCAATACGCTTATGTGCTTGCTTGCTAGATTCTTCAACTCTTGTAATTCTTTCCCCTAATGCAATCATTTGCTTTTCATTTGCCTTTAGGTCGATTCGGATATCCTCAACACCTTTACTAATATAGTCTAGTTTTGTCTGTAACTTAGCGTCTTGCCTCGTGTCTGATTTTACATCTTTTTGTCTGTTTAATTGGTAGGTCTGATAGGCGATAATAACACCTAACACCGACACCAAAATTCCGAGTTCAACTGTCAAATGACCACCTTCTTTGTGCAAATTAAACGCCCTACTTATACAGCAGGACTTAGTTTCTCGATAATCGTTTGTTTTACAATGCCCGTTAATACCTCGATTGACTCGTTGCCTTGGTATTCTTCCGCAGTTAGCGGTACATAACCGCTGATATTGATTTCATGATTTTCCGTTGCCCCGGAAAAATACACCTGTACGGTATTAATTTTCCCCTCATTGTAGCTTATATTAATGTTCGTGATTTGCACGTTCATTCGTTTTCACCTCCTTCATTTTTCGTCTTTAATTCTTCCAATTGTTTTTCAAGCGATTCTGCGTACTCTACAATCGCCTGTCTTGCCGCTTGTTCGTTGGCAAGTTGTACTTCCAAGTTTGCTATTTTCGTAGCCAACAAGTTTTGGACGTTTGAAAAATCAAGGTTTACTGGTTTCATGAATTTTTGCCTCCAATAATGCTATTTTTTGTTTGAGATAATTATTTTCCGTTTCTAACCACGAAACGCGGTCAATAATGTTTCTTTGTGTTTCGTCAAGTTCTTTGACTCCCTCCCATAATAGTGACGACATGCCATATACGCTAATTCCGTTGTCGCCTTGAATGATTGCCGGTGATTCTTCAAGTATTAAGCCTGCTTTCAATGGCTCGTCCGGTGTGTCGTCTTTGTGACGATACTTGTAAACCGTTGTCTGTCTAATCAACGGCAACGCGTCCTCACTATCCGTAAATGGTTCTATGTCCTTTTTAATAGTTATTGACGACGCGCTATAAAAATCTTTGGCAACATGCCGGACCCATGTTACACCATCTGCCCCTACGCTCCAAAGTTCAGCTGTGTAAGCCGGAAATTTGAGCATGGATGAGTTTCCACGGATTCCAAGGTGTGCGTTTCCAAGGTTCATAAGTTCAATGGATTCCGGATAGCCGCCTGGTCTAAAAAAGATAGGTGTAAATGGCGCTTGCCTGCCAAAACGCACACCAAAAACTATGTTGCCAAATTTATCATCCATGTGCCAAAGCGCGTCGTCACTTGCCGTACTTGGCGCTTTGATATTTCCCCACTGGTCGAAATATATAGATGATGGACTCCTATCAAAGTGCAACTCATTAAAATCTAGGTACATATTTCCGGTTGGGATACTTATTACAAGGTCGTTCAACCTTCTGTAAAAACTACCGGATGGGTTTCCGTCAAACCAGTCATCAAAAGAGATTCCCCCGCCGTTCGATATATAAATACCTTTGCCGGAATCATTTTTCACGACCATGCCAAACAGAGTTAAGTCGATTGTTGTACCATCCTTTTTCACTCCGTTTTCGACTTGCCCTGTTTTAAAACGTATTTTTCCGTTCGAAACTTCGAAGCTACCCCAGCTGTTGCCGAAATTGTATTCGGTGTCTGTAAATCTACCTTCGTTGTATATCCGATTGTTCGTTATTTCTGTGTAATTGTTGGCGTCCAAAACCGATTTGATGGTACTACCTTGTATCAATACACCATTTAGGGTTCCGGCGGTAACCGTACCTAAATTTGCGGTTATCGCTGATAACTCCGTAACGTTTAGTTTGCTGACGTCAATTGACTTTGCTGCAATTCTAGCGGCACTTAAATATCCGGTTGTAATTTTTCCCGCGTCAAGGTTTGATATTTGCGCATTGCCTATTGCCCCGTTTGCAATCAAAGCATTAGTAATAGCAAGGTTAGCAATGGCATTTGTACCAAACTGCGCCGCAACCCAATTTGAGCCGTCAAACCTGTGCATTTTGTGACTGTCCGCTGTGTTAAACCACACGTCGCCAATCTTACGCCCCACCGTCGACGGTGCGGTAGCCTGATAAAACACCGTATTCTTTCCGTCCGCTGTGCTTTGTGCGTTTTGTGCGTCCCGCTTGGCCCGTTCAGTACGTTCAGTAATATCTTCTTGTGCTATGGAAAATCCTGTTGGAATATTTCCTCTTTCTAGTTTAGGCATACAGTATGTTACTGTACCGGATTGAACAACATATACTCTAAAGTATGCGTAAATGTCACCTGAATAGTTTGGTACAGTAAATGTTCCAAAACCATATCTCCAATCGCCTACTGTTCTGTCCAATGAAACATTAGCTGTCCCTAATCTAGTTCCTGTACGGTCAGCTGTCCCGTAATATTCCACTTCTATAACCAATCTATCCGCCTCAACCTCAACTTTATACCATACACTTAGAGTAACTTGTTCTCCCGGCTCAACTTTTACACCACGTGTTGAAATCATTCCAGCCCAAACGTTTGAGGTTCCCGTCCTTACGGTTTTCAAACCGTGAACATTCATATAGGCATTTTCAACATACTCATAGCTGTTTAACCCATTAAAACTCCAATAATTACTGTTGTCCACTAGGTCAGCATTTCTTACGAAGTTTCTACCATCAACTTTTACGTTATCGTACAGTGGACTCCACGAGTAATCAGCTGGATTGTTTGACTCCGTAGGTGTTGTTTTATTGTATGCAAGCCCTAAATACCGCTTGCCATTCGGGCTATCAGACATGCCAGCGCCCTTGTCGTCGTCCGCATACTTGACCCATGTGTAAGTCGTTACCCCATCTGCGCCTTTTGGACCTTGCACACCCTGCGGACCTTGGATAAGCGACCAACTATAGTCAGCATAGTTGTTTGATTCTGTTGGTGTCGTTTTGTTGTATGCCAACCCAATGTATTTTTTCCCGTCCGGTGTATCGGACATGCCACTCGTTGGACTATCCGCATATTTTATCCACGTATAGAGCGTTTGCCCATCTTCACCTTTTGGACCTTGTACACCTTGTGGTCCCTGTGGACCTTGGTCGCCTTTTGGTCCTTGTATAAGGCTCCACGAGTAATCACCGTAATTAGCAGACTCTGTCGGCGTAGTCTTGTTGTAGGCTATCCCCATATATTTCTTGCCCGTCGGGTCGTCACTCATTCCAGATGTAGGACTATCTGCGTACTTTATCCAAGTATAATACGTTTGCCCGTCCGTACCTTTTACACCTTGTGGTCCTTGAATTAATGCCCACGTGTAATCGGCTGGATTGTTTGACTCCGTCGGTGTGGTTTTATTGTAGGCTAACCCGATATACTTCTTGCCGTCTGGGTAATCTGACATGCCGTTTCCGTTAATGTCATCAGCGTACTTAACCCACGTATATAGGCTCTTGCCGTCAGCTCCGGGCGGACCTTGGATTCCTTGGTTGCCCTGTGGTCCCTGCGGACCTTGGAATTTCGCCCAGGTGTAGCTGGTTGGATCTTGGGAATCCTCAGGCGTGAAATCAGTGTATGTCCCGATGTAGGTTGCGTTGGTTGGGTCGGTCAATGAAAATCCTACCGAGCCATCGGCACTCTGGGCATATGCGATGTGTAGGTAGGGTGTCTTACCGTCTGCTCCTGCTGGACCTGGTAGCCCCCGTTCCCCATCTGCACCCTTAATCAGAGTCCAGTTGTATTTGGTGGGGTCGGTGCTGTCCATGAGTTCATTGTCCACATAAATCCCGATGTACGCCTTGTTTAGGGATTCGGTGGTGGAGAAATCGACCGTACCATCTGCGGAGTTAGCGTACGCGATGTGAGTATAACTCGATACCCCGTCCGCCCCTGGTGGTCCTTGGAGCCCCTGGTCCCCCTTCTCACCCTTCGGTCCTTGTGGACCCTGTGGGCCTTGTTCCCCGTCATTGACGTTTGTCACTGTGATTTGTCCAATTGATTTTGCGCCCTCGTTTTCAACCGTCACAATGTACGTTTCTTTTTCGTCGATGTTCCGGGCGTAAACCGTAATTGATTTCCCTGACGTTGCGCCGACAAAGTTTCCGTTTTTGTCATACTTGGACCAAACGTAGCTATAAAATAAGCCGTCATTATCAACTTCTTTTCCGCCTAAAAACGTGACTGCGGTAAGGTCGGTTTCACCGGTTCCATTTTTAAAGACGGTCCCTGCCGACGACGTGACCGACACTTGAACGAGTTTAGATAGTTTATCATTGAGCTGTTTTTTCAGCCCAGCAATCTGTGCCTCGAGGTCGGCTTTGGAAAACTCTTTGTAATTGCCTAACTTAAAGTCTAGTATCTTTCCTGTACTTGGCTGTTCTTTTATCTCGAGTACTTTTGCTTCAAGATATAGAGGCGGTGTATAGCCTTCGTCCTTGATTCGGAGGGTTCTATCTAATCTGACTTTTTCATGCTCTTTGCCCGGGATATACTCCAATATCGCCGCTTGACATTCGTAGGTGACAATGGCGTCAATACGCTTTTGTAGTGCGTTTTGACCGAGCGTACGTAGCCTTTCTATTGTCACTTCTTCCGCGGTAATTTGCGGCTCGTAAACCTCGATTAGGTGCTGTCCGTTTCTGCCCCACCGTTGCAACGCGTCGTTATCCTCAACTAACACGGTTAGCCTTTTTCCGCCCTCTTGTTCCGGTCCCAACACTAACAACGCGGTGACAATGTTTTGAGCGTCCTCGATACGACGTAAGCCGATTAAGTCCTTGCCAAACACTACCTCTTTCCCGTCAAACTCATCATCCGGCAAAGTCAGGTCAACATAGCGGACGATTTTATTCCCTTCAACCGCAACTCGGAAACGTAAATCAAGTCCAAATTCAGACGCGATAATTTTTAGTAGATTATATGGGTTCGTGTACTCCTCAATTTTCAGAGTGCGTATACCGTTGTAATCAACTTTACCCTTTCGCCATTCTGTACCTTCAAGCGCTTTTGTCGTCGCTGTATCGGCTGTTGCGCCTTGCAAAGTCTGCGGCTCTATGATTTTGGCTTTTTGCAAGTCAGTAAAAGTAGCATTTGACTTTATAAACTTTTGATTTCGTGAGTTTTGTTCAGCGTAAATGATAATGTACTCACTAAAAAAACCGTCCTTGTCTTGAAGTAACAGGCGGTTTCTCTTTTGTAATAAGTCAAACTTTTTCAGTGCGGTAAAATCAAATGTATTTTCGTTTTCAGATGATGTTACTTTTTCGTCATCAGTGTATTCACCGGCGCTTAGTGTTCCGATTATTTTGTCTGATTGCCTGTCCAAAATATGAATCAATGACACTTTATCACCACCTTTTTATCTATATTTTGGTTTGTATCTTAATTTTGCACTCTGAATCTTATCGACAGGTTCCACTGCTATGTTATTCCGCCCGGGTTTTAACTTGAAATAGTTCCCGATAAACGCCTTTTTATCGATAACAGATTCACCATTTATCATGATGTTGTCATTTGCATGGTCGAAAACAACTTTGTCACTTGCTTTGCCAATAATCGGCACTTGGTCGGCACTCAAATCATTGAGACGATACACCTGTATATCATCCACCCATTGTTCGACTACCCCTATATCACCACGTTGACTTAGCCGGACTTGTACTTGCGTAACCGGTGCCGCCACTGCCCCTTTGGTGTCCGTCCACGATTGGCGGAGTGCGAGTACCCATTGATCATTACTGCGGTAAAATATTTCACCGGTCCACACATTCCCTTTTCTAATCACCTTCATGATTCCACCGTACTCCCGCTGAAACTGATACTGATTCTCGTTGATTACATCTGCATAGCCACTTCCGGCATTTATCCGCGGGTAGATGGTGTCTAACCCGGGAAAGTGTTTTGTAACGGATAATATTGCCGCCATTTTATTGCTTGAATCGAGTAGAGATACCTCAATACTACCGGCTTGACCGTCCCCTGTTTTTCGCAGAAGAAAACCAATTTCAAACCGGAAATCTTGTACCGGTTCGGATAGACTTGTTTTCATGGCGGGACCATGCCAATGCCATGAATCCTGTCCGTAGTCATCTGTATAAAACTTGTTTCCATCTGTTTTCAATACACCCGTCATGGGTGCGTCGCCAAGGCTTTCACTTGAGGAGTTTGTCCAGCCGATTAGGTTTTCACCGGATGTTTTGAAAATTTGGGTTTCCGGTGGAGCTGGTACTTCTTCCTGTTTTGCCGGAAAGCCGACCATGTTTATTTCTTCGCCGTTCGAGACTGCGACATACTCGGTGTCCTCGTTAAGTGTGACCTCAATAATAGGCTCGGTTTCGACTGTGCCTTCAACATCAAAACTGGCGGAAGATTCGAAGGTGACTTCTTTTTCTGTGCCATATCCATATGGGTCTAAACATAGAAATTCTAATGTTCCTCTACGTAAAATTGAAAATTTTTCAAAATCTTCAACAGAATTTTGAATCAAGGCATAATAAGTTCTTCCTGGTTCATCATCAAACTGTAATTCAACCTCATTGTCTGTAATTAGCCAAGAAGTAAGCTCGTCTTTCAATTGAAGTGCATGTTCGTCGGATTGAACAACAAATCCAATTGGTTGTCTTATTACTAAAGGTTGAACATCACTAGATTCCAATAAAGCACCTGGTCTGCCCTGAATGTGAATAAGATTTCTTTGTATGGGGGCAAAAGGGGCTCTCTGCCTTCCCTGGAGTAGCATTAGCCACGGTTTTCTTATACCATTAAAAGTTAAACTTTTAGACAAATTGAGTCCTCCTTGCTTTATTAAACTCATGTAAATCTGTTTTTATTAAACTCTTGCAAATCTGTTATATCATCTACAACCCACTCTACAAAAACTCGTTTTTCAGGTGTAACTAATTGTATTACTAACGGTTGTTTAGGTGGTGTTGATTCGCTTAATTGACCTACAATCCGATTAGCTTCTCCACTCGGACTTACTCCGCTTGCATATGCCGGAATTCGATTAAGGGCACCAAGGATTTTTTTTGTTTCGTCGTGTGTAAATACTTGTGCCCCTCTTGGCAAGTCATATATTCCAAAGTCAAGCATTGCCCATCGGTTCCTACTTAGTTTTGCAAGTTCCGGGCCTTCTTCGGCTAATATTGCAGGTCCCCCTGGATGGTAGTCCGTACCCTTAGCATATGCACGTACATAATGGCCGCCACCGCTCGTGATAATATTTAAAGTTTTTGCTGTAGGATCGGCTAGTCTCCTGTAGTTGCCATCAAGATTTGTCCTGATATTTACATCCTTATAAATGCCTGATGATAGTT
>Ga0207789_1000298_pt1 | contig 23368 bp, 18 predicted proteins | sample HigsolmetaGSP12D_FD_184840 | JGI IMG/M metagenome (GOLD analysis project Ga0207789, IMG submission 184840) | High solid enriched microbial communities from the Joint BioEnergy Institute, USA - SP1-2-D (SPAdes) | ecosystem: Engineered > Bioreactor > SSF (Solid state fermentation) > Aerobic >...
CGTCATACTTGCCCCTTATGGAACCGATAAAATGGGTATTAAGCTCATTGTATCGGTTCTTCGAGGAAAAAGCCAGCGATCTTTAAAATGTTAAGTGGGGCCTCGCATTAGTCTGACTTTGACGAGGCCCTGTCCTGTCGCCCGGACATAAGGGTTGTCGCGCTTCTCCTCGCCGATCGTCGTCTCCGGACCGTGTCCCGGCAGCACCAGCACGTCGTCGGGGAGCGCGTACAGCTTCTCCCGGATCGAACGGGCGAGCGCCGCCCCGTCGCCGCCGGGCAGGTCGGTGCGGCCGACCGACCGCCGGAACAAGGCGTCGCCGGCGAACAGAAGGTCGCCGCACCGCAAGCTGACGCTTCCCGGGGAATGGCCCGGCGTATGCCGCACTTCGAACGTCTCCCCGAGCAGCTCCAGCTTCTGGCCGTCCGTCCAATGGAAGTCGGGCGGTTCCGCCGTCACCGGCGCCGTCACGTCCGGCCAGCGGGCGGAGCCGTTCAGACGCGGGTCGGCCAGCCAATCCTTCTCCAGCGCGTGGAGATAGACCGGGCAGCCGAACCGCTTGCGCAGCTCGGTCACGCCGCCGATATGGTCGAAGTGCGCATGCGTGAGCAATATCGCTTCGACCGCAAGCCCTTCCAGCCGCCGCAGCAGCGCCGGGTCCGGCGTTCCCGGATCGATGACCGCCGCCCTTGTCCGCGTCCTGTCGACGAGCACGTAAGCGTTCGTCTGCAGCGCTCCCAGTTCGAAACGTTGGAACGAAAGCATGCGGCCGCCCTCACACCCGGGCAAGCAGCTCTTGCAGCTCCCGCAAGATGACCGGCGTATAGTCGGAAGCCTCGCCGTAGCGCGCCCCGATTTCCTTGCGGGCGGCCGACAGCCTCTCCTGATAGGTCGGCGCCGTCGGGTCCGGGTTCGCTGCCTTGAACGCGATCATGACCTCCTGCACGTGCTGCGGGCGCGGACCCCACTTCCCCAGCACGGCGCCGCCGGTATCGACGATCAGCACGATCGGAATGGAGCGGCCGCCCAGCGTCAGAAACCGGTCGATCAGATCGAAATGCTGCTCGAGAATCATCACCTCGGTCGGAATGCCGGCCGTCTCCAGCGCCCGAAACACGATCGGCACGCTGCGGAGGGCGTCGCCGCACCAGTCGGCCGTGATGATCATGCCGCGCAGATCGTCGCGGTTGTTCAGCGATTCGAAGAAAGCCCGCGTTTCGTCGTCCGGCCAAGCGAACCGCTCGTAGTTTTGGCGGAACGCGTCCTTGTTTTTGTCCATTCCGTCCATGAATTGCTGCGGCGAAATGCCCTGATTCAGCTTATCGGCCACCATGGCGCTCATCGGAATCCCTCTTTTCTCGTTCTCGTTCGCTTCCATCTCCATTGTAGCAGATTCCGCCGGCGGCCGCAGCGGCTCGGGCAACCGCCACGGCAAAGCGGAACAAAGCCGGCAAATAAAAAAGCCGATCCTAAGTCCGTACAAAGAATCAGCTTTTCATCCCTTTATCCCATTTTTCAAGAGAGCGCGCATGCGCCCCACTTTTAGCGGCCCTGTTCGGAACCGCATCTCTCGTCTTCTTCCGCGTCGCCCCCGGCACGCGTCGAAATCAGGGCATCTCCCATCGCTTTAATCGTCATTTGAAGAAGGACGGGTATTTCCGCAGCAGTTCATCCTTCTCGAAGATGACTCTGCTCAGATGTTCGGACATCGCCTGCTCCGCGGCGTCCGGATCTTTTTCCTTGATGGCGCGGGTGATCGAGCGGTGCTCCGACAAAATAATCTCCCAATCGTAATTCACGGCCAGCCGCAGGAAACGGATTCGGTTGTAGTGCGTATTCAGTTGCTGCAGCATCCCCCAGGTTCTCGTCTTGCCGCAGCCGACGACGATCGATTTGTGAAATTCCTCGTCCAGTTCGAACAACCGCTCGAAGTTTTTCTCTTCGACGCACAGTTCCTGCAGCGAGATCAGATTTTGCAGTTGCAGCACTTGTTCCGAGCTCAGCATCTGGCACGCTTCCCGCACGATGGCCTTCTCCAGCGTCTCGCGCACGAACCGCGACTCTTCCACAAGCTTCAGGTCGATCAGCGAGATGAACGAGCCTTTCTGGGGAATCGTCTCGATCAGCTCCTCCTGCGAAAGCTTGACCAGCGCCTCGCGAATCGGCGTTCTGCTCACCTGAAGCATCTCAATGACGTCTTTCTCCGAGATGAAGCGGCCGGGCTCCAGCTTCAGTTCCATAATTTCCCTTTTGAGAGTGTCGTAAACGTAGTCCCGTATCAACCCTTTCGAATCTCGTATGGCTTCCAGCCTTCTGTTCATTGTTTCGTCTCTCCTCCCGGCGAAACCAGTAATACTAGAATATCAAAGTGTCGGCAAAGTTCAAGGAGACGCCCGGTCGGAACTTCGAACTTTTTGTCTCTCTCATCCAGCAAGCCAAAACTTCGGCCGCATCGGTTCTGCAAATTCCTGATAGCGCTCCGCCGCTCCCCCCTCGATCACTTTTCGCCGCTGACCGTAATTTCGTTCTTGCTGAAGCCGACGACCGAATTTTTCTTCTCGTAGAAGCGGGGAGCGTTCGCCATCATTCCTTCGCGCGTATAGAAAGGGCTGTCCTGACGCAGCGGCAGCTTCACGGTTTGCCCCGTGCTCGCGGCCTGGTAGATGGCCGTAATGAGCTCCAGCGTTTTCCGGCCTTCATGCCCCGTAACGAGGACTTCTCCCGTGCCGTTCTCGATCGCCGTCAGCACGTTGTCCAACTGGCCTTTGTGTCCGGTGTATTTCAGAGCGGCAGCCTGGTTGGCGAACGCCTCGATTTCCTGCTCCAGCTGCGGATTGGCTTGCGGGAATCCGTTCTCCATCGCCACGGACGCCGTCACCCGCCAAGGCATGGACACCCGGGCTTTCTCCCCTTGGAAGATGAGCTGCTGCTCCTGGCCGTGGTGGACGACGGAGCTCGTAATTTGCGCCAAGGCGCGCGGATAGGACAGAATGGCGACGGACAAATCCTCGACCTCGGCGTTGTCGTGGGATGTATTGCTCATGACCGCCGTCACCTGCTCCGGCATGCCCATCATCCATTGGAAGATGTCGATGTGATGGACGGCATGGTTCAGCGTACAGCCGCCGCCCTCTTTCTCCCAGGTGCCGCGCCACCAGAGATCGTAATAGACATAGCCTCTCCACCAGTGGGAATCGACCTGGGCGTGCACGATCCTTCCGGCCAGCCCGGAGTCCAGAACCCGCTTCAGCTTCATGACGGCGTCGCCGAACCGGTTCTGGCTGATCACCGAGAGAATCTTCCCCGAAGCGGCAGCCGCCTCGTTCATCCGGTCGCATTCCGCGAGCGACGAAGCCATCGGCTTCTCGACAATGACATGCTTGCCCGCCCGAAGTGCGGCTACGGCAATGTCCGCGTGGGTGTACGGCGGCGTGCAGACGGACACCAGATCGATGTCGTCTCTGGCCAGCATCTCCTGGTAATCGTGGAAAATCATGCAATCCAGCCCATATTTCCGCTTCGCTTGCTCCGCCTTATCGGTGTAAATGTCGCTGAGCGCAACGATCCGGCATCGTTCCCCGAACGTCAGATAGGCCTCCATATGAGCCGCCGAAATGGCTCCCATTCCGATCACCGCGACACGAATCATTTCAATCCATCTCCCGTTTATTTAGTGGAACCGGTTCCCCGACGAACGGGGAACCGGCGAACGTTTGCGACCGTGAACGGTTATCCTTGGCCGTTTTGAGCCTTGTAATTTTTCACAAACTCGTCCATAACCTCTTTGCCGCCCTGATCCATATACTGTTGAACCAACGATTTGTACAGGCCATCCACATCGGACGGCTTGGCGGCAATGAGCTTGGCCAGCATTTGCGCCGAAAGGTTCGTCAGCGTAGCGTTGTATTTCGCATCGGCGGCATTCGGCTGAGAATAGTAGTACAGAGAATAGTAGTCCGTCATGCCGACTTTTAACGCATTTTCCACTTCCTTCTCGAAGCCGGGATATCCTGCGGATATGGCGGCGGCATTCTTGTCCGGGTCTCCGAGCTCGATGCCGTTCGACAGCAAGTCGTAGTCGAGGTTGTTGGCAACGGTCATCATCTTGTCGCCGGAATTGGTCGTTCCGGTCTGTTTCGGAACGCCGTCGACCATGTTGTAGTCCACGCCTTCCTCCCCGTTCTGCAGGAAGAGGGTTACCTTGGAATCAGCCATCCAGTTGAGGTACTGGATCGCCAGATCGACATTCTTGCTCGACTTGGGGATGATGATATACATGCCGTTCGGGCTGTATCCGTTCTTGGGATGCTTGCCCGCGTCGTTCTGCCACGGGTCGATCGGAATGAGCTCGGCGCCGGGAACATTCTTCTTCAGGTTGGCCAGAGTACCGGGAGCTGTCCGGTACGGACCGTCCCAGTTGGTAATGAACGCCCCGACCTTGCCGTTGGAAACGTCGGCATCGAGCAGCTTGCCGTCCTTGTCGATGGCGAAGTTCGGGCTGATCAGGCCGGCGTTGTACATCTTGTTCATATACTTGACAGCGTCTTCAAATCCCGGGAGATTCCAGTTCGACAGCCAGATCGATTGCGTCTGCAGGGTGGCGAACTGTTCTTCCGTCAGGCTGGACGGCTTGAACGCTTCCGGGATATAGCCCAGCCCCGGATAGGCGGGTTGCAGGGCGTAGCCGAAAGGAATCACTCCGCTGACGTTGCCCGGATTTTTCTCCTTGAAGGCCACCATCGTGTCGTAGAACTGTTCCGGCGTCGTCGGAACCGGAAGCCCCAGCTTGTCGAGCCAGTCTTTGCGGATAAACGTGTTCATGCCCGCAAGAACCGTCCGCTTGCCCGGTATCGCATACTGCTTGCCGTTAAATTTGCCGTACTTTAACACATCATCGCCAAGATAGTTGACCAGAGTCGACCCGTACTGCTGGAGAGCCGAATCCAGCTCCGCCAGACCGCCCTGCTGGACGTAATTGTAAACGACGCCCTGGTTGTAGGTGAACACGATGTCGGGCGCCTGGCCGGCAGCCATCAGGACGTTCAACTTGTCCACTTCCTGGGCTCTGGGGACCGGAACGAAGTTGACGGTGACGTTGAACTGCTTGCCGAAGTTGTCGTTGATATACTTCGTCCAGAAGTTATTGTTCAAATCCGGCTGGCCGGGTTTGCCCCGGTCGAAAACTTCGACCGTTAGCGTTCGATGCTCCTGGGGCGCGCTTGCCGAACTGCTTGGCGATGCGCCCGACGAACCGCTTGGCGAGCCGCCTGCCGTTTCGCTCGACGATTTGCCCTGGCAAGCGGCCAATGTCGAGGCGATGGCTAGCGCCGCCAAGAGACTGACCCATTTGTGTGCCTTTGCCTTCAAGGTAGACCACTCCTTTTGTCAATTGGATACTTGGAAGATTGCAAATTGTTTATATAAATCCGCGAACCGGATGTGATCATCCGTTTCACGCATCTATATCAGCCTTTGACGGCACCGATCATGATACCGGATACAAAGTATTTCTGAAGCCACGGGTACGCCAGCAGAATCGGAACCGTACCGAACATGATGCTTGCCGCTTTCAACGCCTCCGACGGCAGGTTGACATTGACGTTCTCGCCGGCCATCTGTTGCGAGATGTTGATGACGTTGTAAAGCTTGAGCTGGATCGTGTACAAATCCTGGTCCGTAATGTAGAATAGCGCGTCCTGAAAATAGTTCCATCTGAACACGGCGTACAACAAGCTGATCGTGGCCAGCGCCGGCTTGGACAGAGGCAGTACGATCTTCAGCAAAATCTGCAGATCGTTGCATCCGTCGAGGTGCGCCGCTTCCTCCAGGCTGTCCGGCAAGTTCTGGAAGAACGATTTCAGGATGATCATATAGTAAACGCTCATCATTCCCGGAAGGATGAGCGCCCACGGCGTGTTCAGAAGATTCAGATCCTTCACGTTCAAGTAATCCGGAATCAGGCCGCCGCTGAAATACATGGTGAACAGCATCACGAGCAACAGGAAGTTTCGGCCCTTGAGCCGTTTTTTCGTCAGCGGGTACGCCGCCATGATGGTAACGGTCAGAGCGATGAGCACAAATACAATCGTCAGAATCACCGTATAGAACAGCGAGTACAGCATGCCGGAATCCCCGAATACGACTTTATAGGCTTCGATGTTGAAGTCGATGGGATAGATGGTAACCGCCTGGGACACGATCGCCCGATTCGAGCTGAGCGACTGCGACAGAATATACAGAAAAGGAGCGAGGCATACGAAAACGGCAATGAGAATAATGAACGCCAGCACATAATCGACCATTCTGATTTTTAATCGAAGCGACATGGTCGGCACCTCCTTACCAGATTCCGTTTTCCCCTAATTTGCGGGAGATGAAGTTGGAAGATAACAGGAATATCAGGCAAATGACCGACTGGAACAGACCGACGGCCGCACCGACCGAGAAGTTGGCCGATTGAATGCCGACACGATAAACATAGGTGCTGATCACGTCGCCGAAGTCCATCACCAGATTGTTCTGAATGTTGAACGGACGGTCGAAGTTGATCGCCATAATATTGCCGAGCTGCAGAATCAGCAGAATGACGATGGTCGACCGGATGCCCGGCAGCGTTACGTTCCAAATTTTGCCGAATCTCCCCGCGCCGTCTACTTCGGCCGCTTCATACAACTGCTTGTCGATTCCCGTCATGGCGGCCAAATACAAGATCGTCCCCCATCCTGCGTTCTGCCATACTCCGACGAAAGCGTAAGTCGCGACCCAGGCGTATTTGTTCGTCAGGAACGGCAACGGTTCGCCGCCCAGATGGGTGATCAAGGAGTTTAACATGCCTGTGGGCGATAGCAGCTGGGCAACGATGCCGCCGATAATAACCCAGGAAAGAAAATGCGGCAAATACAGAATCGTCTGGCTTATCTTCTTAAACCTGGTCCATGCCAGCTCATTGATGAGGATGGCCAGGATGATCGGCGCCGGAAACCCCACGATCAAATCCAGGCCGTTCAGCATCAACGTGTTGCGGACAACCTGATAAAATTGCGGCGAGGAAAAAATTTGCTTGAATGTGGCGAAATCATTCCATGGACTCGCGTTGGCGCCCTGAAAAATGTTGTAGTCCTTAAAAGCAATCTGGATGCCGTACATGGGGGCGTATTTGAAGATGACGATATACGCAACAGGGATACATAGCATCAGGTAAAGCCAAAAATCGTGCTTGATGTAATACAGCAATCCCTTCTTTTTGTTCAGCAGTGTTTCAAGAGTCTCCCCTTTGTCCAGAGCAACGCTGCTGTTCATCACTTCCATCGCCCTCAACCTCCATGCTTCTCAAGTCAATCCACATTCCTCTCCGCTGTCTGAAAGCGCTGTCAAATATGCGGCAAACTTTAAACGGGAAGGAATGGTGAGCCGACGGCCGGTTCGATTACGCAAGCACCTGCGTCACATGATCCGATCCATCCTTGGGCCTCCGTGTGCCGAATCGGATGACAGCGCATTCATCATACCTTGAAAAAAAGAGACTTCGTCTTCTCCAATGCCGGCATTACAGGCTCCGAACTCCAGGCCACGATCGTCTTCATGATATTAGAAGAATTATTAGCATCACTTGTATGACTAGTTCAATTATAAAGACCCCCGGAACGAATTGTCAATGCCCTATCGCAGCGAAATCCGATCCGCTAAATGAACCGTATCGGCAAGCCGCGTTGAGGGGAACCCGGCTCTCACCCTTCGCTACGGCCAAAAATGACGGCGGCCCCAAGGGACGTTCACTTCCCGCGGCCGCCGCTTCATTTCATCCTTCCGCTTCCTTCTTGTTTTCCGCCACCCAGGCTTCCAATTGCTTCTGCTGTTCGGCTTGCACTTTGTCGATGCCGGCTTTCAACTTGTTCGGGTACTCCGGCACATATTCGTCCGGATCGACCGTTCCCGTGTCCAGCAGCGGCTCGATTTTCCTTATAGCCGCGGCTTCGTTGCGCCGGTCGGACATTCGGACGCGCAACCCTTCCGGCTCCGGCCTTAACGGGCGCTGCGGAAAACGCCGAAGCGGCGGATGGTCGGACACCACCGCGATTGTTCGATCGCGAGCCGAAGCCGGCGCGCTTCGATTTCCGGAAAACGGCAAATCCGCTTGTAGCCGACGACCGTTCCCTCGCACAGCCGCTTCCAGCCGCCGACGTCCTCATACTCCAGCCGGAACCGCTCGATGCGCTGGCCTTCCCGGATTTGCTCCATCAGCACGACGCGGTCGAACCGTTCGGCCTGCGGCAGCTCCAGTTCCAGCACCGCTTGCTCCTCGCCTTCCGGCGGACACCAGAACGTCTCGGGACGGCCGTCGACCGCGCAAGCCGCGCGGTGGTCGGCGTCTTTCTCCCGCGAAGCCGACGCCTTCGCTCCCGCCGCCAGATCGGTCCCGTACGTGCCGCGAAGGCGCTCGCCGAGCTCCCGCAACCGCTTCTCGTCCGCTTCGTGGATGAGCCCGCGCGTGTCCGGGGGCACGTTGAGCAGCAAAGCCGCATTTCCGCCGACAGCCCGTTCGTAAAGGTCGGTCAGCTCGTCGAGCGACCGCACCTGCCCGTCCTCCGACGGATGATAGAACCAGCCCGGTCGGATGGACGTATTGACCTCGGCAGGGTACCAGATGAGCGACTCCGCTCGCGCAATCACCTCCCGGCTGCCCAGATCCTGGTCGGACGTGCCGATCCGCCGGGCGAACTTGCGATCGTCCGCCTGCTGGGATTCGGACTGGATCTTCTCGTTGTCCCTCATCGTCGCCGGCACGACGCTCCATTCCGACGGCCGGGTGTAACCGGCCTCGTTGCCGCACCAGCGCACGTCCGGTCCGCATACCGAGATGACGGCTCCGGGCTGCAGCTCGCGGATCAGGCGGTAATACGCGTCCCAATCGTACACCTGCCGCTTGCCGTTCGGCCCTTCGCCGCAAGCGCCGTCGAACCAGACGCAGAACAAGTCCCCGTAGCCCGTCAGCAGCTCCCGCAATTGTCCGAGAAAAAAGGCGTTGTAAGCGTCGGAATCGCCGTACGTCGGCTCGTGGCGGTCCCAGGGGGAGACGTAAATGCCGAACTTCAACCCCTCCCGCCGGCACGCTTCCGCCGCTTCGCGCACGACGTCGCCCTTGCCGCCGCGCCAGGGGCTTCGGGCCACCGTATGGTCCGTAAGGGCGCTGGGCCACAGGCAGAAGCCGTCGTGATGCTTGCAGGTGAGAATCATCGCCTTCATGCCCGCCGCCTTGCACGCCCTCGCCCACTGGCCGGCATCCAGCTGCGTCGGGGCGAAGAGGGCGGGCGATTCGTCCCCCAGCCCCCATTCGCGGTCGGTGAACGTATTGATCGAGAAATGAAGAAACGCGTAAAATTCCAGCTCCTGCCAGGCCAATTGGCGGTCGGACGGCGCTATCCGGGCCGCCTCCCGAATCGACACTCCCATGTTCCCTTGTATCCTCCCATCTTCATGCGGACAAGCCAATTCGGCCCGGGAAAGCCTGCGGGGCGTCCGCTGCGTTCCTTGCGCAACGCCGCTTTGGCGCAGGCCTTCTCGGCGCCCCGCCGGTTCGTCCGCGTCCCAAGACGTCCCGGAGCCGGCGCCGCCGTTCCTTGGCGGTCAGCGGGGCAGCTTCAGCTTGCCCTCGTAAAGCTTCGCGACCTGATCCGGCGAAAGGGCGTCGCTCAGCACCAGCACTTCGTCCATTTCGCCGTAAAACGGATTTTTCCCTGCCGGGTCCGTCGATTGATTGCCGAGCAGGAGCGGACTGTCGTTCGGGTACAAGCCGACCGGCGCATCCGACACCGGCAGCAGCATCACCGGCTTGCCTTCGATGTAGACGCCGTACGTGCGGCCGTCGAACGTTTGCACGACCTGGCTCCACTTCCCCGCCGGAACGGTCAGCTCCGAGTTCGGCCCGATCGTCGTCGGATACCAGCGGGCCCCCTTGCCGCCGTCCGGTCCGACCAGCGTCATGGGGTTCTGGAACCCCCCCGCCGGCGCGTCGGTCAGCAGCGTGGCGCTGTACGTCTCCGCGGCGTTGGGCCCTTTGGAGTACAGCACTTCGGCACCGTTCGCCGTCGCGGCCGGCAGCGTGTACGCGTCCGGCTTCACCCACATCGCGATCGTGAAGGCGCTCCGGTTCAGCAGATCGTCATTCGGCACCGACACGTAACCGTCGGCCGCGGTTCCGCCCGCGCCGAAGCGAAGCGCGCCGCCGAACTTCCCATTCCGGACAGTCTCCACGGAAGCGGACTTGACGCCGTCCAGCTTGTGGCCGGAGCTGTCCGGCACCCGGTCGCCCGCGACGTCGTCGAACGTATAATGCGCGACCACGTCGAACCGGACCGGCTTCGCCCGCTTCGGCGGCTTGCCGTCCCCGCTCGGGACGGCGTTCGGATCGTCGTACACCGCGAGCTCGGCCAGCGTCGGCGCGCTCAGCGCCGACTCGATCGTCAGCCTCAGCTTGGCGGCGGTCACCGGCCGGAAGACGTCCGTCTTCGCTTTTCCGATCCCGTAGCCCTTCGCCAGCGGGACCCAGGTTTTCCCGTTCCAGTAGGCGTAGCGGTAGGCGCCGATCGCCGGCAGAAACGGCCGGTAATTGCCCGAGGCCGGAGGATCGGCGACATATTCGCGGGCCGTGACGCGGTTAAACGTCGTCGGCTGTCCGAAGTCGATCACGATCGACTGGGGCCTGCTCGTGGACGAGGCCCAGTAGGTGCTTGCCAGACCGTCCGTGATCGATCCCGCCGCGTACGGCGTCGTGCTGCTGTAATCGGCTGCGGCCGGCTTGCCGAGCGCCAGATTGACGATCGCCGGCGGGTTTTGCGGCACGACCCGGTCGCCCTGGACCACTTCCTGCACGCCGATGTCCGGGGCTTTTCCATAGTAGAGCGGATTGCCGTAAAAATCCCGGTCGCCCAGTTGCGGCACGTAAGCCCCCGCATCGATCAGCGGTGAACCGGCGGCGAGCTTGTAGCCGTCCCAGACCGTCGCTCCGCTGAGCAGCCCGTTCGGTCCGGCCGAAGGCGCCCGCCCGGGATCGACGAATTGCGGGTCGGCGGTCACCTTGGCGGGGTCCGCCGGCAGGCCGGGAGCGGTCCGGCCGTCGGCCGAGTAGAAGGCGTTGTGGCTGAATACCGCCGTGCCGTAATCGTCGGGGTTGCCGGGCCAGGTGTCTGCCGCCGGTCCCGATTTGTCGTAAAAAACGTTGTTGTAGAAGTAATAAGGAACGTTGTTGAAGTAGTTCGCAAGCGAACCGTTCGCGTTGGTGAACTTCGTTTTCTTCCCGTCGTAGATGAAGACGTTGTTCAGGAAGTACGCCGGCGAGCTGTCCTTGTCAAACCAGCCGAACTTGAGCAGATAGGCGCCGTCGTCGTCGCTGATGTTGTACCGCGCGATGTTGTTGTCGCTGCGGCCGAGATAGGACATCCACCCCATCGGGTTGTCGTGCGTATAGTTGTATTGGTAGACGATGTTGATGTTCGGAGAGTCGAAGTCGAACGCGGTGCCGTCCCCGTTGGACGCGTCGGTCGTCGTCGGCCCGCCGTACACTTCGTTGTTTTGGAAAACGACGTTCCACGACTTCCACGGATAAATGCCCGCCGCCTGGGCGTTATAACGCCGCATCCAGCCGTCGAGCACGTTGTATTCCACGACCGCGTCCTTGGCATCGCACAGGTCGATGCCGCCCTGGCCGATATCCTGCATGAAATTGTGGCCGATGTAAATGTTCGTCTGCCACAAGCCGTAGCCGCCGATCTCGTCCTGGAAGGGCGTCTTCGTCGTGTAGTTGAAGTTGGCGATGGCGAGCAGGCCGACCTTGCGAATCGTATTGTTCTCGATCCTCACGTCGTCGAACGTCATGCCCGGCTTGAGGGAGCCGACGACGTAAAAGATGACGCCGCCGTTGAACGACGCGTTGCCGTACCGGTTCGGCCATTCGTTCGGGCTGTCCACGTCGTGGATGTAGCAGTCGTTCACGTAAATATGGTGCATGACGCCGCTGGCGCCGTCGGCCACCTGGTCCGTGTCCAGGACGATCAGAATGCCGTCCCGGATGTTCGACGGCTCGCCGTTCTCATAGGTCGTCGTCACGAGATCCCGGTCGAAGTCGTCGTCGTTGGTCACTTCCAGATGGCGGATCTCCCAATACTGCTGGTTGCGCAGCATGACCGCTCCGGTGCTGTGGTACGGCCGCTTCTCGCCTCCCCCGTTGATGACGGGCAGCGCATCGCCGTCCCCGTATTTGTCGATCACGATCGGCGCGTCCGCGGTACCCGAGCCCTTGGGCCACAGCTGCCCGTTCCAGACGCCGCCCGCCTTGAACAAGATCCGGTCGCCGGGCGCGAATGTCGTGGCGTTGACCTTGTCGAGCGACTTCCAGGCCGCGTTCTCGCTCGTCCCGCTGTTGCCGTCGTCCCCCGCCACGGAGTCGATGTAATACGTCGTGCCCGAGGCTGCGGCCGAGACCTCGTCTTCGCCCGGCGGATTTCCGTCCGCCCCGAAGGCGGACGGGTAAGGGAGCGCCGCCAGCACGACGGCCGCGAGCAGAATCGTCACCCGCCGCGGCCACTTCCAATTCGTTCGCTTCATTTGCCTTTCTCCTCCTTCTCGCAACCGTTATCGTCTGCGGCAGCCAGAAACGTCAATCGAAGGCCGATTGGCGCGTTGCCGGCGTTCACCGCGCCTGCAAGCCTGCGTAAACGTCCGTCGCCACGTCCACAGCGGCGGTCCGAACCCGCTGCGCGACGAAGGCGTCAAACTTCTGTTCCAGCAGAAGAGCGGCGATCCGGTCTTCCGCCTCCGCGAACGGTACCGCAGCGTTCCGTCCGACTTTGAGCAGCCGGATCAGCGAAAATGCGCCTCCGGTGTCGACGACGTCCGACCATTCGTTCGCGGTCAGCTTCCCGGCGGCTACGGCCGCCGAATCGGCCGCCGCGTTCGGCGGGCCGCCGGATGCGTCCGCCGCAATCAGCGTCCGCTCGCGGGCGTAGGCGCCGCCGCCAAGTCGCCGCGCGACCGTCTCCGCGCTCTGGCCCGCCGCCAGTTCCTGACGGGCCCGTTCCGCCGTGCGGCGCGCCTCTTCCTTGTCCTCCTCTTCGTACGGGACGACAAGCTCGCTCACCGACAACGTTCGGCGAGTGTACCGCTCGGGATGGGCGTCGTAATAGGCGCGCGCCTCCGCCTCCGACACGGCGAGCTCCCGCTCGCCGAGGCGCTTCTTCAGTTCCAGCCGCAGATGGTCCATTACGTTGCGGTAGAATGAGGTGAAATCGAATTGCGCCGGCCCGTAGACGATGCCGCCCTGCGACCGGTTCCGTTCTCTTGCTTCGTTATAGGCCTCCCAATCCTGTTTGATCCGGCTGAAAGAAATATCCGCAAGCAGCCCTTGTTCCTTGCCGAGTTCCTGTAGCACCTTCCCTTCCACGGCCCGCTGGCGGGCCCTCTGTTTCAGCATGTCGAGCGGAACTTCGCCGCCCCGCGACGTCGTCCAATAGTCCAGACCGTCCTCCGCTCCGTACTTCGTCTTGAAGTAGGTGGTGACGGCGCCCGTTTCTTCCTTCATCCAGAATCGGAACTCCTCGCTCGTCACCGGAACGCCGTTGACCCGCAGGACGACTTCCTCCGCGTCCGCGGTCGAATCCGCGCCCTCGCTTCGTTCCGCGACGGTGAACCGGCCCGGCAGCAGCCCAGCAGCCGCGGCGCCCGTCGCTGCCGCCAGCGCGATCGCCGCCGCCCAAATCAGAATGCGACGTTGCACTTTACGACCTCCTTTGCGTTCCGTCTGCCGGCGCCGGCTTCGTCCCCGTCCGGCACCGCAAGCGGGACGGTCGGCCCGCTCGTGCAAGGCGGCCCGTTCCGCCGGCCTTGCGGAGAAGGCGGAGAACGGCCGGCCGGAGGATCGGCACCGCTCCCGAACCGGCGTCCCGTTATCCGAGATCGGCGTTGTCGGTGAGCGTCGCCGCCAGGCGCGTGGTGCCGTGCAGCTCGAACACGACCAGCTCGTTCACCCCTCGCCTGAGCAGCGGCGCGGGGACGTACAGCGTCCGCTGCGGCCCGCGGTTCCAGTAGCGCCCGAGATGGAAGCCGTTCAGATAGACGCAGCCTTTGGTCCAGCCGTCGAGCCGGACGAACGTGTCGGCCGGCTCTTCCACGCGGAACGTGCCCCGGTAGAACGTCGGCTCTCCGCCGGGTGCCGCGGCGTCGGCCGCCCCGGGCGCGCTCGCTCCGCCGGGCGCCGCGGCGTCGGCCGCCCCGGGCGCACTCGCTCCGCCGGGCGCCGCAGCGTCGGCCGCCCCGGGCGCACTCGCTCCGCCGGGCGCCGCAGCGTCGGCCGCCTCGGGCGCACTCGCTCCGCCGGGTGCCGCGGCGTCGGCCGCCCCGGGCGCACTCGCTCCGCCGGGCGCGGGTCCCGCCGCCGGCTCCGCTTCCGCCCTCGCGCCGAGCGCCGCAAACGCGATCGCGTCCACGCTATCGAGCGGCAGCGGCCGGATCGTCCAGCCGTGCAGGAAGGCGTTGCCGAGCCGGACGCCCTCGGTGATGCCCTTCGGGTCGCGCAGCAGCGGGCCGTAATTGATGCGGCCCATGTTTTCCACCAGAATGTCCAGTTTCAGCCCTTCGGCCCGCACGTCCAGCGGAAGTTCCGCCGGGTCCCAGCGCTCGACCGTTCCGACGCACACGCCGTTCGCGAACACGAGCGCGCGGTCCCGCACCTCCTGCAGCGCGAGCTTCATGCCGCTGCGGGGGCCGGAGACGAAGGTCGAGTACAGGATGAACCCGTACGCCTGCCCGGCCTGTTCCATCGTCAGCGGAACCGGGGAATGCAGCGGCTGCGACAGCCGGGACAGTTGGCCGAACAGCCCCGCGTAGCCGTCCATCCGCACCTCGCCGTACGCTGTCTTCGGGACGGGCGGCGGCAGACGCAGCTCCGGCAGCTCGACATGGCGGGCCAGCACTTCGCGGAAGGCGTAAAACTTCTCCGTCGGCTGTCCGCTTTCGTCGAGCGGCGCGTCGTAGTCGTAGCTGCCGACCGTCGGTTCGTAGCGCTCGATATGGTTGGCGCCGTTCATGAAGCCGAAGTTCGTGCCGCCGTGGAACATGTACAGATTCACCGAAGCGCCCTGCCGCAGCAGCTCGTCGAGCGCTTCCGCCGCGTCGGCGGCGGGACGGCGTTGATGCGCTTCCATCCAATGGTCGAACCAACCGTTCCAAAATTCCATGCACATGAGCGGTCCTTCCGGCCGGTACGCACGGAGCATCGCGAAAGCGTCGGCGGCGCGGGAGCCGAAGTTGACGGTCGCCAGCTCGCCATCGATCGAGCCGCCTTGCAGCATATGGTGCTCGGGGCCGTCGGACGTGAACAGCAGCACGTCGATGCCGCGCTTGCGCATGGCGTCCCGCACATATTCGAGATAAGCGCGGTCGTTGCCGTAGCTGCCGTACTCGTTCTCGATCTGCATCGCGACGACCGGTCCGCCGTGCGTGCATTGCAGCGGCTTCAAGATCGGCATCAGAACGTCGTAGTACGCGTCGACCTTCCGCAGGAAAGCCGGGTCGGAGCAGCGCAGCTTCAGCCCGGGATCGGCGAGCAGCCACGCCGGCAGCCCGCCGAATTCCCATTCGGCGCAGATGTACGGGCTCGGGCGCACGATGACGTGCAGCCCGAGCTCGCCGGCCAGCGCGATAAACGCCGCCACGTCGGCCATGCCGTCGAAGCGGAACGTCCCTTCCTGCGGTTCGTGCACGTTCCAGGGCACGTACGTTTCCACCGCGTTCAGCCCGAGCGCCTTCAGCTTGAGCAGCCGGTCCCGCCAATACGGCGGCACGACGCGGAAGTAATGCAGCGCCCCGGACAGCAGCCGAACGGGCCTTCCGTCAAGGACGAAATCGTTGCCCCGCACGCCGAAAACAGCCATTTTCCGTCACCCTTTCCTTTTTTCCGTTCCGTCTTCCTTCCCGCCTAAGCCTCGGCGCCCGATAGCGCCGGGCGCGGGGTCAACCTTTGACGCCGCCCAGCATCATCCCTTCGGTCAGCCGCTTCTGGAGCAGCGCATACAGGACGACGGTCGGCACGAGCACGATGACCAGTCCGGCGAACAGCGCACCCCAGTCGGTGGCGAACTGCTGAATCTGCATCAGATTGGCGAGGCCGATCGGAATCGTCTTCTTCTCGTCGCTCGTGATCAGAGTAAGCGCCAGCACGTATTCGTTCCAGAAGTCGAAGAAGCCGAAGATAACGAGCGTCAGCAGCGCCGGCCTCGTCATCGGCAGGATGATCCGCGTCAGCGTGCCGGTGTAGCCGCAGCCGTCGATCATCGCCGCCTCCTCGTAGTCGGCCGGAATGGCCTTCATGAAGCCGGTCAGCAAATAGACGGAAAAGGGCAAGCTGCCCGTCGCGTAAACCGCGCTCAGCCAAAACCGGTTGTCGAGCATGTGCAGATCGTTCATCAGAATGAACAGCGGCACGATCACGTAGACGCCGCCGATGAACAGCCCGGCCATGTACACGTTGGCCAGCAGCTTGCGTCCCGCAAACCGCATTCTCCCGAGCACGTAGGCGGTCGGCACGGCCGCGGCGAGCAATAGCAGCAGCGACAGCAGCACGACGAGCGCCGAGTTCAGCAGGTAATCGCCGATGCGCGCCGTCCGGAACGCGTCGGCGTAGTTGCTCCAGTTCAGCGACGACGGCAGCGACCACGGGCTCTCCATCACTTCGGCGTTCGTCTTGAAGGAGGCGAGCACGTTCCACAGCAGCGGGTAGACGACGATCAGCGTCTGCGCGAGCATCAGGACGCGCAGCGCGTTGCGGCCGAGCGCGGCAGGCAAGCGGCCCTTCGCGCTTCCGGTAGAGCCGGAAACCATGTCAGCTCTCCCCCCTTTCGGTGAGCCGGTTGCTGAGCAGCGCCAGCAGGAGCGAGACGACGAACACGAAGACGCCGATCGCCATCGCGTAACCGAAGTTCGAGTTGGTGAACGCCTGCCCGTACAGATACGTCATGACGACTTCCGAATGCCGGTCGGGGCCGCCCGCCGTCATGACGGATACGATGATGAAGCTGATCGTCAGCACGCCGTTGATGCTGAAGACGATCGTGATCCGGATGATCTCCCACAGCATCGGCACGGTGATGTGCATGAACTGCCGGAAGCCGGTCGCCCCGTCGATGCTCGCCGCCTCGTACAGATCGGGCGGGATGCCGTCGATGCCCGCCATGTACATGACCATGTAATAGCCGGCCGCCTGCCAGACCATCGTCACCGCCAGCGCCCACAGCACGGTCCGCTGGTCGCCGAGCCACGCCATCGCCAGCTGGCCCAGTCCGATCCGCTCCAGGCCGGCGTTCAGGAAGCCGATGGTCGGATGATAGATGAACGACCAGAGAATGGCGATGACGACGAACGACAGAACGCTCGGGAAGAAGAAAACCGTGCGGTACAGCGCCCGCTCCTTCAGCTTCGCCCGGGTCAGGACGGAGGCGTTGACGAGCGCGACCAGCAGCGTGGCGACCGGGACGACCAGCATCAGGAAGCCCGTATTGCGCAGCGACAGGAGGAAGACGTCATCGCGAAACAGGTCGGCGTAGTTTTTGAATCCGATGTATCGGGGAGCGTCGCCGATGCCGGTCCATTGGAAAAACGACTTTTCGAACACTTGCACGGTCGGATAGACCTTGAACAGGCCGAATAATACCAGGCCGGGCAGCAGGCAGCAGGCGATGAACGCCCGCCGCCGCAACTTCATCGTCATGGCGTTTGTCTTCCTTTCCGCCCGGATTCCCTCAGACGGACGGGGCGGCCCGCGGCGAACATGCGGGCGCCCCGCGCCGCGATCGAAGCGGTTATTGCGCTTGCTTCAGCTCGTTGTCGATATCGGTGTAAATGGTAAACAGCTTGGCGGCATACTCGTCCAGGGACATCTGCTTGTTCATGATGGAAGAGATCGGTTTGTACACTTCGTCGCTCGGGTTGTACTTGCTGCCCTTGGCGACCGGCTTGAAGCTGCCGCTGACCGCCTCCATGCCGCTGTCGACGGCCTTGTAGACGTTGTACGTCGTTTCGGAAATGTACGGCTTCGCCAGATCCGGCGCGCCCTTCACCGCCATGACCGCCTTCGACTTCTCGGCGTTGAGCTTGATGCTCTCGTCGGTGTACAAATATTTCAGGAACGCCTTGGCGAGCTCCGGATTTTTCGCCTTCGCCGGAATGACGATCTGCTCCACGTTGGTCATCACCTTGACGGGATCGCCTTCCTTGAAGGCGGGAACGCCGAGGAAGCCGAACTGGAAGCCGTCCTCGCGCGGGGCGTCCTTCATCTCGTCCTCGAACCAGGTGCCGTTCGGGATGAACATCGCCTTGCCTTGCATGAAAGCCGTCTGCGACTGGGTGTGGTTGAGAGCGACCGTCCCTTTCATCAGCATGTTGTCTTCGTTGGCGATTTTCTCGAGCAATCCCCACACCTGGCGGAACGTGTCGCTCTTCCAGAACTGCGAATCGTAGTTGTAAAACTGATCGAGCGCCTGCTGGCCGCCGACGCTGAAGATGGACGGCACGATCATCTCTTCGAGATAGCCGGGGTAGATGCCTTGGTACGTGAACAGCGCACGCCCGTTCTCCTTCGCCTTGTCGTTCAGGGCGAACAGTTCGTCCCATGTCTTCGGAGGCGCGATCCCCTTCGTGTCGAACAGATTCTTGTTGTACCACAGCCCCATCACGCCAAAGTTGAACGGAGCCAGATAGATCTTGCCGTCGCCGTAAGGCGACATCGAACGGGATTCGAGCACGCCCGGCAAAATTTTGTCTTTCAGCGGCTGGCTCCCGTCCGCCGTCGCGGCTCCGAACACGTCTGTCAAGTCGAGCAGCGCCTTGTCCTTGATCAACCCGTCGAGAATCGGCGTGTTGTCGCTGCCGGCGATGTACATCAGGTCCGGCGGATTGCCGGCGACGATCTTCGGCCGCACCAGTTCGGCGATCTTCGGGCTGGCCGTTATGTTGATCTTCGTGCCGGGGTATTCCTTCATGAAATTCTCGGCGACCGTGTCCCAATATTCGCGGCCGTAACCGCCCTGGAACACCGCCACGTTCAGCTCCTTGTTGGCGAATTCGGCTCCGCCCGCGCCCGGTGAATTCGCCGCGCTCGCCGGGCTGCCGCCGCCGCTGCCGCCGTCCGCCGCTCGGCTTGCTTCGTTGCCCGAACCGCCGTTCGATCCGCAGCCGGCGAGCAGGCCGAACGCCATGACCGGCGCGGCGATCGCGGCGATCGTTTTGCGATAGTCCATCTCTGGTTCCCCCTTCTTTGCGCAACCGTTCTGTTTTCGTCGGCTGGTGGCCGATCGCCCGGTTGTCGCGCTTCACCTTGATGAAGCCATTATAAAGGCGTTCGAACGAAGGCCCCATATACGATCCTATGAAGGACATGGACGATCTTATGGGATTCGGAAGCGGAGCCGGCGCACGGACGGAGGCGGCCGAAAGAACTGGACGCGATTTCAAATCGATCCTAAAATCGTACAGGTTTGCCGTCCGGCGGCTGCTGCCTCGCCTTTTTCGGGGCGATGCCGAACTGCTTGCGGAACAGGCGGTTGAAGTAAAACGGGTCGCGGATGCCGACCTCGGCGGCCGCTTCCTTCACCAGATAGCGGCCCGTGGCGAGCAGCCCGTAAGCCCGCTTCATGCGCAGCTCGTTCAAATATTTCATGACGCTCTTGCCGGTCTCGGCCTTGAACACCTGGCACAGGTACGTCTCCGACAAATTGACCTCGCGGGCGATGTCCGAGATCGTCACGCGATCCGCGATGTGCTCCTCCAAATAGCCGATCGCCTGCCGGACTTCGTCCCGCACCGCGCGGCCTTCCTCCCCGCCCCCGGGCCGGGGCTCCGGCTGCCGGGCGGCCTCCGCGAGCCGGGCGGCCTCCGCGAGCCGCGCGGCCAGCTCCGCCTCGTCGCCCGCCGCCGCCAGCCTCTCCGGCCAGGCTGCCTCTCTCCATACGGCCCGAGCTTCCGGCCCGGCCGTCTCGCCGAGCCGCTTCAGGCCGGCGACGAGAGAGCGCTTCAGCGCCGCGGGATCGAGCCGGCAAGCGGAAGCCGCCTCGACCAGCCGCATCGCCGCAGACGCCCATCGCGCCAAGGCGCCGGCGCCGCCCTTCGCTGCCTCCGCGAGCAACGCTTCTTCCAGCTGCCGGAAGCGCGCGTCCCCCTGGGCGGCGGGAGGCGTTTCCGCCGCGAAGCCCCGCTCGGCGTCGCGGTAGAACAGCAGCGGTGCCGCCTCCCGGCAGCTCGCCGCCAGCCGGGCAAGCGTCTCGCCGCCGCGGGCGGGGCCGGCGTACACGATGCCGGCGCGCACATTGTAATACATGCGCGCCAAACTGCCGATTCGTCCGGCGAGATCGCCTCCGTCCGTCGGGCAGCGCGCGGCCGGAAAGGCGGCCGCCAGCCAATAGCGGCCGTCGCCCGCATTGACGATCCGCTGCCAGAGACAGCCGGCGAACAGATCGCCGGACAAGTTGCGCAACGCCTCCCCGATTTCCGGCGCCTCCGCCGGAAGCGCATTCAGGCGTTCGCCGCCGGCCTGCATGAGGAAGACAAACGCGCACTCGTCTTCCGCAAGCCTGACGTCCGCGTTGACCGCTTCGCCGATCGCCGCGTTGCCCGCTCCTCCGATCACTCCGTCGGCCGCTCCGTTCCCCTCTTCGCCGACCAACCCGTTGACCGCTTCACCGATCGCCCCGTTGCCCGCTCCGGCGATCGCCCCGTGGCCCGCTCCGGCGATCGCCCCGTGGCCCGCTCCGGCGAACGCCCTGTTGCCCGCTCCTCCGACCGGGCCCGCTGCTCCCGACTGCGCCCGGAACATCGCCTCCAGCGCCGCGCCGACCGCCTCCGCGTGCGCCTTCGCACGGCGCGGCGCCTCTGCCGCGAGCCGGCGGCGCGGCTTGCCGTCCAGCTTGTCGGCGATTTCGGCCAGCACCGGCTTGAAGCTGTCCGTGTTGAGCGTCAGCTTGAGCATGTAGTCGTGGGCCCCGATCTTCAGCGCTTCGCGAACAAGCTCGAAATCGTTGTAGTTGCTGAGCACCAGCACTTCGCCGTCGTAGCCTTCCGCCTTGAGCGCTTTCAGAAGCGCGATGCCGTCCATGTCCGGCATCTTGATGTCCGTGATGACCAGATCGGCCTCCGTCTCACGAAGCAGTTTCAGCGCAGCCCTGCCGTCCGCGGCCGAGCCGGCGTATTCGAATCTGCTGTCTTCCCACCGGATCAGCGTCTTCACGGCATGGCGCACGATCCATTCGTCGTCGACAATGATCGCTTTATACATCGCGCACTTCCTCCTTGCGCCGGATTGGCAGCCAGATCGTCGTTTCCGTCCCTTCGCGGACGGCGCTGCGGGTTTCAATTCCGTACGGCTCCCCGTAGTGGATGCGGATGCGCTCGTCCACGTTGGCGATGCCGATGCCCGACAGCTTGGAATGGGACGCCTTGCGCAGCTTCAGTTCGTCCATGTCGAAGCCCCTCCCGTCGTCGCGGATGCGTATGCATAAATCGCGCCCGACCGGCTCGGCGGCGACCGTGATCGAGACACGCCTCTCGCCGCCGCCGCTGTGCAGGATCGAATTTTCCACAATCGGTTGCAAAATGAACTTCGGCACGAGAACGTCGTTCGCCCGCTCGTCCACCCGGCACCGAAGCGAAAACGAATCGCCGTAGCGGATGCGCTGGATCGTCGCATAATGCTTCACGTTGTCGATCTCTCTGCGGAGCGGAATCATTTCGTCCTTGACCAGAATCGTGCCCCGCAGCAGCTCGGAGAGCGACTCGATCCCTTCCCTCAGCGTCTCGTTTCCGCCGAGCATCGCGCTCCATTTTAACGAATTGAGCGTATTGAACAGGAAGTGCGGGTTAATTTGCGCCTGCAACATCTTCAGTTCAGCCTCCCGCTTGGCCTGCTGCTCCGCCTCAACGCGGTAGATCAGCTCGCGAAGCTGCCCGACCATGCCGTTGATCGTATCGGTCAGCCGGTCCATCTCGTCCGAATAGCCGGCGGCGATGCTCGTTTCAAGCCGCCCCATCTGCACCTGCTTGGCGAACTGCAGCAGCGAACGCATCGGCGAGCTAATGCTGGAATAGATCGCGAGCGAGAGCAGGCCCGACAGCACCAGCGTAAGCAAGCAGAGCAACGCGATGTCCCCTCGCATCCGCTTTAGCTCCGACACGACGTAGGCGTGAGGGATCAGGCCGATCAGGTACCAGTCGGCCGAACGAATATAGGTGCCGGCGACCAAGTAGCCGGCGCCGTTCAGCTTCGCCTCGAAGGCGCCGCCCTGCTCCTTCGCCAGCCGTTCCTTCACCGTCCGAAACAGCGCCGGACCGCCGAACGCCGAGCCCTGCCGAATGTCCGGCGAAACCGACGACACGACCGTCCCGCGCGCGTCGGAAATGTAGATGCGGCTGCCCGTCCCCAGGCTGACGGATTCGTAGACGTTGCGGGAGAATACTTTCTCGTCGATGAAAATGATGAGGTAGCCGAGTTGCTTGTTCAAATCGTCCTCGGAATATATTTTTCGGCTGAGCGCGATCGTATGGGTTCCCCGATTCGAGCGCACATAGGACCAGTACGCGTTTTGCGGCGACGTGCCGGTCCCCTTCAGCATGCCGGCGAGCTGATTGTCCGGGTACCATTCGAAGCCGAGATCGAAGAACGTGTCGCCGTCGTTGGTAAGCACCACCACATTGGCCAGATTGCTAAGCCGGAAAAACTGCTCGCCCAGCTCGTTGCCGATGCGGGTCCGCAACTCGTTCTTCTCGTAATCGGTCATGCCCCCGAACTTGGGCAGGCCGTCCTGAATGGAGCGGTTGATGATGATGTTCTCGCTGAGCGTCTCGTACTGCTCCAGTTCCCTGGCGGCGTTCTGGCTCAGTTCATCGAGAATTTGCGTGGAGGAAGCGCCGATCTTGTTCGTGATCGAAGCTTCGTACTTCAGGTTGGAGTAATAGGCGACGATCGCCACGGGGAGCAGGGAAGTAAACAGAAAGGCAAACAGGAGCCGGTTTTTGATGGACAGCCGGCGCAGCAAGGACGATTTGCCCGGCCGGCCGGCCGCGGCTGCGAACACGGGTTGCATCGCGCCCTCTCCTTTCCGCTTGCCGTTTCAATAAACATGCTTAAGTTATTATGTTATCGGTAACGCTTCAAAAGCTCAAGGGGTCGCAATCACTCAGCTAAAATGTTACCGAAGAGGCATCGGATCACTCACATCGAAATGTTACCGAGGGGATGTGAGTTGAAATTGAGCATGAAAACACGACGTGAAGTGATCCATGCCTTGGCTGATCAGTACAAGAGAGCGAAAACGCGTAATGAGAAATCTGCAAT
>Ga0207789_1000299_pt1 | contig 23157 bp, 16 predicted proteins | sample HigsolmetaGSP12D_FD_184840 | JGI IMG/M metagenome (GOLD analysis project Ga0207789, IMG submission 184840) | High solid enriched microbial communities from the Joint BioEnergy Institute, USA - SP1-2-D (SPAdes) | ecosystem: Engineered > Bioreactor > SSF (Solid state fermentation) > Aerobic >...
CGACCACAATCAATATCAAGGGGGAGAGTTATCGCATCAAGGAAAAGAAGAAAGCCGGTTTCTTTCGGCCAGAAGGAAACAGCGATAAATCGGAATCGTTGATATGATTGGACGCCCAGCATCCCCCTAGGGGGGCGCATTGAATCGTACTTACTGGGGAATTTTCAACCGATTATTTCGAGGATTTTTCAATCGGTCTTGACATCCAAACCGATGAAGCGCATTCCCATCCCCCTCCAACTTAAAATCGTAGGCGGAGTTGCTTTACATTCACCTATACGTGGGCATTGCCACAACTGGGTGAGGCGAGGAGGCGGTTAAACACAAAAACGGGCTTGTTTCATCCCAGCGATATTACAACCGCCCCGCCTACAGCATGCTCCGAGACCCTGCTCTCATTGTAGCAGAGAAGGGCCTGCATTTTTATCATACCAACACAGAACAACAACAATTAAGTACAATTAAGCTTGATCATTTGTTAATAATAGCATATATTATTAATATAATAGTTAATCCGATGTTTGTACATTTCGGGGGTTATCGCATGAATCTTGATGTGTCCGAAAAGTCATTGCCTTTTTACGAAGCCATGGCCAGCAGTGTGCGCCTGCAAGTGATCAAACTGCTCGCAAAGCAACCGATGAACATCCGCGAACTCTCCGAGGCGGTCGGATTGAGCAGCGCGATTATGACGATGCACGTTAAGAAGCTGGAGAACGCCGGCATCATCCGGACCGAAAAGCAGCGCGGCAGAGGCGGCTTGCAGAAAGTGTGCTCACTCGCGATCGAACAGGCCGAAATCATTTTCCCAAACAAGATGGAGCACATCCGCGAATATCACCAAACGTCCATTTCCATCGGCCATTATACCGATTTCTCGGTGGAGCCGACCTGTGGCCTCGCCACCAGCGAGAAATTCATCGGCGAAGTCGACGATCCCCGCTATTTTCTCGATGCCGAGCGGTTCCAGGCGCAAATTCTGTGGTTCAGCGAAGGCTTTATCGAATACAAGATTCCGAACTTCCTGCTCTCCACCGAAAATCCGCTGGAGCTCGTTATCTCGATGGAGATCGCGTCAGAAGCGCCGCTCACCAACAACAACTGGCCGTCGGACATCACCTTCTATCTCAACCAGGTGAAGCTCGGCACCTGGACCAGCCCGGGCGATTTCGGGGACAAACGGGGTAAATACAATCCGTCCTGGTGGCCCGACGACGTCAACCAGTACGGCCTTCTCAAGCATCTGACGATCACGAACCACGGCACGCGCATGGATGGCCTGCCAATTTCGGACGTCACGCTGGAGCAGGTCAACGTCCGTGACAAACAGTGGACGCTACGCATCGCCTGTGAGAAAGATTCGCGCAACGTCGGTGGCGTCACTCTGTTCGGCAAAAATTTCGGCAACTACAATCAGGATATCGTCCTGCGCCTGTACTTCGAGAAAATCGTCCCCGCCGCCGACAACGATTAGGCACAAGTCCTTTGGCCCCGCCGCAGATCTCGCGGCGCGGCATGTCGCCGGCAGATATGCGGCGAAAGAGGGCACCCGCTGATCCGATTCGGCCTGTTTTCCGCGATCCCGTTGAAATAAGGGTTTGCGGAGACCTTATGTTCCGCCTGCCAATGTCAAAAGGCCGCCCACGAGTTGGAATCAACCTCGGGGCGACCGTTTTCATTTTCGGATCGGGTCGATTTTCTTCCCCCATATGGCCTCGCCGTCCGGATTAAGCCCGGTGAAGACGAGCGTCGGCCGGTTGTTCTCCCAGTCCCAGGACGCAAGGAGCAGGACGGTTTCCGTCTCCCGCACTTTGCCTGCCTTGTCGAGCCAGGTCATCGTCATCGCATGGTCGCCGTCGAACGTCCAGGTGCCGTGCCCCAGAACGTCCGAAGCAAACGTGCCGTCCGGCTTCACCGCGAGCGGATAGGACGACGCCTGGCCGTCGATCGCCTTCGCTTGCACGATCCGCTCCCAGTTGCCCGGGATGAGCCGCTTTGGTATCGGCTGCTCGGTTTCTCCCGCGTAGCGCTCCGGGGAGACGACCGGCCAGCCGTCGGCGGTCCACAGCAGCTTGCGCACGTGCAGGTACGGCCAGTTTTTGTCGGTCTCGCCGCGGGCATGGTGCACCAGGTAATAATTGTCGCCGTCCCGCAGCACCGAGTTATGGCCGGGAGCGACCCACCCTTCCCCGGTCGAGAATTTGTAGCCGCCCAAGATCTTGTTACCGATTGCCCCCTGTGGCAGGAACGACGTATCCGTCATCGTACGGCCGAGGCTGTCCACGTACGGCCCGGTGATAGAATCGGAGCGCCCGACCCGTACGTTGTAATCCGAGAACAGGGAATCGTAGGAAACGAACAAATAATACTTCTTCAGCTTCGGCTGGTAGATGATGTACGGCCCTTCCACAGCTCCCTGCTCGGTCGCGTGAGCGCGGGCGGCGATGCGCGTGCCGAAGCCCGGCTGCTTCGGCTTTCCGGTCGCCGGGTCGAGCGGCGTAATGTAAATGCCGCCGAAGAAGGAACCGTAGGCGAGCCACGGATTGCCGTTCGCGTCCGTAACGACGTTCGGGTCGATCGCGTTCGGCGCGTCACCGGACTGCGTGGCGATCACTTTGCCCTGATCCATCCAGGGGCCTTCGATGTCCGTGCTCGTTTCCAGGCCGATATACGACCGATTGGTACCGAAGGCCGAGGCCGCATAGTACAGCCGGTACTGCCCGGCGCGCTGCTCCACGTCCGGCGCCCACAGCCCTTCCGCTCCCGTCCAAGCTTCCGCCTCCGGCGGCACGCCGTCCAGCGCGTAACCGACCCACTGCCAACGGATCAAATCCGGCGATTTGCGCACCATCAGCCCGGGACGCACCGGACCGCCGACATGAACGTCGGTGGAGAAAACGTAGTAACCTTTGTCCGTTTTTATGATAGAAGGATCGTGTGCGTTGTTGATCGTCCACACCGACTCCCGGTCCAATACCGACGTGTCGTACAGGTTGTCTGGCGGTGGCGGATCGGGAAAGACGAGATCTGCCGTTCGTTTTCCCCCGCACCCCGCTGCGCCGGCTAGGCACAAGGCGACAAGCGCCGCGAACCCTGTCTGTTTGCGCCATTTTCCCACCGCTATCCCCCACCTTCCTGTAAATGAGAGTAAGGTTCAACCGGTCGAACACCCGTTGAGCCTCGCCTGTTGCCAAGAATCTTAACGGCCGCAGGCTATCCTTTCTACTCGCCCGCGATCCCAGAACGTTCGATGCTCTCGACGAAATGCTTCTGCACGAACAGGTAGAGGATTAGGATCGGCAGGATGGTCAGTAGGACCGCCGCCATGATCTGGTTCAGCAGCGTCGGCGCCATACCTATGGCCGCGTCCCCCGACACCATCCGCGCCATTTGGTTGACTTCCATGTTTGCCTGGCCGTTAAACACCGCCATATTTTGCGCCAGGTTCAGATATTTGGGCAGGAACAGGTAAGTGCTCGGCTCAAACAGGTCGTTCCAGTGCCACACGACGGAGAACAGGAACACGACCAGCATGGCCGGCTTCGCGAGGGGGAACATGATCCGCCAGTACGTGCGGAACGCCCCGGCGCCGTCGATACGCGCCGCTTCCTCCAGGACGTGGGGCAGCCGGCGGTAGAACTGGATGAAGATGAGCACGAACAGCGCACCCTTCAGCCCATGGCCGAACACGGCCGGGAAAATAAACGGATAATACGTGTTGATCCAATGCAGATCGGAGAAAAAGATATAGAGCGGCACGACGATCGTCTGCGGTGGCACCAGGAAAGTGAACACGACTAGCGCCAGCCAGAAGCCGTGTCCCGGGAACCTGTAGCGCGCGAAGCCGTAACCGATCAGGGAGCAGCTCAAAATCTGCAGCATTGCACTTCCGAATGACACGATGACGCTATTCTTAAATCCTAGCCAGAAATGGATCTGATCGAAGGCGAGCGCGTAATTATGCAAGCTGAAGGCTTTCGGAATCCAGCGGACGGTGGCGTCCGCGGCATCTTGCCACCGCATCAGCGACTTGGAAATCATGTACATGAGTGGGTAAAGGAACACGAAGGACAGGCTGAGCAGCACCCAGTAATAGAAGACGCGCTCGATTATTGCTTTGCTCCGCTTGATCAAGGCCGACTTCCACACGTCCGCGAACCGAACGTTCCACTCCCGGATGGCACCTTGCACATTTGAAGGATGGATCACGTCTAAGCCCTCCCTTCCATGGCCGAAATGCTTTTGCGAAAGATGAAAAACACAATCCCGAGAATCAGGAAGATCGTAACGAAATAAATCCAGCCGATCGCCGAGCCGTATGCGTAATCATTCGATTTGAACACGACGTCGATAATGTGGTTCATTACTTCATTATCCGTCTTCGTAAACGAGTTCACGATGCTGTACAGCGTATTGACAAAAATCATCGGCATGATCATCGGAAACGTAATTTTCCAGAAGCTCTCCCACATGGTCGCGCCGTCGCACTTCGCCGCCTCGTACAGCTGCGAGGAGATGGTCTGCAGGCCGGCAAGGAAGATCAGGATTTGCACGCCTGAGTCCCACATGACCAGCGTCAGCGAATCAGCATACTTGAGCAGCGGCTTGAGAATTGGCGCGGGTATGAAGCCGTGCAACTTGCCAAACAGATCGTACTGGTAAAAGATCGGCAGCTGCGCCGCCCCCTGCTGCAATAGCTTGCGCAGGATCGCCCCAGAAGCGATGATCACCGGTAGGAAGAAGACGCCCCGGAAAAAGGTCCGCCCAAAAAAGGGACGATTGAGCAAGAGTGCGCTGAACATGGCGAAAATCAAAATGAGCGGAACCTGCGTCACCATCGTCACAATCGTCTTTTGCAGGAGCGGGAGAAAGTCGATGTCAGTGGCAAACGCCCCCCGGTAATGGGTGAAGCCAACGTACACGGCCTTCAGCCCGTGGGAAGTGACGGTCAAATTCTGAAAAGAATAATAGAGCGACCGCCCCAAGGGCACGGCCATGAACAGGAAGAAGCCGATGATCCACGGGACGATAAACAGGTACCCCTCGACAATACGCCGGCTCCGCATCGTCAATCTAAATTTTTTTTCCACGAGTCAAGCACCTCCTTTGAAAATCGCGTAGCCGTGCGCCTTCACCTGCACACCGTCCGCGTCCGCATCCGTGGAACCGTAGTTGACGACCACCTGCGTGCCGTCCCCGTACGTCGTCCGAAACAAGTACCGCGAAAGCTGCTCGTGGTTCACAATTGGCTCGCCGCCGACCGTATCCTGGAGGCTTTGAAACACTTTGTATTCCTGAACGGACGGTTCCAGCCAATATACAAAGCTGGAGCTGAACAGCCGGTCCTCGTGCGTGCGCTGCAGCTTTTCCGTCGGCTCGTACGACAACTCGTAGCTCGGTTCCGCGCCGTACTCGAGCGCTCGCAAAAAATCGGCCTGCGAATCGTCGCGTAGGTTGCTCGGTTTGGCCGCGTACGGCACGAGCCCGTGCAGGGCGATCTCGTAAAACGGCACTGCACTATCCGTCATAATAAAGCCGCTGTCGTCGGTCGGCGCGTTGTCGATCCGGTCGACGTGGCCGAGTGTATAAGCGAATCCGTAGTCAACAGCGGTTTTGCCCACGTTTTGCCGAAACGCGTCGAGCGCTTTCACCCAGACATCCACCGTTTGCTGTCTGCTGAAAAGGTGCTTCAAATCCTGATCGGAATACAGCGTATCTCCCATATATTGCAAATCAACACCGGCCACCCCGAGCTTGCGGTATTCCTCAATTTCCCTGGCGATATACTTGTCGTACGCGTGGTCGGGCTTCAGATAATAGAAGATTTCACTTCGGTTGTTGTATCCGTTTGAAACCCAGTAGTTATAGCTCTTCATGACGGAGCGGTCGAGCCCGCGGGTTGCGTCGGCTTTCTTGTCGAACCCGTCGCTATCTACGTAAGGGCGGACGTAATTAGCCTTCAGGTACAGCGCCACACCTTTGGACTTGGCGTAATCAGCCAAATCCTTGAGATCGGCGTATCCACCGAGATGCGAATCGGCGGGAAAATGATCCGGCTGGTTGCCAAACTCGCCGTCCTTGGACCAGCCTTCCAGCGTCAGCTGCAGATTCGTCACGCCTTTGCCGCCGTAGGCGTCGATGACAGATTTCGCTTGTGCAAACGTAGTCATCGCGATGAAAGTCGTGCCGATCACTTCGTCGCGCAGGACGCCGCCGTACAGCGTGACGTTGAGCGGCATTGCCTCCCGCGCAACCGGCTTGACGCCGGCCTCGTCGGTCAAATACTTGCGGTACGCCTTAGCCATGCCGACATAGCCCGCGTCGTCCCCCTGCAGCAACACGTAGCGAACTTCGCGGTCGCCCTTCACCAGTTCGCCCTGATAGAGCGGAATATCGCCAGAGGAACCGATGAAGATGACGTCGTTTTTCCGGTAGACGAACTCGACGGACGCGCGGTACATCGGAATGTTGCGAATGCCCGAGGGCGTGCCGTTGATCAATGCGTCGGTTTCGCCCTTGGTCGCGATACCCAGGAACCCGATGCCGTTTTTATAGTTGCCGAACACCGGCAGCGCGACGTATTCCCTTGGCGGCATCGCATGCTGCCACACCTGGTCGATTTTGTCGTTAAACTGCACCAGATACGTATAGTCCGGCCCGTATACCGGCTGGGAATAACCGGCGAGATACTTCGGATGATTCGGCCGATACGCGATCAGTGCACCGGAACCATCGGGCACAAACAAAGCGCCCTGATCTTGCTCCGTCGCGGCGTTGAAGAACGGCAGCGGCTCCAGACTGACGAGGTGCGAACTGCCCGATTCCCGAATGAAATCGTACGGTATCGTGACCTTGAGCCCATCGGACGTGAGCCTGATCTCGATCGCGAACGAGATGCCTTGCTGTGTCAAGGTGAACGACTCGCGCACGCCGTCTTCGATCGACTGGATCGCCAGCTTGTTGTCCTTGTCCTTCAGCGTATACGTCTGGGTGACGTCGACGCCATTCGTATAGCGGATGTGTACCGGCGAATCCATAAACTTCTTGTTGTTCGGTAGCGTCGTGCGGTCCGCCTGGGGTTCACCCAGCCATTCCCGGTTCGTGCGCTTGTCGACGACCCGCACGTTACCGGATTTCTCGTCGATGTACAGGCGAAACCGCTCGTTCTCAGCGATCTGCTTCGTCGCGGTAATCGGGTACAGCTTGACTTCCGGTTTAACAACGAGCTGAGCGTCGGGCTTAGCTTCCGCGCCGTCTCCGGCCGGTTCCGCCGCTGGTTGTGCGCCGTCCGTCCCGACGGCATTGCCCGAAGCAGCCTCCGCAGTGGTTCCCCCGGACACGGAAGACTCGTCTTCGGCGGCGCTCTGCTGAGGTGTGTTCGTCCCCGTCTCCGTTCCTTGCGCCGAACCGAGATTGGGAATTAAGCCAGCAAACATAGCCAGAACGAGCGCTAGCACGAGAGCGATAACCGTTTTTCTTTGTTTCATCGTGGCTACCTCCTACGTCACCGCAATTGCAGTTCTTGGTACAGGTCGATGAAGAAATGGACGAGCTGGTTCATGAGGCCGAAGAGCAAAATGCCGATAAACCATATGATTAGAATGCCGATGACGCTCAGCACCGTAACCAGCACGAGCTTGCCGAGCTCAAAGTCATGGATGACCTTGACTTTCACCAGTACGAGGAAGCCGACCCACCAGAGAACAGCGGAGACGAGAAAATGGTACAGGGAGCCTTCGCTCAGGGTCAATATGTCCGTTAGTACCGTGATCGGAACGATGAACACGACGTACGGCGTAAGCGCAAATGCGCTGCCGACGAACACTTCCTTGAACTTCCCTTCCCCATCAATTATCGCGCTAACGCCCCAGTTGGCGACGCTCCACGTCAGCCAAGGGACGACAATCCAAACAAATTCGTGAAAATAGGAAATTTCATACGCTTCCCGCGTCTGAAACGCGTAGCCCGTAATCAAAATCGACAACATGCGGGCAACGTACGCAAGCAGTATGACCGCGAAGCCCTGATACCATTTAAGCCGCTTTGGATCCTGGATGTCATAGTAAAAGTCGATCGGATGCGCAAGCACTTTGCGCATCATACTCATGACGGTCATCTCGCCTTTCCTCCCTTTGCTGGCACGGATCGCTTCCAGTTGGATCCTTGGAAAGCGCCCCTCAGGTACCGGAACGTCCAGGGAAGCCCGAATTTGACGAGCAGATAAGCCAAGACGATCAGACCGACGATCACAGCAAAATGGTTGCGAAAATAGATTTTCCTGTATTCTCCAAAGGCGACGGAATAATCGTATCGGTCATGCCCCAGCTTGAAGTAGCGCATTGCTTCTTCGTAGCGCTCCGAGCGAAACAGCGACTTGCCGATTGCTTTGTACGCCATATCGTAGTTAGCGTCGAGATACAGCACCTGCTGCCACATCGTTTCGGATTCTTTGTAGCGCCCGTCCACGTACAGTTTCGATGCCTGATGGACGAGCTCGGCGAACGGCGTGATGCGGAAACGGTCGATGCGATTAAGGCCCTTGTCGAGGACGTAGATGTGGCCGTCCGAGCTCTCTCCGATTGCCGAGGGAGTCGTGAACAAGCCATTCTGGTCGCCGCTACCGCCGAACACGAACAGCAGATTGCCGAGCTTGTCGTATTGGAAAACCTTACACGTCTGCAGGTCGAGCGCCGTAATCAGGCCGTCGTCGTTCACTGTAATGTCGGCGAAGGCTGGCACGCTGAACGGCGCGTCGTTCGAGACGAAGCGGTCGCCGTATCGGTTCTTGGCGCCGGGATTGAGCGTGTCGACCCCGACCGGGGATAGACGCTCGATCTGGTTGTACGCCGTTCCGAACGTCGTCGTATAAATGAAGCCCTCCTTGTCTTGGGCCACGTTGGAGAAGGCGAGCGGCTTCACCGTCGTCATCTGCGCCCGCTGCTCCTTGGTCGCCACCAGCTTGATCAGGAACCGCTTCCAGCTGAAGCCGACCTGGTTGGCGCCGAAAAACCCTTTGAAATTGCCCTTCGGATCGAGCTGCACGAGCCCTTGCGTGTTACCGTCGCTCACAACGAACAGGTAATCCCGCTTGTCGACGATCAGCTTCGAGGGAGAATAGGAAAAGTCTTTGCCTAGGAGCGGGCTCGTCGGCGCCGTGAGTTCGCGCACAAACTTGCCGTCCGCCCTGAAGACGGCGATGCGCTGGTTTTTCGTATCCGCCACATAGACGGTACCGTCAGTTTTTACGAACACACCCTTCGGCTCATTCAGCTTGCCGGGCCCGTCGGTGTCACCGATGACGGCGATCGGTTCGCCGTCCGACGTCATGTGAACGATCCGGCTGTTCCCCGTATCGACCACATACAGCGTGTCGTCCGGCGCAACGAACAGGTCCTCGGGGGCGTTGAATGGCCCTGTCGGCATGTTATAACCATCGAGCGAGTCCTCGTACAAGTAGCCGTTGACCGAACGGACGTCGTCGCCTAGCGTGTTGTACGTATAGCCCAGGTATGGCGCCGCCGCAAAAGCCTGGCACGGTGCGAGGAGAACCAGGAGGGCGCTTGCCAGCGTGAGCATCCATTTGCGATATCGCACAGCGTTCACATCCGGTCCCCCCTACTCTTTCAATCCGGAATGCGCCATCGTCTGCAGCACCATGCGCTGCGTGATGACGAACACCGCAATTGTCGGTATGATCATCAGGAAGCTGGCGGCGGCAAGCGATCCGACGCGCGCGACCACGCCGGCCCCGCCGCTGATCGTCTGAATCGCGAGCGGCAGCGTTTTCAGGTTGTCGTGCGTCGTGTACACCATCGCCGGATACGGATCATTCCAAGCCTGAATGAAGCTGAACAACGAGAACGTGGCAATCGCCGGCTTCAGCATCGGCATCACGACGATCCAGAACACCTTCCATTCCGAGGCACCATCGATCCGCGCCGCCTCAAGCAGTGTATCGGGCAGCTGGCGCAGGAACTGCGTCATCAGAAACATGCCGACCGGCGCCGCGATATACGGCAAGATCAGTGCAAAGTACGTGTTCATAAGTCCGCTGCGGCTGATCATCAAATATTGCGGAATCTGCAGCACCATCGGCGAGAACATGAGAGCCGTCACGATCAGATTGAAGAACACTTTTTTGAAAGGAAAATTGTGCTTGGCGAGCGGATACGCCGCGCAGGCGGATACGAGCACGCCGCCGACGACGATCCCCCCGGAGACGACGACGCTGTTAAAAATAAAGCGCGTAAACGGCACGGTCGATGTACCCGTAATCAGCAGCAATTCGTAAAAATTGCGCATCGTCGGATTTTGCACGAAAAATCGGGGAGGAAACAGAAACAGCTCGTTTACCGGCTTAAACGCGGACGACGCCATATAGACGAGCGGCGCCAGCATCAGCAGACCGAATGCCGTGAGCCCCGTGTAGAGGAACCAGCCGCCCCAATCGATCCGTCTGCCTTTTACCCAGCTAGCCATGGCCCTAATCCCTCCCCAACCATTTGAAAATGACCCGGTTCAAGCCGAGCATGAGAAAGAATAGAACGACGGCGATCGCGGACGCATACCCCATCTCAAAGCGGATGAACGCGTAATCGTACAGGTGCGCCAGGATTGTGTGTCCTGCATACAGCGGGCTCGGCAAACCGAACAGCTGCATGCTTACGTCGAACACTTGCAGTGAGGCCACCACCTGCATGACCGCGCCGAACAGAAGCTGCGGTTTGACCGCCGGAATAGTAATATAGATTAATTCCTGCCAGCGGTACTTGATGCCGTCGATTGCGCCGGCCTCGTACAAATCCTGTGGCACGTTCTGCAAACCAGCGAGGAAGGCCAGGAAGCTGATGCCCATGCTCATCCAGAGCGAGACGATAATTAGCACCGGGACGATCGAGTTGACGTTCTGCAGGAACAGATACGGTTCGTTGATAATCCCGAGCTCGATCAGATAGTGATTGAGCAGCCCCTTACGGTCGCCCGCGAACAGGTACAGCCACACGACCGACATCGCTACCGAGCTGGTGATCGACGGTGTGTAGAAGCACAGCGTATAAAAGAACCGGTATTTCTGCGGAATCTGCGAGATCAGCCAGGCGAGCAGGAAGGCCATGATGTACCCCACCGGCCCGGTGACGAACGCAAACTTGAGCGTAATGCCTACGGCCTTGAGAAAAATGTCGTCATCGACGAACAGCAGCTTGTAGTTGGACAGCCCTATGAACTTCGGCGGCTCCAAAATGTTGTAATACGTAAAGCTCAAGCCGAACGTCATCAAGACAGGAATAATCGTGAAGAACGTAAACAGTAACAGGAACGGCGCCAGGAATAAATACGATGCCCGGTTGCGCTTGATCTCGGCCCATAGCTGCCCCCAACGGCCCGGTCTTGCTTTCAGCACAGCGGCCGTGCGGATGCTCACGGCATTCTGGTTGGCGTTCATTTCCCGTCACCTCCTGTAACTTGCTGCGCCAGACTCGCATCTAGGCCGAATTCTTCGCGTTTCTTGGCCAGTTCGCGGTTGATGTCGCGTACGCCGTCCTCGACGGCCTCCCGCGGATTTTCCCCGGAGAGCACGATTTCGTTCCAGATGTTGGCGATATAGCGGCTCGTGTAGTAACCGCCGACGACCACCTTGCGCTCCCGGAACTGGCTCCACTGCTCGAGAATCGCGTCGATGTCCGACTGGTTCCACGGCAGCCGCTTCAGCGCTTCCACGTTCGCTGTGTTCCAGCGGGCGCCGACGCCGAGCAGCGATTCGAGCTCGGTGCCGAATTCCACCTGCGTGTCGGTGCTGGTCCACCATTTCAGGAACTCCCAGGCTTGCTGCTGCTTCTTCGAGCTCTTGAAAATAATCCCGACCTGCCCGAGACCGCCGGTTGAACGGTTGATTGTCCCGTCCGGCTGGCGGATGCCCGGCATCGGCTTCATACCCCACCATCCGGTGAGCTCCGGCGCTGCTGTGGACAGCAAGGTGTACATGTTGTAATCGGCCACGCCGATCGGCATTTCGCCGGAGCGGAAGCGGTTGTAGAAATCCGCCTGCTTCTCCAGCTTGTAGTTCGTAAACAATCCGGTCCACAGCTTGATCGCCTTGAGCCCCTCCGGCGAATCCAGCGCGGAGCGGGTGTTGTCCGCGTTGTAGAAATCGCCTCCGTTCTGGAACAGGAACGGCGCGAACTCGTTGATCGCGTTGTTCGGGTCGTTCGGCGCATGCGGGTAATAGAAATTCATCCCGTTCTGCTGAAGGAGCGGAATCAAATCTTCCACCTGATCCCACGTCTGCGGAATTTTGTCCTCGGTGATCCCGAGCTCCTGCATGATGTCCTTGCGATAGAACAGCATGTAGAAGTTCTGGTTTTCCGGAAGCGCGTAGTCGCCGCCGTTGTACTTGTACGGGATAAGTGCGCCGGGCCGAAACCGCTTCGCCACTTCCGCGTAATCCGAAAACTGGTTCAAGTTCACGAGGCCGCCGCGCACCGCGTAATCAATCGGCACCTCGCCGTTTACGCCCAAGGCGACGTCTGGCGCTAGCCCCGCAGTGTTCGCGAGCAGCAGCACCTGCATCTGCTGCGGTGGAATCACGTTGACGTTGACCTTGATGCCGGTCTTCGGGGTGAACTGCTCATCGACCATCTGCTTGATGATGTCCGCCCAGTCCCGGCCGCGGGCAACCCATACCTCGATCGACTGGTCCTTGTCGTAGATGTTGCCGACGCCGCCATAAGTTTTGGTGAACGAACGCAGGAAATCGTAGATCATCGTTCTCGTTCTTACCCACGAGGACGCCTGGGCCTTCGGCCACTTCTCGTCCGGCGACTTGATGACGAAATAATCGATCAGGAGGCTTTGCGTGCTGAGGTCGTTCACCCAGGTGCCGAGCGCCGCCTCCTGGTCGGTCAGTGCCTGCAGGCGCGCCGGGATCGTCGATGTATCCTTAGCCATGCTGAGCAGTTCGTCCCGCGCTTCATAAAGGGCGCTCACGGCCGAACTACCGTGCTGCACCCCGAGCGCGTACATGTCGTGAATGGCTTTGTCGAGATCCTTCGCCATCACATAGAGGCGCGGCTTCAGGTTTTGAATATTGTCTTCCAGCTCCCAGTCGCGGTTCGGGTCGGGGTTGGTGCCGGTCACCCGCAGCACTTCGCGGCCGAGCAGCGACATATTGTGGGAGACGTCCATGATCGACTCGAAAATGCGGCCGAGGTCACCGGCCTGCACTTCCATACGGATCGTATGCTTGCCTTTGGCCAGGTAAAAAAGCGACCCTTCCGGATCCGCGCCAAATTTGATCATCTGGAACTTGGTGTTGTACGGAAACTTCTGGTTGTTCATCTCCGCGAACGGGATCTTGCCATCAATCTCGATGGTACGTTCGACTGGAACGCCGTTCAGATACCATTGGCCGATTCGCGCGCCGATCTGGTACAGGCCGGATTCCGGCACCTCGAACGTCCATTCCGCCCATTGGCCGCCATTCTTCCAGCTCGCTCCGCCGAACGTGTTGAGTGCCACGGCGTTTTTGTTGAACGGCTCGGTGAGCGGCTCCCGATCCTCGACACGCTTCAGCGTCGGGTCGGAACGCAGCGTCGTGGTTTCCGCCTGCACCTTCAAGAGCACGTGTTGCACCGGCCGATAACGGTTTTCCCTATATGCTTGCAGTACATCCTTGTAGGCGGGCAGCGTCGTCGGGGAATGGATGGTGATGCTTCCGATGGCCGCAGGCTCGCGCACCGCGCTGATGCGGATGACATGTTTTCCTTTGGTCAGATAAAAACGAAACGGTTCGGACACCTTCCCCTCGGCGTCACACACTTCGCGGTGTTGCCAGCCGAAGCGCTCGTTGCTTTGCGGATTGTATTCATTGCCCTGGTTGTCGTACCACGTCTTGCCCGATTCTTCCCACATACGCGGGAATTCCACTTTTTTCGCCTGATAAAACGGGTAGATGCCGTCAACTTGCACCGTTCGGACGACGTTCGAGCGGTTGCCCGGCAGCGCATAATAATCCATGCCGATCTGATAAAAGCCGTCTTCGGGTACGGTGATTGTATATTCGGCCCAGCTGTTTTCTTTCTTCAATGCCAGAGTCTTGCCTGGTTTGCCTCCCAGACCGTTCTCCACCTCCGTCCCTTCGGGACTGATGGCGGTATAGTCCATGGACGGAATCGTAACGGAAAAGCCTTTCGTGTCCTTTTTGCCTTCGTCCTGCAGATTTTCGAAATAATTGTAGTAGGAGGGTTCCAGCTTACTGTTGATGTCCTCGTTCGCCAAGATCGACTTCAATTCCGCATGGCTGTAATTCGGTACATCCGCCATCGCCACGTCGTCATAACCCCTGGAACGGTTCCACAGCACGGCCATGCCGATGAGCGCAAGGGTGACGATGATCGACACCTTATATTTCAGTACTGTCCGTAACACAAAGGCCGTACCTCCATCAAAATCAGAATAGGGAGACATGCGGCAAGTCTCACACGAGGAAATACAATCCGAATCATCCCCGCCGAGATGATTCGGATTGTTAAGGTTAGCGATGCGTTACTGACCGATGCCTGCTTCCTTTTTCATTTGTTCGATGTCCTTGCTGAATTTCTTCATGACCGTATCCTGGATTTGGTTCAGCGCGGTCTGGGAATCGATGTTCTTATCCATCGCCTTCAGCACGCCATCGACCCACAGCGGCCAGATCTGACCGTCGACGCGGGTAATCCGCTTGACCGGGATCTGGTTCGCCAGCTCGTCATACAGCTCGTAATCCTTCTGTCCACCCAAGTAGTCGTTCGTATGGTTCTTGTACCAGGCGAGCTGCTGGATGCTCTTCCAGCTCGGTTCGATCGAGTATTCGGATTTCGTCCAGATTTTCCATGCCTCTTCCGAGCGCGTCGCCCACAGGATGAACGCCCAGGCGGCTTCCTTGTTCTTGCTCTGCGCCGGCATCACAAAGCTGGATCCGCCCAAGCCGAGGTTGAGTCCGAGCGGCAGCCGCGTCGCGCGCCATTTGCCTTTCAGTTCGGGAAAATTAGCTTCCAAGTCTCGCGCCGCGAAAGAGCCCGCCATGAAGGAGACCTGCTCGCCCTTCTTCACGCGCTGCTTGCCCTTATCGCTCAAGTATCCGTCATGCGGCGCAATTTTCAACTGGTTCGCCTTCTTCGCGTAGTCCAGGTATTTGACATATTCCGGACCGTTGCGGTTATAGTTCAGGTCTTTGTCAAAATAGCCGTACATGTCGCCGTAATAGTGGATGAGCGAATCCCTCCACTCCATCGTATACTTGCCGTTGGCCGCCAGCGTCTGCGCCAAGTTGAAGAAGTTATCCGGATCTTGGATGTAGTCGCCCAGTTCCTCGGGATCGCTCGGCAAGCCCATTTCGTCCATAATATCGGCTCGGTAAAACGTTACGCCAGGGGTGATGTCCCACGGCATGCCGAGCAGCTGCTTGCCGTCCAGCGACGACCAGCGCGTCCAGTTGTATTCCGACGTATCGTCCTTGTACTTGTTGGCACCGAACTGGCTCAAGTCCGTCAGCACGTTGCCGGTGGAGTAACGCGGGAATTGGGATTGCTCAACTTCGGCGACGTCGGGAGCGCCGGTGCCGGCTGCGAGCGTCGTCTGCAGCTTGTTGTGTACGTCGTCAAACGACATGATCACGGTCTGCACCTTGATGTTCGGATATTCTTTCATGAAAGCCGCCGCGACTTCCTGGAACGCTTTGTCCGTGAACGCCCATACCGTCACGTTGCCGGAAATATCTTTGCTCGGCATATCGCTGTCGGCGGGCTTGGCGGTATTTGTGCCGGAAGCGGAATTGTCCGTTCCGGAAGAAGCCGAGTTGTCCTCTTCGGTCGATGCGTTATCCGTCACCGTCGGGGTCCCGCTGGCATTGTCGCTTTTCGTCCCCCCGCCGCCGCAAGCAACGAGAAACGCCATAAACATGACTAGTACTATTGCACCAATTGCGAACCTTTTCATTTCTCAAACCCTCCTTAAAAGTGCTATGCATTATTGTTTTTTGAAAAAATCCACTATTGGAAAGCGCAGGAGTTCGGATCCCTCCTTCGCTTGGTCTGAAAACGCTTGTGTATTGATTTATTAAAAAACGTATAAATGTAATCTTTCAAGACGTTCGTAATCCACGATTTTCATTCTGTGCGTTTCTCAATATAAGCGCTTCCATAGCAGATGTAAATTATGGTCCTAGTAAATTTTTTCAGATTTATCCATTCCTTGTGGGCCACCGGTTTACTTGCCCGTTTTGATACGTAGCACGGTAACCGAATATTTCGGGAACGTGTAGTCGAACTCAGGGCCGATCCCACTCGCGATCCGCTTCACAGGCGCGATGCGTTCCGGGTGCTCAAAGTCGTTTTCCATGCTCGGATCGTCTCCGGAGAGCACCGTCGCCTCGGCTTCTCCCGCAATGTTGGACAAGCCTTTGAGCGAAAGGTGGACGGCCTTGTCCTGATCGGCAGTGTTGACCATCTTCACAATTACATCGCCGCTCGCCGTATCCCGGCTGGCCGTATAATAGAGCGGTCCCGGACTGACGCTGTCGGTCGCGTCGATCACGAGCTGCCCGTCCAGGTAGCACCGAATATGCGTCCCTTCCACGATGATCTTGATGTCGTACCACTTGCCGGATTCGACCGATCCGGGAACCGCCTTACCGACGATCGACTTGGCGCCACCTACCGCTTTCTCGATCGCATGCTGCGTATTGCCCCATCCCCCGATGTTCCACCAATAATAGTTGTCGGGGTCTTTGACGCCGAACATGATCAGCATGCCTTCCGCCCCTGCAGTTTTTCGAGCCCTGAGCGTGATCGTGTAATCGCTCCAGTCTTCGCCGATCACTGTCGAACGCGCGTCCGGAATCGTCTCCGTCTGCTTGTAGACGCCGCCCTCGAGCGACCACGAGCCGTTCAGTGGATGCCAGGCGTCCGACGGCTTGCCGAACGAATCGGCGAACAGCGTCTTGCCGCCGGAGGTGATCCGAATGTCGTCGTATTCCACCGCCGTGTTCCAGGTGCCGAGCCCGACGCCGCCAATGATTTTCGGTTTCGGCACGGCTCCGTTGTTTTCAGCGTCGACCGGCAGCCACGTATCGCCCTTGTTGTTACTGAACATTTGCTGCACATAATAGGAAGGCGTGCTGTAGCTTTGCGCATGGTTGAACACGATCGCGTCCGGATTCCACCGGCGGTCGTTGTCGTTGACGAACAGCGGTGCGTAGGACGCCATCCGGACAATATCGGAATTGCGTTCAAGTCCGGTCATGAACGCCGCTTCGCCGAGCGCCGCGTCGAGGTTGCCCTTGCCGGCGCCGACGGTTGCCGCATATTCGCCGACGTAAATCTTCGGGCCATTCCGGTCGTATTGGTCGTATTTCCCGGCGTTCTCCCTGAACCATTGCGGGGAGCTGTAGTAGTGTTCGTCGACCATGTCGACGGGCTGCCCGGACACAGGCGCGTCCGCGATCAGCGTAATGTCCGGGTATTTCGCCTTGATTGCCCGATAAAACAACGGATAGCGCTGCACGTATTCACTCATCTGGAAGTTGTTTTCGTTGCCGATCTCCACATATTTCAGGTTGAACGGCTCCGGATGGCCGTTCTTCGCGCGAAGAGCGCCCCACTTGGTCGTCACAGGCCCGTTGGCGTATTCGATCGCATCGAGCACGTCCTGAATCCACGGGTTCAACTGGTCGATCGGCACAGTGGTATAGTTGCCGGCCGGATTGTCCAGCTTATGGGAGATGCCGATGTTCGCCACGTACAGCGGTTCGGCTCCCATGTCTTCCGCCCACTGCAGAAATTCATGGAATCCAAGGCCGTCGGTCACCCGATATCCCCAGAGATCCCAATGTCCCGCACGATCCGCGATATTTCCGATCGTCTTCTTCCATTGGTAGGCGGATTCAACTGAATCCCCTTCCACGAAGCATCCACCAGGAAAGCGCACGAATCGCGGCGTCAGGTCAGCAACCTTCTGCGCGAGATCGGTTCTCAGGCCGTTCGGGCGACCGTTCCAGGTCGGGGGGAACAGTGACACGACATCGACGGTTACGGTTCCGGTGTGGTCGGCATAAAGCACGAATCGGGCGTCCTCTTGCGATGCATTCGCTTGCAAGACCAGCTTGTACAGGTGCCAGCCCTTCTCGAGCGACTTGACTTGGGCCGCCGCGTACGTTGTCGTGCCGTCCAGGCTCTCCAGCGCCGCCGTCAGCCCCCCGGCATACCCCGAATCCGGCTTGGCGTAGAACGAGAGGTTGTAGCTTGCACCTTCATCCACGCGGATTCCCCAGAATCCATCATTCTCTGCGCCGACGCGCCCGCCGCTTCCGGCGTCCGTCACATGGATTTGCATCGCTTCGCGCTGGGCCGAGTTCAAGAGTTCGTCGCTTGTCAGCGACAGGCTGCCCTTGGCTCCGCCTTGCCGCACGACCGACCAGCCGGCCGGACCGGACGGGTCGTCTTCAAAGGAGCGGTTCGCAATCAGCTCCGCGTACAGGCCACCTTCCCCGGCATGGTTGATCTCCTCGAAAAACACCCCGTACAGCGAGGAGCTGATCGCGTGACCCGGCTGATCGGCCCGCACTGTCAGGTGCACGGCGGACGACTTGCCCACTTCCGCCCGGTCGTGCTGCTTCGCCGCTTCCCCCTGCGCCTGCTGCGGCTTTGCAACTTTCGGCAGCCAGATGGCGGCGATGAAGACCAAAGCCGCAATTACGGCAGCGATAGCGAACATTGCTTTTTTTATCACGCCGTCACCCCCTTCTTCATAAAATTACATCTCCAATCGCACCCGAACTCGATCATCAACGCCGTGGCGGACATCGGTGCAAGCTCCACCGAAAACCGGTCCGCATTCGGCACAGTGATCGCGTCGAAGGGTTGCAGGCGCACCGCATCGGGACGCCCTGCGGGTCATGCCTATCGTCCGCCGTCAGCGCGAGGCCGCTCACCTTCGGCGTTCCTTTCACGCCCACGTCAATTCTATCGAATGTTGCACAGGCTGGCGAAACAGTTGCCCTGCCAGCGCAACAGTGGGATTTTGTTCAGTTGCCTCGGCGCCTCAAGCACATCTTTGCGGATGCCGTATGTATCAGGAATCGACGACCCCCCCGACCCTCAGCCCTTAGTAGATGCATTGCAAAAGGGTTCGTGAAATGGCCATAAATGTGCTAGTAGTCTCTCAAATCTAATAGTATTGGTTGGAGGGATATGGTATAGTTATGCCAAAAAGAGGAATCCGTAGATGCATCCGATTAAACATCCCGTCCGTTTGACCATGGAAGAACAAGCAAGCTTGCGCGCCTTCATCTCCAAAGGGAAATCATCCGCACGAGCCATCAGACGAGCCCAGATCCTGCTGGCAGCCGATGAGAACAGGCCCGGCGGTTCCTTAAAAGAATGGGAGATCGCGGAGCGCACGCAAGTGCACGTCAATACAGTGTATGCAGTCCGAAAAGCGTATGCCGAGCAAGGCTGGGAAGGCGCCATCGGAAGGAAGCAACGAGTGACACCGCCGATCCCGCCCAAGATCACCGGCGAAGTCGAAGCGAAAATCATCGCTCTCAGTTGCAGCACGCCGCCAAGTGGCCGAAGCAGATGGACGTTGGCGCTTCTGGCCGACCGAGCGGTCGAACTGAACTATATCGAGAGCATCTCTCACGAAACCGTCAGGCAGATTTTAAAAAAACGAACTCAAACCTCATCTTCGTAAATGCTGGTGTATCCCTCCTGAGCAGAATGCGGCGTTTGTCGCGGCGATGGAGGATGTACTGGATGTCTATCAGTTGCCATACGATGCCGATTGTCCCGTGATTTGTATGGATGAAAAACCGTATCAATTACTGGATGAAGCCAGAGAGCCGATTCCGATGAAACCTGCCAAGCCCTTGCGAGAAGACAGCGAGTATGTCCGCCAAGGCACCTGCAGCATTTTCCTCTTCACGGAACCTTTAGTGGGCTGGCGTCATGTCACGGTACGTGAACAGCGAACCCGTCTCGACTGGGCGGAGCAAGTTCGGGAATTGCTGGATGTTCATTATCCCGAAGTCCCGAAAATCAAATTGGTCATGGACAATTTGAACACCCATTCCATCGCTTCGCTTTACCAGGCATTCGAGCCTGAAACCGCTCGTCGCCTGGCCAAGCGATTGGAGATTCATTACACGCCGAAACATGGCAGTTGGCTGAATATCGCGGAGATTGAACTGAGCGTAATGACCAGCCAATGCCTCGGACGACGCATCCCTTCGATCTCCGAATTGGCACACGAATTGTCGGCATGGGAGCATGCTCGAAACCAAAACCAAAAGGGCGTGGACTGGCAGTTCACGACCGACGAAGCCAGGATCAAACTTAAACGCCTTTACCCACAATTTAAGAGTTGATGGGATACTAGCTGTCTTTTCCGATGACCCGGTCGCCGTTGATGACGATTGTCCTCCAATGGTTTCCCCCCTTTAATCGCTTTGCTTGCTGAGACGGATCACGTGCCAGGACGTTTTCGGCAGACGGGCAGTTAACCTGCCTGCATCTAAGCGGGCGCTACCCCTGTTGTGTGGCTTTACCTTTTCCTCCTCCTTCGTGTTAGCAGCTTTTAGATCTTCATGCTCGAGCACGAGATGCTCCTTGACCGCATAGCCTGCGAAGCTGCGTACGTCGCATTCGAGATCGAGCACCTCTGCCAGATGGCGGTTCACGGCGAAAATTGTCACTTCCTCGTCCGCCTCGTTATACACAACCGCGGTGTCCAAATACGGTACATCGGTAAAATCCTTCGAATCGTATTTTGGCGAATCGACGATCGGCTGCAGCGAAACGCCTCGGCCGTATCGAGAAGCGTGCAGGAACGGGTAGAAGATTGTCTGCCTCCACGCCTTACCGCCGTTTTCGGTCATAATCGGTGCGATTACGTTGACGAGCTGCGCCAGACACGCCATTTTCACGCGGTCGGCGTGGCGCAACAGGCAGATCAGCATGCAGCCGACAAGCAGCGCGTCCTCAAACGTGTAGATGTCTTCCAATTGCGGCGGTGCGATGCTCCAAGGTTCGATCTTCCTGTCCGCCTCGTTCGAGTGGAACCAAACATTCCATTCATCGAAGCTTAAGTTGATCTGTTTCTTGGCGCGTTTTTTCGCTTTAACGAAATCGCAGGTGGCGATGACCGTCTTGATGAAATGGTCCATATCCAGTGAGAGAGCCAGGTAGTTGGCGGTATCGTTGCTGCGGTTGCCGTAGTATTGATGCAACGAAATATAGTCTACCGCTTCATATGTATGCTCCAGCGTCGTCGCTTCCCATTGCGGAAACGTCGGCATTCCGGTGTTCGAGCTGCCACAGGCCACCAGTTCGATCGTCGGATCGACCAGTCGCATCGTCTTCGCGGTTTCCACGGCGAGGCGGCCGTATTCGTCAGCAGTCTTGTGCCCGATCTGCCAGGGGCCGTCCATCTCGTTACCCAAGCACCACGTTTTGATCTTGTGCGGCTCGGCGAAGCCGTGTTTGCATCGCAGGTCACTCCAGTAGGTTCCGCCAGGATGGTTGCAGTATTCGAGTAGGTTGCGCGCCTGTTCGATCCCTCTCGTGCCGAGGTTGACCGCCATCATAACTTCCGCGCCGATCTCTTTGGCCCACCGGGCGAATTCGTTTGTGCCGACCTCGTTTGTCTCGATCGTTCGCCAGGCGAGTTCGAGCCTTCTCGGCCGGTTTGCCACCGGCCCTACGCCGTCCTCCCAGTTGTAACCAGAAACAAAATTGCCGCCGGGATAACGGATAATCGGTACGTTCAACTCCCGAATCAGCGCTTTCACGTCGTTGCGGAAACCGTGTGCGTCCGCCGTTTCATGCGAAGGCTCGTAAATGCCGCCGTATACCGCCCGGCCCAAATGTTCGATGAAAGAACCGTAAATCCGGCGATCCACCTCCGAGATCCGGAATGATTTGTCAACGATCATCTTTGCCTTGTTCAGCGCCATGGTGCAGTCTCTCCCCGATTCCTGTTTTGTTCACATAATTAGTAATTATTTCTGTTTTTATTGATAATTTTAATGTATCAGATAGCGTTTCCATTGTCAATTAAATTATTTAAATTACCATAATAATTAATTTATATGTTAATTATATGATGTTCTTTGGTTGTCGTGGGGTTTCGGGTAGCCGGAGTCGATCCATTTCGTGCGGATTTGCAAGATGCAACCGCAGACGGCACGGGTCGTGACGTCGAGTAGCGAAGGGCAGGCTGCGTATGCCGCGAGGCGCCGCTCGTACACGTCTACGGGAGTTCTGTTGTCCGTGTCAAACGCGGACGAAAGCAGGATGCGGTGACCTAGCTTTCCGTGACCTTGTAGGCGTCCCCGTAGCTCTTACAGTCCCGTTGCCGCTCGCACGGCCACTCTCCCGGTTAGTTTCTGCATAGCCTTCAGCCTCCAGCTTCGTCAACCTTTTGGCCACACACGGCCGTTTCGCGGATGTCCAGCCTGCCGAATTGCAACGCACCCACGTCCCGCACCCAATCCCAACCAAGTTCCGTGCCGCCTTTTTTAGGCGCCAGATCCCCGCCTCGCGCCTGCCTTTGAGCTCCGTAAATCACCTGTCCTCCAACAGCCGGATTCGCCGCGACTCTCCATTCATTCCGTCCCCCGGCGTGCACGAGACTACCAGTCGCCTGGCACGTCCGTCTCAACAACCGCCTGCCTCGTCTCGACGGCATTCCGTTTGGGAGAGACGAACGACCATCCGTCGCCGCGACAGTACAGTTGTTGGACTTGCATTCAGAACCGCTTGGGGTAAGCGGCCCGATACGCGTGGTGAACGAGAGAAGCAGGGATCCCACTCGCCAAGCGCCGAGTTGTGCCCGGAGCGATTCACCCTTGCTGTCCGCAAACCTGTAGCGGATCCGTTTCGGCTCGCTGAAGTCTCCGGACGGGCGATTGAAAAGCTTCAACAGCAAATTCGGGACATCCGAGGACAGGGAACAATAATCGCGAAGATGGGCGTGAGCCGGATGCGGATCACGAAAGTTGTAGAAAACGGTGATAAAATCCCCAATAGAAACGGTTGAAAATTCCTCACTTCTGCCGCAAACTCTCTCCTCGGAGGAGAGAGGCAACATGATCCGAAATGGGGAGTTTTACATGATCCACGAGAT
>Ga0207789_1000300_pt1 | contig 23092 bp, 18 predicted proteins | sample HigsolmetaGSP12D_FD_184840 | JGI IMG/M metagenome (GOLD analysis project Ga0207789, IMG submission 184840) | High solid enriched microbial communities from the Joint BioEnergy Institute, USA - SP1-2-D (SPAdes) | ecosystem: Engineered > Bioreactor > SSF (Solid state fermentation) > Aerobic >...
AGCACCAGGGGCAGCATGAAGACCGACTCCACGAGCCCGCTGCCGGGAAACGGCCTGCGTGCGAACACCCATCCGAGCAGCAGGCCGGCTGCCAGCGCCAGCACCGTGGCCAGCGACGCAACTTTCAAGGAAAGGTCCAGCGGAAACCAGTCGAAGGCGGCGAGGTCGAGGTTCGTCATGTCTGTGAGAATACAACGAAAACCAGAGCCGGCGACAGGAGCCTTTGCCGTGGTAGGCCCTATGGCGCCAGCATCCGTTTGAGCGCGGCGAGATCGGCTGCCGCCGCTCGCTCGGCGGCAGCCTCTACGCTGCGATAGCGCCGTATGATTTCGTGGCCGGTCTCGGTGACCGTCGTTCCCCCGCCGCGCGCACCGCCCACCGCGGTTGCTACCGCCGGCCGGCGCAGAGACCGGTTCAGTTCGTGGATCAGCAGCCACGCGCGGCGGTAGGACATGCCCATTTCCTGGGCCGCGGCGGTAATGGAGCCCGTGCGCACGACCGCCTCGAGCAACGCGATCTTGCCCGGCCCGACAGCTGTGCCGCCATCGCGGTAGATGCGCATGCGGAACTGAATGCGGAGCTTGGTGGACGACTGAGCTGGCATATGAGGTTCTGGAGATTATGAGGTTCTGGAGATTATGAAGTTCTGGAGATTATGAAGTTCTGGAGATTATCCCGAGGCAAGGCGCGGGTCCTGACAGCAGCCCCCTGGCCTCGAAAGCGGGGCGCTTGGAACGATGATGGCTTGCGGGTACGCCCCGGCCGGGAGGGCGTTCGCCGTCGCTGCATTATCAGTATCTGCGTTGTCGGCGCAGCCAGTCGGGCGGCAGCGACAGCATCGAATTGACGCTTGGCACGCTGGACCTGCGCGTGCAAACGCTGCTGCGTCCGGCGCAGGCACGGAAGTTTCTACGCCTCCCCCGGGCGGACATTCGCGTAAGGAGGCGTCTGGAAGATCGGCAAAACGATGAGGTTGGTGGGCGCGCTGGCGGGCGCCGTGCCTGGGTCGGCGTGGAGGTGCAGGGGGCGGGCTCCGGGCCGGTATGGGCACGCACAACGAAGGCGGGCAAGGCTGCGGCGGGGTCGGCGCCAGTGGTAGCGGTGCCCCGGGCAGCGACATGGAGGGCGACTCCAGCACGCCCGGCGGGACCCATCCCGGGATGGGCTACCCGGAAGATCGCGAACGGCCGAAGGCGGGCGCGGCCCGCCTCACGGCGCCGGGGGCGGGCAAGACAGCCAGGCTACGCCGCAGCCCGGGCACCGGCAGCGGCAGTACCGGCGGCCCGGGCGGCACGGGTAGCACCGGCAGTACGGGTAACAGCACAGGTACCGGCCGATAGAAATCGGCTGCCCGCTGCGGCGCCGTGCGCCGCCACCGCTACGACACCCTACGCTGCCTGGCGGGGACCCTGCGGTCGAGTCCGGGCTGTGAGGAAGCTTCCGAGTCGGTTGTCCGTTCGGCCGAACCGCGAGCTTCAAGCCTGGCGCGCCCCTTCGATGGCGTTGCGCAGTATGTCCAACGCTTCCTGCACGAGCTCCTGCGGCGTATTGAGGGGGGCCAGCAGGCGCACGGTGTTGCGGTGCACTCCGCACTTGATGACCAGCAGGCCGCCTTGCCGGCAGCCGTCGATGACGGCTTGGGCGAAGTCCGCATCGGGCTGGAAGGGATCGCCGTTGCGCACGAATTCCAGGGCCAGCATGGGACCGAGGCCGCGCACGGCGCCGATCTCTTCGTAGTCGGCTGCGAGCGCGTCCAGTCCCGCGCGCAAGGTCTCGCCGAGGCGGCGGCTCTGCGCCAGCAGGTCTTCCTCCTCGAAGATGTCCAGCACCGCAAGTGCGGCGGCGCAGGCCAGCGGATTGCCTCCATAAGTGCCGCCCAGCCCGCCGGGCAGCGGTGCGTCCATGATTTCCGCGCGGCCGACCACGCCGGACAGGGGCAGGCCGCCGGCCAGGCTCTTGGCCACGGTGACGAGGTCGGGCTGGATGCCGGCGGTCTGGAAGCCGAACATTTCTCCGGTGCGGCCGAATCCGGCCTGGATCTCGTCGAGGACGAGCACGATGCCGTGCTTTTGCGTCAGCGCGCGCAGCGCCTGCAGGAACTCCTTGCCGGCGGGCAGAAAGCCGCCGTCGCCCTGGACCGGCTCCAGGATGATGGCTGCCACGCGCTCGGGCAGGATCGCGGTGGCGAAGAGGTCTTCCAGGGCGCGGATAGCGTCCGCGCTGGAAATCCCGTGGTAAGGGTCGGGATAGGGAGCGTGATAGACCTCGTTGGCGAACGGCCCGAAGTTCTGTCGGTACGGGGCGCTGAAGCCGGTCAGCGTCGTGCCCAGCAGCGTGCGGCCGTGGAAGCCGCCGCGGAATGCGATGATGCCCGGTACGTTCCGATGGGCGCGGGCGATCTTGACGGCGTTCTCGACCGCTTCTGCGCCGGTGGTGGCGAACAGCGTCTTGTAAGCCTCGCCGCCGCCGATCAGCGCGTTCAGCCTGGATGCCAGGTCCACATAGACATCGTAGCCGGCGACCTGAAACGCTGCATGAGACACGCGCTCGAGCTGACGGTGCACGGCCTGGACGACCTTGGGGTGATTGTGGCCGACGTTCTGCACGCCTATACCTCCCACGAAGTCGATGTAGCGCTTGCCTTCGACGTCCCATAGCAGGGCGCCCTGCGCCTTGTCGGCGAAGATGGGATGCGCGGTGACGACGCCGCGCGGTACGTTGCGGCTGCGGGTTTCGATATGGGCATGGTTGTTGCGGGTCATTGCTCCGGTGCCTCTTCAGGGGCGCGGCGTTCCGGCCGCGCTTGGATAATCCGGTGGGGGCGAGATCCGGCTCCTCGGCCGGCTTGCAGGGGATCAGGCGCCAGGGCCAGTCAATCCAACTGGCCCTGGCATACATACTTGATGTGCATGTACTCCTCCAGGCCGTGACGCGATCCCTCGCGGCCGTAGCCCGAGTCCTTGACGCCGCCGAAAGGCGCGGCCTCGGCGGCCAGCGCGCCTTCGTTGACGCCGACGATCCCGGTTTCCAGTGCGTCGGCCAGGCGCCAGATTCGGCGCACGTCGCGCGAGTAAAAGTACGCCGCCAGGCCGAAAGGCGTGGCATTGGCGGCCTCGACGACTTCCGCTTCGTCGGTGAAGCGGGTGAGGGGAGCGATGGGGCCGAAGGTCTCCTCGCAGGAGCAGTCCATCGCTGCAGTCACGTTCGTCAGCACTGTAGGCGCGTAATAGCAGGCGCCGTCCTTGCCTTCGGGGCGAAGGCGCGTGCCGCCGGTGACGATGCGGGCGCCTTGCCGGACGGCATCCTGCACGTGGCGCTCTATTTTGTCGACCGCGCGGGCGTTGATCATCGGGCCGATCTGCGATGCCGGATCGGTCGCCGGCCCGACCTTCAGGGCGGCTACTTGGGCAGCCAGCTTCTCGACGAAGGCGTCATGCACGCCGTCCTGCACGTAAATGCGGTTGGGACAGACGCAGGTCTGCCCGCCGTTGCGGAACTTGGCGGCCATCAGGCCTTGCACCGCGGCGTCGAGGTCGGCATCGTCGAACACGATGAAGGGCGCGTTGCCGCCCAGCTCCAGGGACAGTTTCTTCAGGGTGTCGGCCGAGCGGCGCGCCAGATGCTTGCCGACCGGGGTGGAGCCGGTGAAGGTGATCTTGCGCACGCGTGCGTCATCCAGCCACACGTCCACCACATCGGCGGCGCGCTCGCGCGAGGCCGTAACGATGTTCAGCACACCCGGCGGGACGCCGGCTTCTTCGGCCAGCTTGACCAGTGCCAGCGAAGTCAGCGGCGTGTCCTCGGCGGGCTTGCACACCACCGTGCAGCCGGCGGCCAGGGCGGGGGCGATCTTGCGTGCGATCATGGCAGCGGGGAAGTTCCAGGGCGTCACGGCGGCTACCACGCCGACCGGCTCCCGCAGCGCGAACATGCGGCGGCCCGGCACGGGCGCGGGGATGACCGCGCCGTCGGCGCGGGTCGCCTCCTCGGCGAACCATTCGACATAGCTGGCGGCGTAGGCGACTTCTCCCGTGCCTTCTGCCAGGGGCTTGCCTTGCTCGCTGGAGATCAGCCGGCCCAGGTCCTGGGTGTGCGCCACGATGAGATCGTTCCAGCGCTTGATGATCTGCGCGCGTTGCTTGGCCGGCACTTTGCGCCAGGCCTTGAAGGCCGCGTGCGCGGCGTCGACGGCCGCGCGGGCGTCGTGCGCCCCGCTGTCCGGTACGCTGGCGAAGACTTCTCCGGTGGCCGGGTCGCTCACCAGCAGGATGCGGCCGTCGCGGGCGGGGAGCCATGTGCCAGCGATGTAGTTCTGGCCGGGAAGAAGATCGGAGTTCTGGAAGGTGAAGGGCATGGGAAAACCTACTCGATGGCCGGAGCGTGCGCGTTCACGCGAATACGACGAAGACCTTGCGCAGCGTTTCCCGCACATCCCAAAGGCCCCGCGTGTGGGCGGGGAAGAACAGGGTGTCGCCGGCGCGGATCTCTCGCGGCTCGCCGCCCTCCGGCGTGAACGTGCAGGCGCCGGACAGGATGTGCATGAGTTCGGCATTGGGCAGCTGGCGCGCGAAGCGACCGGGCGTGCATTCCCAGACGCCCGTGCGGTTCTCGCCGGCCCCTTCCAGGGGCACGTAAAGCGTCCCGGTGCGGCTGGGCGGCTGGGTGAGCGATGCCGCGAGCGGCCCGTCGTCGGGCAAGTCGACAGTGGCGGATTGGGAGAGGACGGTAATGGGCATTTGGGTTGGGGATCGATGTAGGGAAATTGCGGGATGGCTTCAAGCCTGAGGGAACGCGGCCGTCATCAGCTCGGCCGCCGTATGCCGCTCCAGCGCCGCGACGATTCCGATGGTGCGCTGGATTCGCGCCTCGGGCATCAGCGGCGAGAGCGCGGTGCGGAACTTTTGCGTCGTTTCTTCCATGCTGGCGATGCCTCGGCGCCCCGAACCCAGCGGCTCGGCCACGAACAGCTCCCGGCTGGGTTCGCCCTGGAGCCTGACGACGACGCGGGTAGGAATCGACATGTCGACGCGGCGTCTGGCGTCGCACTGGCTGTCGCGATGCACCGTGATCCTGGAGAAGAGTCCGCGCAGCTGCGGGCAATCGAAATCCGGCGCCCTCAGCGCGGTGTTCAGGTCGCTGTGCAGCAGGGCCACAGCTATCAGAAAGCGCGCATTGAATTGCGAGTCGATGAGGTTGGTGGGGTAGGGCGAGTCCAGCGTGTCGCAGAACTCCTTGAAGGCATGGATCTCTATGGACTCCAGTCTGCGCAGGTCGATGGACGGTTTCAGCCGCAGCGTCGCTTCCAGTGCGGGATGTGCCCAGCGGCAGCATGCCCAGGGCTTGAACTCGACCTGGCGTATCAGCCAGTCGTCGCCGGGCAGGGTATCCAGGCACTCCGGCCGGAAGCGATCGGAGCCGTAGATCTTCCAGAAGCCGAACTCTTTCGAGAAGAAGTGCTGGTCTGCGGCATAGCCCTGCCTGGCCAGGAACGCCGCCATGACGCCGGCCGCGGCGGCGGCGCCGTATGCGTTCTTCAGCCAGGTATATCCTCCTTGCGGATTGGCCCGCACGATCATGGGGACCGGCGCGTTCTGGGCGGCCAGGCCGAATCCTTGCGTCCATTGCCGGCGGTCCAGCCTCAGCAGGACCCCAGCCGCAATGAAGGCGCCGAAAATCTGCCAGGTGGCGTAGCCGATGTCCTTCGATGGGGCATCATCGCTGGGGCACAGGGCCGTCCCGATGCGCAGCGACGCCTCATAGGCCTTGATGATGGCCGCCAGCGTCTCGCGGCCGCCGGACTTCAGCAGATGCGCGCAGGCCAGCGCGGGGCCTATGATGGTCGCGCCCGGATGCGAAGGCGCCTGCCGGTAGCAATCATCGAAGTCCAGGATGTTGGCCGCGTGGGCGTAGAGATTCGCCGCGTCGAAAAGACCGGCCCGCGTGCCGGCGCCGCCCGGTACGATGCCGGCGCTGTTGACGGAATTGAGCTGCAGGACTTCGCGATAGTCGGCCACGGGTTGCGTGTGCAGCCCGGCCAGCAGGCACGCAAGCCCATCCAGCAGGCATTGCTTGCCCGCCTCCAGCGTCTGCCGCGGGATATCGTCGTACCGATAACCGTCCAGCCATGCGGCCATCGGCGCAAAACCGGCGCTCGGTTCGGGGCTGGCTAGCTGCGTGAGCCCGGTATCGCGGGGATGGCTCATGATATTCTCGGTCAGACCAATCGATGCCGGACTGCGCAAGGCGCAGGGCCGGCATTCGCTTGCGATGGCTGTACCGCCATCGGTCCAGTTCTGGCGGAGCGGACAAGGCGACAGCCTAAAGAGCACCCACGGGTACGGTCAAATACGCATTGAGGCCAACGGCATGCGTTTTTGATATGGGGTCAGCTGCTGCTCTCCCGCATGGCCTTGGCGAAGGTTTTGGCCAGCATGTTCATGGGGCTGTTCAGCGGGTAGGCGAGATAGGTGGGAAACTCGATGTGGGGTGCAAACGGCAGCATGGCGATGCGTCCGCCGTAGTTGCGTGCCACCAGCGGATTGGCCACGCTCACGCCCATGCCGCAGGACACCATGTGGCAGATCGCCGCGGCGAAGTGCGACTCATAGGCCAGTATTCGGACTTCCTCGCCGTCCACCAGGCAAGCCTCGTCGATCTTCTTGCGCATGACGTCGCTGGCTTTCAGGGACAGGAATTTTTCTCCCGCCAGGTCGCGCGGCGTCACGGTGCGTTTGCGCGCCAGCCGGTGGCCGGGCGGCGTGATGCACACGCCGATATTGCGCTGCACGACTTCGTGCTCGATGCTGGTGATGTTGAAGATCTCCGATGCGATGCCGACATCGGCGTATCCCGTCGTCACCCATTGGCAGACCGTGAGCGAGTCGGCCACCTGCAGGGTCACGTCGACGTCGGGGTAGGCGCGCGCGAACAGGTTGATGGCTTCCGGCACCACCACCATGGCCAGCGAGGGTACCGATGCGATGCGCAGCCGGCCCGCGCCGCGCTTGCGTATGGCGTCGGCCGCGTCTTCCAGTGCGCGCAGCCCGGCAAACGTGTGCTCGACGTCCCGGAAGAAGACCTGGCCTTCCAGCGTCGGCACCAGCTTGCCGGCGTGGCGTTCGAACAGTTTCAGGCCGATGCGCCGCTCCAGCTGCCCGATGACCCGGCTGATATTGGGCTGCGACGTGTGCAGCTCCTTGGCCGCCTGGGTCATGGAGCCGGACAGCATGACGGCCCGGAAGGCTTCTATCTGGCGGAAGTTCAGCATCGGCAATGGGCATATCAAAAGCGTATACCCTACGATTATATGTGAATTTGTCATATGACCCGGGCTTACTTAAACTGCCGACAACGACTGCAATGCAGCCACCAGAACGGTCAAGGGGATGCCGCCAGGCATCGGAACCGGGCTCCGAGGAAGGAAATATGCTGGATTTCGAGCCGGACGCAATCGAACTGCCGATGGGGCATTTCATTGGCGGCAGCCTGATCGGGGGCGGTCCTGCGCTGGACGTGCTGCGCCCGTCGGACGGCAAGCCCATGGGCAGCATTCCCGACGCGACGGCCGACGTGGTCGACCATGCGGTGCGCGACGCGCACGCGGCGTGGCGCGACAGCGGCTGGGGGGCGCGGCCGCCGCGCGAGCGCGCCCGCGTCCTGCTGCGCTGGGCCGACCTGATCGACGCTCACGTGGACGAGCTGGCACGCCTGGAGGCGGTGGGCTCCACCCGGCCGATACGCGAAGCCCATGCCTTCGATGTGCCGTTCACCGCGGAATGCATACGCTTTTTCGCCGAGTGCGCGGACAAGTTCGGCGGCGATGCCGTGCCGACCCGCCGCGACAGCCTGGGCTTGGTCCTGCCCGAACCCTATGGCGTGGTGGGCGCGATCGCCCCCTGGAATTTTCCGCTGTCGATGGCCTCCTGGAAGTGCGGTCCGGCCTTGGCCGCCGGCAATGCCATCGTGCTCAAGCCTTCGGAGCTGACGCCTTGTTCGGCCGTGCGTATGGCGCAGCTGGCCGTCGAGGCCGGCGTGCCGCCCGGGGTGTTCAATGTGGTCCAGGGGCGCGGCGCCGGGGCCGGCGCCAGTCTGGTGCGTCATCCCCTCATCGGCAAAGTGTCCTTCACGGGGTCGACCCGGACGGGGGCGGCCATCATGAGCGAAGCCGCCCGTCATGGCACCAAGCCCGTCACGCTGGAGCTGGGCGGCAAGAGCCCTCAGCTCGTCTACGACGATGCCGGCGATGTCGCGGCGGTGGCTGCCCGCATCGTCCGCGGGTTCACTTCCAATGCGGGCCAGGCCTGCGTTTCCGGCACGCGGCTGGTCGTGCAGCGCGGTATCGCCGAAAGGCTGATCGAGGCCGTCGTAGCCCGGGCAGGGGATTTCCTCCCCGGCCCGACGTGGCGCGAGAGCACCAGCTTCGCCCCGCTGATCAGCGAACGGCAGGCGCGCAGCGTCCACGCCGCCGTGCGGCAGTGCCTGGAGGAAGGCGCCACCGCCCTTTGCGGCGGCGATTTCTTCCCGGGGCATCCCGGCGGCTTTTTCTATCGGCCCACCTTGCTGGGCGGCGTCCACGGCGACATGCAGGCGGTGCGCGAGGAGATCTTCGGCCCCGTGCTCACCGTGCAGGTCTTCGAGGACGAGGAGGAGGGGCTGGCGCTGGCGGACCATCCCGCCTACGGCCTGGCCGCAGGCGTCCACACTCTCGACATCGGCCGCGCCCTGCGCGCCACGCGCCGTATCCAGGCAGGGACGGTCTGGGTCAATCGCTTCGGCCGAACCTGGGACTTCATCCTGCCGACCGGCGGCTTCAAGGGCTCGGGCCTGGGCAAGGATCTCGGCCGCCAGGCCTTCGAGGCCAATCTTCGATACAAGAGCGTGCTGGTCGATTTCTGATCCGTCCGCCCCAGGGCGATACCGCCCGTTTTTTCCAGCAAAACCTCCCGAGGCATCCCCATGGCGATCTTCAAACCCAAGTACATCACCTTCGATTGTTACGGCACGCTGATCAACTTCGACATGGCGGGAGCGGCCCGCGCCCGCTATGCGGACCGCGTGAGCGCAGCCGACATGCCGGGATTCCTCGAGAGCTTCCGCGGCTATCGCCTGGACGAGGTGCTCGGCGCCTGGAAACCGTTTCGCGAGGTGATCTGCAACGCGGTCGAACGCACCTGCAGAAGGTGGGGCGTGAAGTACGAAGAGGCCGACGGCCTGGCCATCTACGACGCCGTTCCCGGATGGGGCCCGCATCCCGACGTGCCGGCCGGACTGTCGGCGGTGGCCAGGGAATTCCCGCTGGTCATTTTCTCGAACGCGGCCAACGAGCAAATCGGCCATAACGTGGCCAAGCTGGGAGCGCCTTTCCACAAGGTCTTCACGGCCGAGCAGGCGCAGGCCTACAAGCCGCGCTACCGCGCCTTCGAATACATGATGGATGAGCTGGGCTGCGGGCCGGAGGACATCCTGCACGTTTCCTCCAGCCTGCGCTACGACCTGATGTCGGCCTACGACCTGGGCATCAGGCACAAGGTATGGGTGAACCGGGGCCACGAGCCGGCGAACCCCTTCTACCAGTACACCGAGGTCAGGGACATCGGCGGCCTGGCGGCAGTGGTCGGTCTATGAAGCTCGAACCGTATTGGCTGGATACCGCGCCGAGATTCAGCGCCGGCGCGACCGGCGACTTGCCCGCGCGCGCCGACGTGGTGGTGATCGGCGCCGGTTTCACCGGCTTGTCGGCGGCCCGTTCGCTGGCGCGCGCCGGCGTGGACGTGGTGGTGCTGGAGTCCGGCAGAATCCACGCGCAGGCCTCGGGCCGCAACGGCGGGCATTGCAGTCCGGGAACGGCGCAAGGCCTGGCGGACTTGATCGACAAGTACGGGCCGGATACCGCCAAGCGCTACTACGGCGCTTATGACGACGCCGTGGATTTCGTCGAGCGCGTGGTGGCCGAAGAGGGCATCGATTGCGATTTCTCCCGCTGCGGCAAGCTGAAGCTGGCCAGCAAGGCCAAGCACTTCGCGGGCCTGGCGCGCAACCACGCTGCGTTGCGCAAGCATCTGGGCTTGCCGGTCGAGCTGCTGTCGGCCTCGGATGTGCGCCAGGAGCTGGCCTCGGAGGCCTTCCACGGCGGGCTGCTCGATCCGCGCGGCGCCCAGATGCACATGGGCAAGTTCGGCACCGGGCTGGCGAGCGCCGCCGCGCGCCACGGCGCGCGCATCTACGAGCACACGGCCGTCACCGGCCTGGCCAGCCTGGGCGGCGACCGCCACCGCGTGACGACGGCGCGCGGCCAGATCGAGGCAGGCCGCGTCCTGCTGGCCACCGGCCGATCCGATCAGGGGCCCTTCCAATGGTGGCAGCGGCGCATCGTGCCGGTCGGCAGCTTCGTCATCGTCACCGAGCCGATCCCCGACCTGCTCGATCAGGTGCTGCCGCGGCGCCGCAACTATGTGACCAGCCTGAACTTCGGCAACTATTTCCGCACCACCGCAGACCACCGCCTGGTGTGGGGAGGACGGGCGCGCTTCGCGCGCAGCAACCCCGCATCCGACCGCAAGAGCGGCAGGATACTCGAGGCCAATCTCGCGCATCTGCTGCCCGCGCTCAAGGGCGTGCGCATCGACTACTGCTGGGGTGGCCTGGTCGAGGCGACCGCGGACAGGCTGCCCAAGGCGGGCAGGCACGATGGGCTGTATTTCGCCCTCGCCTACAGCGGCCATGGCACCCAGATGGCCGTCTACATGGGGGACCTCATGGCCGATGTCCTGATGGGCAAGGACAGAAAGAACCCCTGGTCGTACGACCGCTGGCCGGCCTTGCCGGGCTATGCGGGCCGTGCCTGGTTCCTGCCGCTGGCGGGTGTGTATTTCCGATTCAAGGATATTTTCTATTGACCGCTTGCCGGCTTTGCGCAAGGCGGGCCGGCATTCGCTCGGGAGGGCACATGGTTCTGCAATACTGCGATTCGATATGAATTTCCTCGTCCTGCGCATGATCGCCCGGCGCGTCGGGATAGGGCTGGTGACGTTGTTCATCGTGTGCGCGCTGGTGTTCTTCATGTCCAGCCTGCTGCCCGGCGACGCGGCCCAGATGGCCCTGGGCCAGGCCGCCACGCCCGAGACCGTGGCGGCCCTGCGCAAGCAGCTGGGCCTGGACGAACCAGCGGTGCTGCGGTTCTTCATCTGGGTTGGCAATCTTGTGACGGGCGATTTCGGCATTTCCTATGCCGGCGGCATCCCCGTGCGCGACATCGTCATGCCCCGCATCCCGAATTCGCTGATGCTGGCCGCGGCGGCCACGGCGACTTCCGTGCCCATCGCCCTGGTGCTGGGCGTCGTCTGCGCCATGTACAGGGGAACGCGCCTGGACCGTACGATAGGCGTCGTCACCATGTCCGTGGTGGCCGTGCCGGAGTTCCTGGTCGCCACGCTGGCCGTCCTAGTGTTCGCGGTAAAGCTGCATTGGATGTCGGCCTTGTCCCTGGGCGCGGATACTTCCACCGTGGCGGGATTCTTCAAGGCCTATGGCCTTCCGGTCCTGACGCTGTGCTGCGTGGTCGTGGCGCAGATGGCCCGCATGACCCGCGCGGCGCTCATCAACCAGCTGGATGCGCCCTATGTCGAAATGGCGGTGCTCAAGGGGCTGCGGCCAACGCGCATCGTGCTGCGCCACGCCATCCCCAACGCCGTCGGCCCCATCGTCAACGCGATGGCGCTCAGCCTGTCCTATCTGCTGGGCGGCGTGGTCATCGTGGAAACGATTTTCTCCTATCCGGGGCTCGCCAGCACCCTGGTCGATGCCGTGAGCAATCGGGATCTGCCCGTCGTTCAGTTCTGCGTACTGTTCTTCAGCGCCTGCTACCTGCTTCTGCTGCTGATCGCCGATATCTGCACGATCGTCTTCAACCCGAGGCTGCGTTCATCATGACCCGTATCCTGCGTTTCCCGGGCACGGCCGGCCGCTTCTTCCTGTCCTTGTCCCTGGCAGGCCGCATCGGCCTGTGCATTTCCGCCTTCTGGATCTTTGTCGCGATCTTCGGCTCCTGGATGGCGCCGTACGGGGCGACCGAATTCACCGACGGCCAGGTGCTCGGTCCCTTGAGCCTGGCGTATCCCCTAGGCACCGACTATCTGGGCCGCGATCTGCTTAGCCGCATCCTGTATGGCGCGCGCTATTCGATCGGCCTGGCATTGGTCTCCACCTTGCTGGCGAGCACCTGTGGCACCTTGTTCGCCCTGATTTCGACGGTGGTCGGCAAGTGGTTCGACGAGGGCCTGAGCCGCCTGGTCGACGCGATGCTCATCCTGCCCAGCAAGATCCTGGCGCTGCTGATGGTGGCCATCTATGGCTCTTCGCTGCCGGTGCTGATCCTGACCGCGGCGGTGACCTACATGCCGGGCGCCTACCGCATCGCCCGCTCCCAGGCGGTCGGCCTGAACGCGATGGAATACGTCACCGTGTCGCGCCTGAATGGCGAGAGCAATCTCTATATCGCCTGCCGCGATATCCTGCCGAACATGATCCATCCCATGATGGCGGACTTCGGCCTGCGTTTCGTCTACACCGTGCTGATGCTCAGCGGCCTGAGCTTTCTCGGGCTGGGCGTGCAGCCGCCCAATGCCGACTGGGGATCGCTGGTGCGGGAGAACCTTTCGGGCCTGTCCTCCGGCGCGCCGGCCGTCATCATGCCGGCCGTGGCGATCGCCACGCTGACGATAGGCGCCACTCTGTTCATCGACAGCCTGGCGGCGCGCAAGCGCCAGGCCGGGGGGGAGTAGAAATGGACGGTCAAACGCTGCTGGAAGTCTCCGGCCTGGAGGTGGCCGCCCTCGGCGACGACGGCCGGGAAAGACCCATCGTCAGCGGTGTCGGGTTCTCCATCGCCAAGGGCGAGGTGCTCGCGCTCATCGGCGAATCCGGCTCGGGCAAGACGACGATTGCCCTGGCGCTGCTGGGTTATGCCCGGCGCGGTTGCCGCATTGCCGCCGGCCATATCCGCGTCGGCGGTGCCGAGGTCGTCGCGGCCTCGAACCGGGAGCTGTACGGCCTGCGGGGCTCGAAAGTGGCCTATGTGGCGCAGAGCGCATCGGCGTCGTTCAATCCTTCGCTCACCATCATGGACCAGGTGATCGAGGGCGTATGCGTGCACGGCATCATGGACCGCCAGGCTGCGCGGGAGAAGGCCATCGGCCTGTTCCAGTCTTTGGCCCTGCCTTCGCCCAGCACCATCGGCGAGCGCTATCCGCACCAGGTATCCGGTGGCCAGTTGCAGCGCCTGATGGCCGCGATGGCCTTGATGTCCGACCCCGAATTGGTGGTGTTCGACGAGCCGACCACCGCGCTGGACGTCACTACGCAAATCGAGGTCCTGAACGCCTTCAAGCGGGCCATCCGCCAGCACCACATCAGCGCGGTCTACGTGTCGCACGATCTGGCCGTGGTCGCACAGGTGGCGGACAGGGTCGTGGTATTGCGCAATGGGGAAATTCAAGAGCAGGGCGTGCTGGCGCAGATCGTCGATGCGCCGGCTCATCCTTATACGCGCACTCTGATGGCAGCCGCCATGCCTGTGTCACGCCTGAAGGACGACGACACTGAGCAGGCCCGCCGGCAGGTGCCCTTGCTCGAACTCAAGGGGGTGACCGCGGGGTACGGCGGATTCGATGCGTCGGGCATGCCGAAGGTCAGGATCCTGGACGGCATCGACCTGGTGGTGCGGCGTGGCACCACCATGGGCGTCATCGGCGAATCGGGCTCGGGCAAATCGACACTGGCCTACGTCGTCGCCGGCCTGCTCGCGCCCGCCAAAGGGCAGATCACCTTCGCCGGGCAAGCCCTGCCGGGCCGTCTGGCAGATCGAGACAAGGATCTTTATCGACGCATCCAGCTGGTCTTCCAGAACGCCGACAAGGTGCTGAACCCGTCGCACAGCGTGGGAGACATCCTGGCGCGTCCCCTGAAGCTGTTCGGGCGCTGCCCGGCCGGGCAGCTGGATGCTCGCGTGGCCCGGTTGCTGGACATGGTGCAGTTGCCCCGTGCCATCGCCAGGCGGCGTCCGGCGGAGCTGTCGGGCGGGCAGAAGCAGCGCGTCAACCTGGCGCGCGCGCTGGCGGCCGAGCCCGAACTAATCATCTGCGACGAGGTGACTTCCGCCCTCGATACCGTGGTCGGCGCGGCGATCCTGGACTTGCTGGTCGAACTGCGTCGCGCGCTGGGGGTATCCTACATTTTCATCAGCCACGACATCTCTACGGTGCGGACCACTTGCGACGAAATCACCGTCCTCTACCAGGGGCGCAAGGTGGATTCCTGCGAACGCGGCGCGCTGATGGAGCCGTCGCGCCATCCCTATACCGGCTTGCTGGTCGATTCGGTGCCGGAGCTGCGCCCGGGCTGGCTGGACGAGGCGGACAGCCGCCTGGGCGTGCGCCGGGCGGCCCTTGCGGGTACCGGATGAAAAAAGCCGCGAGAATCGATGATCCTTGCGGCTGCGCTGCCCCGGACGGTCCCCGCTATGCTCGCCAGATCGATTCGGCGAAGCGGTAGCCCATGTTCATGCCGGAAGGGTTGGGCTTGTAACCCCGGATCTGTCTGGAAACGCCGTCCAGGATGGCGGTGAACACGGGGATGATGGTGCCCGATTCTTCGTGCACCAGCGTCTGCATGTCGCCGTAGATGGCCTTGCGCTTGGCGAAGTCCCCTTCGGCGCCGGCTGCGTCCAGCAATTGGTCAAGTCGCGGGTCTTTCCATTGGGCCTCGTTGGTGCTCGAAGTCGAGCGGTAGAACAGGTCGAAGATCATGCTCACGCTGGGCCGGTTCGAAATCGAGCCGTAGGTGATCGGAAACTTGGTCCAGTACGTCGACCAGTAGCCGTCCGTGGGAACCTGCCTGATCTTGAAATTGAAACCCGCCTGGGCGCCGAATCCCTGCAGGAACTGCGCGCCTTCCAGCGACGCCGGGATGCCGGGCTGGCAGATGACCTCCATGGTCTGGCCGGCCAGGCCGCTTTTCTGCATGTGGTACTTGGCCTTGTCCAGGTCGAAGGGCCGCTGCGGCAGGTCTTCCAGGAAATAGGGGTCCCAGGGCGCGACGGGATGGTCGTTGGCGATGGCGCCATAGCCCTGCATGACGCTGTCCAGCATACGCTTGCGGTCCTGCATGTAGCGCACGGCCGCAACGAAATCCTGGTTGCCGGTGATGGGGTTGTCCTGGCGAAGGATCAGATTCGTATAAAGCGATAGCTTGTTGACGATCAGGTCGACATTCTTGCTGGCGTCGACCTGCTTGGCATAGCGGTTCTCGACCAGGGAGCAGATGTCGATGTCCCCGGCCAGCACCGCATTGACCCGCGCGGCGTTGTCGGGAACGCCGATGATCTCCACCGAATCCAGGTACGGCAGACCGGACTTCCAGTAGTTGGGGTTGCGCTTGGCGGTGAACTTGTCGCCAGGGACAAAGGACTCGAGCACGTACGGCCCCGTGCCGACCGGCTTGCTGAAGTCCTTGGTGCCGTTCTTCACGATGAGGAAGTAGCTGCTTCCCAGCACCGCAGGCAGGTCGAAATTGGGCTTCGAGATGGTCAGGGCAAGCTCGTACTTGCCCACCGCTTTTATCTCGGTGAATCCGCTGGCGATGGCGTAGCCTTTGGATGCCGTGGCGGGATCCTTGTGGCGGGCCAGCGAATACACCACGTCTTCGGCCGTCAGCTCCGCGCCATCGTGGAAATGGATGCCTTGCTTCAGGACGATGCGCCAATGCGCGCCGTCCGTGCTCTCCAGGCGTTCTGCCAGCGCAAGGTCCGGAATCATCGAATCATTGAATTCGGTCAGCGCGTTGAACAGGCAGAATTGTTTGGTCCAGTCCGCCGAGTGGGCGCCCTTGGCAGGATCCAGGGTATCGGATATGGACCTGTTCTGAACTGCGAACCGGACGTGTCCGCCGCGCTTGGGTGATTCCGAAGCCCACGAGAGCGTGGGCAGGCCGGCCATGGCGCTTGCGGTGGCGCACATGGAAAGAAAGTCTCTTCTGCTCGTTTGCATGGCAATTCCCCTTGTGGCAATTCTGGAAGCAGCGCGTGCTGGCTGGTCAGCCAAGTCTATGAACTATCTGCGATGCCCTCAAATACGTATTGTTCGACCCCTCATGCGGTTTTGATATGCCGTGGGAGAATTCGACCGGTATATCAAAATTGCATGACATCCTGCCGTATGCGGATTTGTCATATGGTGGGGCAGTTCTTAAACTCGCTGCGTTCATACCAGCAACTCTCGTATCAAGGCGGCAAAAAGGATGGGTTTGAGAATCGGAGTCGATATCGGCGGGTCGTTCGCCGATTTCGCGGTGCTAGACGAGTCTGACCGGACGATCCGGACACTGAAGGTGTTCTCACGGCCGGACGAACCCGGCAGCGAAGTGCTTGCCGGTATGTCGCAATTGGCGCAACGCTACGGTATCGATCCGGCGGACGTCGCGTATTTCACCCACGGCACCACTGTGGGCGTGAACGCGGTCGTGCAGCGCAAGGGCCTGAAGCTGGGCCTGGTCACGACACGGAATTTCGAGGACGTGCTGGAGATCGCGCGCTTGAAGATTCCGGATATGTACCACTTGAAGTCCAAGCGGCCGGCGCCGCTGGTCACCCGCGACCGTGTGTTCGGCGTGGTCGAGCGCATGGCGGCGGACGGCACGGTAGATACGCCCGTGGACGAAGCCAGCGTGCTGGCGGCAGCCCAGGCCCTGCAGGCCGCCGGCTGCGAGGGCGTCGTGGTCTCGCTGCTGCACGCCTACCGCAACCCCGCGCATGAGCAGCAGGTCAAGAAGCTTATCCAGTCCGCCATCCCGGGCATGTTCGTGTCGTGCTCGCATGAAGTCTGGCCCATCATACGGGAATACGAGCGCACACTCACCGCGGTCATCGGCGGATACGTGCAGCCTCGCGTGTCGCACTACCTGACCAGCCTGCAGGGCGCGCTTGCGCGGGCCGGGGTGGGCGTGGACCTGAAGGTCACCAAGTCCAACGGCGGCGTGATGAGCGCCGAGTACGGCAAGCAGAATTGCGTGCAGATGATCTTGTCGGGCACCGCTTCCGGCGTGATCGGCGCGGCCTACGTGGCCCAGCAGTGCGGGGTCAAGCGCTGCATGAGCCTGGACATCGGCGGCACCACGGCCGACATGGCGCTGATCATCGACGGCCAGCCGCAATACGCCACCGGCGAATACATCGGCGAATTCCAGATCCATATTCCCTCCGTGTCGGTATCGTCGGTCGGCGACGGCGGCGGCTCGATCGCCTGGGTGGATCGCTTCGGCGTGCTCAAGGTGGGCCCGGAAAGCGCCGGCTCCAACCCCGGGCCGGTGTGCTATGGGCGGGGCGGCAAGCAGGCCACCATTACGGATGCCTTCGCTGTCATGGGGGTCATCGGCAACGCGGAGCTGGGCTACAACGCGGTCAAGGTCGACGTGCAGGCTGCGCGCGAGGCGATCGCGCCGCTGGCTGCGAAGCTGGGCAAGGACGTGCTGGAGACCGCCGAAGCCATCGTCGAGGTGTCCGTGTCCAGCATGTACGCTGGCGTAAGTCGCATCATCTCGCGCTTCGGGGTGGACCCTCGGGAGTTCACGCTGATGCCCTTCGGCGGGGCGGGGCCCATGATGGCGTGCTACCTGGCGCGCGCGCTGAACGTGAACAAGCTGCTGGTGCCCACTACGCCGGGCGTGCTGTCGGCGCTGGGCGGCCTGATCGCCGACCTGAAGAACGACTTCGTCAAGACTACCTACTACGACCTCACACCCGATACCCTCCGGGCCCTGCAAGCCGAAATGCACGAGCTGGAAGCGCAGGCGCGCGCCTGGCTCGCGGCCGAGGGCGGCGATGCCGACCAGGCGCTCATCGACGTGTCGGCCGACATGCGCTATCGGGGCCAGTCCTTCGAAATCGACACGCCGCTGCAGCCGCAGTGGCTGCACGACTGCGACATGGCCGCGATCGGCCGGGCCTTCCACACCGAGCACAAGCGCCTGTACGGGCATAGCGACGAGACCGCGCCGCTGCAGGTGGTGGCCTTGCGGCTGGTCATTACGTCGCCCACCCCCAAGCCGGGCCTGCGTGAAATCCCGCGCGGCAAGGGCGCGCCTGCCGCATCGGGCATGCTGCAAGTATGGCTGGACGGCGCATTGCGCACGGTGCCTTTGTACCGCCGCGCGGATCTCCTGGCCGGCCACGCGTTCGAAGGGCCGGCCATCGTTGCCCAGGACGATTGCACGACCACCGTGCTGCCCGGCTATTCCGTAGCGGTGGACATCTACGGCAACCTGGAGATTTCGGCCGACGGCCAGGCAGGAGCATGAGTTATGACGTTTGACAAATCCACGCTGCAGATTTTCGCCAACTACTGCGTCGCGGCCGCGGAAAGCATGGCCTATACGCTGATCCGCACGGCGCATTCGGCCTTCATCAAGGAAACGGAAGACTTCTCCTGCACCCTGATGACGCCGGAGGGCCTGACCTTCGCGTCGCCCAAGACCCTGGGCGCGACCTGGTATCCGGGCCTGGACTTCGGTTCAGTCATCGAAATGACCGGGCCCTTCGAGCCGGGCGACGTCGGCATGACCAACGATGCCTACAGCGGCTTCGTGGCGACCCATACGCCCGACGTCATGATGTGGAAGCCGGTGTTCTACGAAGGCGAGTTGATGTGCTTCGTCGGCGGCCACGTGCACAACACCGACATGGGCGGGGCCGTGCCGGCTTCGCTGTCGCGCACCCTGACCGAAATCCAGCAGGAAGGCATACGCTTTCCGCCGACCAAGATCGTGCGCGCGGGCGTGCTCAACGAAGAGCTCATGCAGCTCATGGCGATCAACGTCCGAGCACCGGAGCAGAACCGCGGCGACCTGAATGCGCAGATCGCCATGCTGATGACCGGCGAGCGGCGGGTGCTTGAGATCATCGAGCGCTTCGGCGCCGCGGCATTCAAGGAAGGCATCCAGGCGCTGTTGGACTATTCGGAGGAGCAGGCGCGCACCCTGGTGTCGGAGATCCCCGACGGCGATTATCCCTTTGCTGAGTTCGCCGACGAGGATTCCGCCAAGGGCAAGCCGCTGCGCGTGATGCTCACCGTGCGGGTGCGCGGCAGCGACCTGGAGTTCGACTTCACCGGTAGCGATCCGCAGCTGCACTCTTCGCTGAATATGCCCACCGGCGGCAAGGAGCGGCATGTGCTGGCATTGGTGGGGCTCAACTACGTGCTCTACACGCTCAATCCCGACATTATGCTCAATGCCGGTATGCTGCGGGTGGCGCGCTGCGTCCTGCCGGAGGGTACTGTCGTCAATCCCCTGCCTCCCGCCGCAGTGGGAATGCGCAGCCTGACGTGCAAGGTCGTTCAGTACGCCACGATCGGTGCGTTCTCGCGTGCGTTGCCGGACCTCATGCCGGCCTCGCCTGCAGGCGGGATGAGCATCGTCAACGTTCGCACCACGTCGTCGGACGGCAACAGCGTTATCGCTGCCCTCGGCCCGGTGGGCGGCGGCGCGGGCGGATCGGCGCAAGGCGACGGTTCGGAGGCGTCGGGCGCCATTGTCGCGTTCTTGCGCAATACGCCGGTCGAGATCAACGAGGCCGAGGTGCCCATCCGCATTACCCGCTACGGCCTGGTGCCGGGCAGTGCGGGCGCCGGCAAGTACCGGGGTGGCCTGGGCACGGTGATGGAGTTCAAGGTATTCGCGCCCAACACCATCATCACGGCCCGCAACCGCGACAAATCGCGGTTCGGCTCCTGGGGCGTGCTCGGCGGCAAGGCCGGCTCCGTGTCGCGCTTTACCCGCAATCCGGATACGGATCGCGAAGAAGACCTGGGCGTGAACGATCTCATTCATTGCCAGCCGGGCGATGTCATCCGATTGGAAGGCTGCGGCGGGGGCGGCTACGGGCCGGCCTACGAACGGGACCCGGAAAGCGTACTGCGTGACGTGAAGTGCGGCTACGTATCCGTGCAGCAGGCGCGGGACGACTACTACGTCGCCATCGTCGACGGTGAAATCGACGAGGATGGCACCCACCAGCTCCGGAAGGAAGCCGAGGCCTGCCGGCCCGAGCAGTATCCCCACTTCGATTACGGGCCGGGGCGCGACGAGTTCGAGCGGTCCTGGACTCCGGAGCGCTATGCGGCGCTCACGGCGGTGCTCGCTCGCGTGCCGCCCAACTGGCGGCATTTCCTGAAACACAGGATATTCGACGAACTGGACGTCCGGGAAAAGCAGGGGGCCGGGTCCTCGGAGGGCAATGTGATCATGTCGATATTCGAGGACATGCGCAGGCAGTATCCGCAACTGCATGTCGGCGCCGGATGACGGTTTGATGTGCGCTTCCGTCCTGCGGGAATGGGAGCCCGGTGCGCACGTACGTGCTCAAGTGTTCATTGCATTCTGCTGGCGTTCGCGCTGGCAGCGGAGGGCTTTTGCCCAAATTTTCGTCGACCTGTACTCGATGGGTACCGGAAGCGCACCATAGGTTCGAGCGTAGTCCGAGATGAAACAACCTTTGATGATGATAGAGACCGACACGCAGCTGCCGTCCAGGCTGGACGTGGCCGTGATCGGCGGTGGCGCGGCGGGTGTCGTGACGGCTTATGAGCTTTCCAAGCTCGGTAAACGTGTCGGCGTATTCGAGAAAGGGCGCATCGCGGCCGAGCAAAGCAGCAGGAACTGGGGCTGGTGCCGCACCCTGGGCAGGGACTTGCGCGAACTTGGCATGGCCAGGCTCAGCGTCAGGCGGTGGTCGGAACTGTCGGCCGAGATCGGAGCCGACGTAGGCTTCCGGGAGACGGGCATCACTTTCGTCACCCGCAGCGAAGCGGAGCTGGCCGGGTGGCAGGAGTGGTTTGAGTTTGCCCAACGCTGCGGCGTGGCCGCAGAAATGTTGTCGAAAGAGCAGGCCAACAAGGTCTACGCGGCGTCGGGCGAACCCTGGATCGGCGGTGTCAGAACCTTCCACGACGGCTATGCCGACCCGTCTTGTGCGATTCCGCTGCTGGCGCGGCACGCCGCGGCCGAGGGCGTTGCCGTCCTGCAGAATTGCGCGGTCAACGATCTTTACTTCGAGGCAGGCCGACTCGCCGGCATCGAGACCGAAAGAGGGATGGTGCGAGCCGATTGCGTGGTCATTGCCGCCGGAGCCTGGTCGTCGCTGTTCTGCTTGAAGCAGAAGATCGTCCTGCCTACGCTGAATGTGTATTCGTCGGCCTCCAAGACGCGCGACGCCGTGCAGCTGCCATTCCAGGGGCCGCTGAAGGCGCCGCAATTCGCGGTGCGGGAAAAGGTAGGAGGCGGCTACATCCTGGCCAAGAGCGGCCGCGGCACGGTGCACATCGTTCCCAACAGCCTGCGCTACGGTCTGCGTTTCAAGGGGCTACTAGCCAGCCGTCGCAAGAACATCGCCCTGCGCCTGGACGGAGAGTTCTTCCGCCAGCTCTGGGACGAGATCGGGTACCTGTATCTGGGACGGTCGCCTTTCGTGAAAAACCGTGTGCTGGACCCGGATCCGGACATGTCGCTGGTGCGCTCGGCTTATGAAGAGGCCCAGCGCGTCTTTCCCGGGCTGGGCCCCGACATGCTGGACTATGCATGGGGGGGCGCCATCGACAATACGCCGGACGGCATCCCGGTCGTTTCCGCCTGCGACAAAGTGCCCGGCGTGTACTTGTGCACGGGCTTCAGCGGTCACGGATTCAGCAGTTCGATGGGAGCGGGGCGCATGCTCGCCCAGCTCATCGCGCGGGGCCAATCCTCGGAGGACCTGCAGTATTTGTCGCACAGACGCTTTCTATCCGGTGAGAAATTGGAGCCGAACATCATCTACTGACCGGATTTCCCACCCCGGTGACGGTGCACCGGCTACATCAACAAATCAAAGGGGTAACCACATCCATGAGCTACAACCGCAGGAACTTCCTACAGGCCCTGGGCGGCTTGGCGGCCGCCGCCGCCGCGCCAGCGGTTCATGGCGCTGTCGATACTCGGTATCCGGATCGCACGATCAGGCTGGTGGTGCCGTTTTCGCCGGGCAGCAGTACCGATATCGCTGCACGCACGTGGTCGGAGCAGCTGTCCAAGGGATTGGGCGACGCCGCCGTGGTGGTCGAGAACCGGGCGGGCGCGGGCGGCACCGTGGGGGCCACCGTTATCGCGCGGTCGGCGCCGGACGGCTACAACCTGCTGTACAGCGCAGCGACCAGCTACTGCATCAGCCCGTTCGTATACCCCAATCTTGCCTATCAGCCCGAGCGCGATTTCCAGCCTATCGCTGTGACGATCAGCGTGCCGGTGTTCCTGGTGGTCTCGGCCGACAGCGGCATCCAGGGATACGACGACCTGGTCGCGCGGATTGCGGCCCAGCCGGACCGCTACAGCTACGGCTCCAACGGGGTCGGCACCTCCGGCCATATCGCCTGCAAGCTGTTCGCCGATCTGATCGGCCAGCCGGATCTCCTGCATATCCCCTACAAGCACGGCTCGCAAGGGGTCATGGCCGATGTCATCGGCGGGCGCATCACCTATGCGGTCGATCCGTGGTCGGTGGTGGGGCCTTTGATCGAAGCCGGTAGATTGCGCGCCATCGGCGTGACCAGCAGCCAACGCCTCGCCGTGGCGCCGCAGATACCGCCCCTGAGCGAACTGCTGGGCGAGGACTGCGTCGTCGTGACGTGGAACGGACTCTGGGCGCCCATGGGTGTGGCGCCGGATATCGCGCGCACGCTGCATGCAGCGATTACGCGGGGCCGTTCCGCGAGCGGACTGGCCGAGCAGTTCGAACGCCAAGGCACACCCTTGATGCCGGAAATGACGTTCGAGCAGACCGGCCAGTTCATGGCCGAGGAAATCCTGCGCTGGAAATCGCTGGTGGACAGAACCGGTATTCGGATCTGAGGTCGCAAGAAAAAACCCCAACCGCGAACGGTTGGGGTTTCGTTATTGGTGGTGGAACACGGAACCGAACCCGCGTCCGTAATCCGAACTAAATAGTAACGCCTTGGCCTTGAGGACGTGGATTCGATGATTTGGCCAAAATCGTCCTGCGCTGCCACTGGGCTTCTTG
>Ga0207789_1000301_pt1 | contig 23078 bp, 29 predicted proteins | sample HigsolmetaGSP12D_FD_184840 | JGI IMG/M metagenome (GOLD analysis project Ga0207789, IMG submission 184840) | High solid enriched microbial communities from the Joint BioEnergy Institute, USA - SP1-2-D (SPAdes) | ecosystem: Engineered > Bioreactor > SSF (Solid state fermentation) > Aerobic >...
CTTGTTGGTTTTTCATGCCTTTTAAATCATTGATCGCTGAATTAAATACATCTTTAACCGTTGCTTTTCCAGATTTATATTTGTCAAATAGTTCTTGTGTTTTTTCTGAAAAACTACCTATATTTTTCTGGAATCTTCCGTCATTTAATGAGATCCCAAATTCCTTTACAAAATCATTAACCTTATCAAAATTATAAGCTCCAGATTTTAAACCATTTTCAAGAATAGAGAACATTTCTTTTGCTGAGAATCCGTTTTGTGCCCACAGTTGTCCATATTCTGCAATGTTATCTTCTAATTCGCCAGATTTATTAAGTCCTCGTTGTGCACCGGCAACCATATAGTCAAATGCTTCATTGGCCGACATACCAAAGTTAACCATTAAACTGTTTACGCCACGAAGAGATTCTTGAATATCGGCCCCGGTGATTTTAGAAAGAGTCAAAGCTTTTTCTGTGACACTTTTTAATTGACTATCATCAATTCCTTGAAGGTTTTGTTTGATTTTAATTACAGCATCGGCGACTTCATCTGTACTTTCACCGAATCCATCTGCCCAAACTTGACCAACAATTTTACCTTGTTTTTTAGCTTCACCGGCAGTTGCTTTAGTCATAGCTTGAATATTTCCTTGAATGCTAGACATTTCAGAGCTGATTTTTGCTGACAATGTAGATATAGCTCCAATTGATGCAGTGAGAGATTTTGTTAGTGTGCTACCCCAGATTTTAGCTTTTTCGCCATTTTCTGTGAATTTATCGCCTATTTTTGTAAGATGATCGGCAAATTTTGCACTTTCTGAGCTAATATTTTGATACCTATTTTTAATATCATTGATACTTGATTCGTATTCGGATAACTTAGCTCTTGCTTCTGAATAAGCAGCTTGTTGAATTTTTGTTTCTCTAGCGTCTTCACCTTTGGCAGAAATGAGTTCGTCAAGCTTTTCTTTTTCTTTTTGTACTATTTGAGCTTGAAGAGTCTGTGATCTTTGTAGACCAGCCAAACTTGCAGCAACAGCTTGATAAGATTTACCTTGAGCTTGTAAAGTTCTGATAGAGGAATTCGTTGTTTTCTCTACTAGATCTAATTCATTCTTTAAATTTTGAGTTCCTCTTTGGTAATCTTTCATTGCCATTGTTGCTTGATCCAATTGTCTTGCATATTGACCTTGCCTTGCAATAGCATTATTCAATGATCTTGCTAGACCTTGTGCTTCTTTTGAATTCTCACCATATGCATCTTTGGCTTCATTATATTTTTTTCTCAATAATTCAATTTGCTTTTCATTGGCAGCCATGACTCCGTTTAAGCCATTTATTTTTGCTTCTAACTTTTCATACTCATTACCTGCACTAGACAAAATGGCCATATTAGCTTTCATAGCACTTGTAGCAACGCTAATTTGTTTTTTAATTCCATTGATGGTATTAGAGAAAGATGTGCTATTTAAACTTAAGTTTATGACCATATTACCAAGTGGTTTATTTGCCATTCTTATTTCCCTCCTTTCAACGAATCAAATAGAGTTAAAAGACATTGGCTAATAGTACCACATAAAAAGACTAAGCTATATTGACTTATAGAAGTCTTCAATATTATCTGTTTTATCAATATCATCTTCACACATAAGACTAAGAAAATAGTTAATGTCCATGTTGTCTATATCATTTAACTTCCAACCATTTTCAAGAAGCTGTTTATACATATTGTTTAGATTTTTTAAATTTTCTTTATATGTTATTTTGTTACTTGTTTCAGATTTTCCTGTGCCTGCTTTTTTTCAACTTCTCCTCCGAGAACATTCTCAAGAATTCCATTTAATGTATCGTCTAGTTTATCAGCAGGAATACCATCAAGAATAGAATCAAATGTTACTCGTTCATCTCTAAATAAACTTGCTACTAAAGTAATAATTTCATCCAATTGTTCGAGTTCAGTTAGTTCACCTTCTTCAACTTTAGCACCAAACTCAAGAACTTTCCTCAGTGAACGGGAAGGAACAAAATCTTCAGTAATAGTTTCTGTTTTTCCTGTATCTGGATTATAAAGTTCAATTTTAATCATGGTTATATTTCTCCTTTTTGTTTTTATGTAACAAAAAAGACTGGAATCATTTAAGAATCCAGTCTCTTATAATCCAATTACTCACCAGCCGGGTCGGTATAACCTTTGAAGATAAATGACTTGAATTCTTCTTCCGTGAAACCAGTTTGGCTAGTACGACCTTTTGCATAAACAAATGAATCAGAACGTGCAATGAATTCACCAGAAATTGTATCTGTTGAAAGTTCAACACCTTTATCATCACCAGTTTTAATGTCTAAGTCAGGATAAGCAAACTTACCTTTAGTTAGACCAACAAAAATATCATCACCAATTGCACCTTTAGCTTTCAGAATAACAGCGACATAAGGTGGAATAGTATTTGCTCCGATTTTAGCAATTCCGTTTTCAACAACAGCACCTGTAATTTCATTTAAAGCTTCTTCCGGAATATCTGCCACATCTAAATCTAATTTAGGCGAAGAAACACCTTGAGCAGATACGAAGAAAGGAACGTTAGAAGCATAAACAGTATTCATTGTTGCTCCTAATCCAGATAATTTTGCTTCGATTGCGCCACCTTCTTTTGCATCAATTGTATACACATTAGTTACATTTTCTGATTCATCCATAATGCCAATCTGCACTTGATCAAATCCTAATGTTGCCATATTGTCTAACTCCTCTCCATCAAATTAAAAAATACACCATATTAGGTGCTAAATTATTAGTCAAATTTAACCGGGACTGAAGCTCTATATCTTCTATAAATCCTTGGGGTGTCATTAAAGTCTGGGTCCTTATCAAGACCTCCTGAATATTTGAACCATCCATTCAAAGCCATTATCTTATCAATTTTGTCCTGGATTGGGTCAAGATCTTGAACTGTACTACCCCAAATATCAATTTGGACAGTTACAGACAATGATATTGGCATATTGGAAGCAAACTCAGCTTGATATTCTCCTATCTGATTGATTCGAATCAAGGGAAGTTTAGATTGCTTTTGATAATCAATAGGAATATCAAGGATAAAGATATTATCAGGATTTACTAATGAAGATAATTCTTTATTTTTAGTTAGAAATGTATAAACATCTTTAATAGGGTGTGTCATAATCCTAACCCCTTTGCTAATTCCTCCTTGATTATTTCCATTACCTTATCTCGCATTTCTTGCTCAGTGTTTTCAATAAAATGTTGAGGTCGTTGCTTAATAGTTCCTAACTCAACAAATCGAGCTCTCCAATAAGTTTCTTTTCCGAAACCAATGGTTACTTCACCATATTGGTCAACACCAGATACGACAATATCATCTTTCATATGTTTCTTATTTCTATCTCGTGGATCAACCGGAGTATTGTCTTTTAATCTATTAGCTATTTCATTACCGGCCTTTTTTAAAGCTTTGTCTCTAGCTTTCTTTCCTTGGTTGTCCATATTTTTTAAGGCTCGATCAATAGAAGACGTATCAATTTTTATACTCATTAATTCACCACCTTGGCGATAATGAGATCAAACTTTTTATCATAAATGTCTGGAGTGATTTGAATTATTTCATACTTTTGATCTCTGTATAAAATAGTCATTTCACTTGTTATCTTGATTTTTTGCTGATGTCTAATAATGAAAGTTGTAGAATTTTGGAGTGTTGTTCCAATTGTACTAAGGATTTCTTTATAGAACTGAGATCTCACTAAAGCCCAACATGTCATAACTTCTTTTTCAGCCTTGACGACTTCTCCCCAATCATTTTTCTCATTAGTCACTTGATAGAAAGTAATTCTTTCATTTAATTCACCAATACTAACATTTTTCATTTTTAGCCACCTAATAATCGTTTAACCGGAACTAACATTCCAATTTCTATACATATCCAAAATACCTGAGAAGATATATTTTAATTCTCCCTGAACATTAGTTTGAATTTCCCTGTTTTCATACCAATGAGCAATAAGGGCTAGTGCCGCAATTGTAAATTCGTCAGGAATTTCTTCCATTTCAGAAAACTTAATATTCAAATAAGACTGTATAAAGTTTTTGGCTGAATCAATCATGAGTAATAATAAAGCATCATCTTCAGTGTGATCTATTCTTAGATAATTCTTAACAAAATCTAAATCTAGATTAGTAATTTTCATTCCCGTATTCATTATTCTTCAGCCTTCTTAGCAGTTCGTTTTGAACTACTCTTTTTTGTCGCTTCTTTCTTCTCTTCAATTAGTACATCAACTATACCTTTTTCAACAAGAGTATTAATAACTTTTTCATCATTAATCTCAAGCTCATCATTATAGTTCATGACTTTATCAAGAGAGAATAGATAAGCGCCTTGTAAAAATCTTACTCTTGCCATCTATTTCACTCCTTGACAAAATAAAATTCATATTTTATAAATGGAATTTTTAATTAAATCGTGAAATACATCAGTCATCCACATCTAACATACTTTCCAGGCGCTGGTTGGCGATTCGGACGTATTCTGGTTCAATTTCAAATCCGATAAATTTACGGTTGGTTCGGACAGCAGCCACCGCGGTCGTACCTGAACCCATACAGTTGTCGAGAACAATTTCACCTTCGTTTGTATATGTTTTAATTAGATACTCAAACAATGCGACAGGCTTTTGTGTAGGGTGAACCTGTTTTGTTTTATCGCTATTGCTAAATTCTTGGACTGTTGTAGGAAATCTCCAACCATCATCTTTTCTTGTTTGAACTTCTAATTTTCCTGTTGTGAATTCAGAATTGTTTACCCTTTTGGTAAACGTCTTCCTTTTGTCTTTTATACCTACAAATACTTTTTGCGGATTGTATGTTGGTAGCTTTTTATAAAATACACAAATATTTTCATGGTTTCTTAATGGCATTCTGTTAGCATGTTGAAAAAGAGTTGCCTTAGTTTTCTTCCATATCCATTCGTAGCGAAATAATTTAATGTTTGATGAAATCAAAGCTGTAGTAAATGGTTGAGATGCCGTAAGAACTATTGCCCCATTATCTTTGATAATTCTCTCATATTGCTCCCATAAAGGCTCAAATGGGATTATAGTATCCCATTTACATGCTGTCATTCCATATGGTAAATCGCACAGAATCATATCTATTGATTTATCTGGAATAAACTTCATACCCTCTAAGCAATCCATCTGATATATCCGGTTTAACTCAAGGCTTCCAATTAATTTTTTCGCCATCCTATCGCTCCCTTTCCGTTTCAACCGTCAATTTTCGCCCGGCTATTTCGTCGTACACGTTTTCCAGGCGCTGGTTGGCGATTCGGACGTATTCTGGTTCAATTTCAAATCCGATAAATTTACGATTAGTTCGGATGGCTGCAACTGCAGTTGTTCCCGATCCCATGCAGTTATCAAGGACGATTTCCCCTTCGTTCGTGTACGTTCGAATTAGGTATTCGCATAAATCTACCGGCTTCTGTGTAGGGTGGAGAACGTTTTTACCGATGACGTTTTTAAACCTTAATATATCGTTAGGGAAACCGGTAAATGACTCATATTTTCTACCTATTTGATTAGGTCGTTCACCAACTGTTCCTCCTGCGTTATAATTCTTCGTTACGACTTTTTCTCCTGAACTTACAACCCCTTGCGGATAATATTTCATTCGATTCTTAACTTGGGAAGCGTGTCCCCATTTTGCCTTACTAAAGACGCTAATAGTTTCAATAGCCTTCATGGGCCTATTTTTCGCATGTTGGTATAACCCAGGCTTCGACTTCTCCCAATACCAATCATACCTGTATAATTCAAATTTGCTCATTCTTAACTTTGTGCTAAATGGCTCCGACCCAAATAGCAGTATTGCCCCATTTTCTTTAATAACCCTTTCATACTGTTCCCACAAGATATTGAAAGGAATAACAGAGTCCCATTTTTGTGCAGTCATACCATACGGCAAATCGCAAAGTATCATATCGATCGACTTATCAGGTAACAACCGCATCCCTTCGATACAATCCATCTGATAAATCCGGTTTAATTCGATGCTTCCGATTAATTCTTTCGCCACCCAATCACTCCTTACTAGAATAAAATTCATATTTTATAAATGGAATTTTGATTAAAAATAAAAAAGGAAGCCTAAAAGACTCCCCTTATTTTATGAAGATCTTCTAAAAATTACCTAAAAGATTAAGCTTGTTGGGCTACAACCAAACGAGCCATAGCTTGTTCATTGTATACAACGCCATCCATGTATCCATCAAGAACAAGCAATTGAGATCCACGGAGAGCTTGAGTAGTATCACCAGTTACATGTTGTAAAGCAAATCCTTTTTTAACCATTACAGCATAAGTTGCTTCAACATTACCAAACAAGCAAGGAACTTCATCATCAAGAGCGTCAGTTACAATAACTTCAGCACCAAACAAAGTGTAAGTTAAACGACCGTTTACTACGCCATTTTGCATGTAATAATGATTGTTACCATCTTTCAATTTAGATACTTGGTTGAAGAACTTACGGGACATAATATAGCTGGAGCCATCTAAGAATTCAGGATGAATTGCATTATACAAATCAAGTAAGTCATCAATAGTAGCAGCACCAGTAACATTGACTTCAGCAAGACCAGCAGCACCTTTAATACCAGTGAATTCTTCTCCGCCTTGACCTACAAGAATAGCTTTTTCAACTGCTTTAGCTACACGTCGAGAAAGTAAGTTTACAGCATAGTCAACTACATTGACAGCAGCGTCATTGATAAATTGAGTTGATAAGCTGATAGCAGCACCAACACGTTTTTGTGATAATTTAACATCAGCAAGGCTGATTTGTCCTTCAAGAACATCCGAACCTTCACCAACGAAACCTGCAGCAGAGTCAGCAGTTTCTTTTGCAATTTTCAAAGTACCAGCAACCGATGGAAATTTGCGAGCACGAGCAAATACAGGAGAAGTTTCTTCCATTTTTGCAACAATTGTGCCTTCTACATTCTCAGGAATGATTGCTCCACCTTGTGCAGTTGTTTGAAGTTCACGAACTTCAGGACCATCTTGCTTACGAATAAACTGATCAAGACCACGCAATTCAACATCTTTTACATTTTCCATATCTCTTTCCTCCAATTTAAATTCTACTTTTTCTCCATCATTCTGACGGGCTTCTAAATTTTTGATTTGTTCATCCAATTGACGAATTTCATTTTCAAGTTCTGTAAACTTCTTTTCTTCTTCTGAAGTCAATGAACGAACCTCTTTTTCAGCATTGCTAACAATTTCGTCTGCTTGATTAAGAAGTTCATTTCGTTTTTCTTTAATTGCTTTCAAGTTCATTTTTGAATCCTCCTATTTTAATGAATCTAAACGATTTCTGAATTCAGAGAAGTTTGGATAAAGATTGTCAGATCTCTTTTGTTCTTTATCAACCCCTTCTCCCTCTTTTTTCTTATCATCAGATTTATTTTCTTTGTTTTTGTTAGAATCTTTAGTTTTTTCTTCAGATTCTTTTTCATCTTGAGGTTTATCAGGAGATTTTTCTTCTTTCTCCTTTTTATCTTTATCTTTATCTTTATTTTCTTCTTTATTTTCTTCTTTATCTTCTTTTTTATCTTCTTTTTTATCCTCTTTTTTAGCTTTATCCTTATCTTCTTCTTTATTTTCTTGTTTTTCTTCTTCTTTTTTGTCTAATTTTTCATCAGATTTATCCTCAAGTTTTTCATCATATTGAGGGTCAGAATCTTGTTCTTCTTTACGGAATTCTAAAACTTTTTCTTGAGCAGAACGAATTTCTTTGATTTTACTTTCTAAAGATCTAAATCGTTCTTCCAAGGTATCTAAAACTTCAATCTTTTCAAGAATTTTAGTCAATTTTTCTTCCATTAACCTTTTTTCCTCCTCTACTTCAGCTGGTATTTCAACTTCTTCAACCAGATCAATTCCTCTCGCAGCAATTGTCGATTGAGAATAAGCTGGATCTTTAACAACAGATACTTCGAATAATTCAAGTTCTTCGATAGTTCTTTCATATAATCCATTTTCTAAAGTTCGCCAGCTGTCTTTTATTGAACGGAAACCAAAAGACATATTTCGATAGATTCCAGATTTGATCAACGTATAAACATCTTTACCCCAAGTAGTAGGAGCAATGGTCGCAGTCATAAATAAACCTTGGTCATCTTCTCTAAGTTCAAGAGAATCATTTCGAGTGGAAGCAAGGATAAGGTTGTTATTATGCTCTGCTAAAAAATCAATATCTCGTTTTGAATTCTTAATTGCTTTAGAGAAAGTTCCTTTTGCAATTTTTTCAATGAAACGTTTTGTTACACCTAAAACATTGCTAGGTTGTTCAGTTTTATTTACATAACCAGACACTACCAGTGAACCATCTTCACTTGTTTGGAGGTCAGTATTTTGCATTCTAACTTCCATATCCATTGGTTTCTACACCTCCTTTGAATCACCTTTGTTCTTATTCTGATCTCCTTCATCTTCCTCAGTTTGTTGAGTCTGCCCATTATTTGGATCATCAGATTGTTGTTGATTATTCTGAGGAATAGGATTATCTGGGTCTATTGTCACACCCATATTTGGAATAGTCATTTCATTTGTCTTAGGATTGTAGAAGATGCTTCCTAAACTCCAAGTAAAATAATCAACATCAAGAGGAGGCATATCAATTTTCGATCTAGCTTCACTAATAGAAATAAGACCTTCTTTCATAGCTGTAGCAATCGTTTCAATCTTTTCTTTTTCAGTTGTTCTTAAAATTTCAGATGTGTCAAATCGGAAGTAATATCCTCTTTCTTTTTCTGACTCTAGAAGAAGGTTTTTATCTAAAGCTCCTTCAATTGCTGTCACAATAGGAGAGATGCAATATTGAAGGAAATAAATATTATTTTGTTCGTTAGATGCATATTTATTTGCATAAGCATTAATCATTGACTCTGGAATATTGAAAATTCTAGAAATATCTGAAAGAGTATTCTTTCTAGAGTTAGTCAAATCCATTTCATTAGGCTTCATTGAAATTGGATTATAATCTAAACCTTCTTCAAGAATAAGAGTCTTACCAGCTTTTTTTGCGCCACTATATAAATTTTCAAAACTTGCTCTTAGCCTATCAATAGCATTTTGAGTTAATCGAGAGGTAGCTTTCAGTACTCCAACTGGCAAGGCGCCATTTTTCAATATTCCTTGAGTATAATTCTGTTCATCTAGAGCCAGTAAGAATGTATCACTATTGTTCTTTAAAACTCCAGAAGAGGTGATCCCATCTTTACTATCTTTTAAGACAATAATCAATTCATCTGGAGAAAACTCAGCATCTTTATTCCCTTGTTGGTTTATAAGACTAATTTTTGCTGAGTATTTATATCCATCTTTTTTATATTTAGTAACTGAAATTTCTCGAATAGGAAGTTGGTATAAAGCAATTACATCATTCCGAACTCTTTCGATCTTTGTATATGAAGCTCCATAAAGCAAATAGTCTTTTACTAAGTGTTTCTTGAAGTTGTATCCATTTACTAATTCATTTGGTTCATTATTCAAAAGAAAAACTCTTCTATCGTCAACTTTTATTACTTCACCTTTTTCATTTTCTTTGTAAAGATAAATAGGTAGTTGAGCGATTGAAGATGTAATTAATTCAACTGAGGAGGCAACAGCTGGAATTTTCATTGCTTGTTCCTCAGTTACTTGGCTCCCATCACCGAAGAAAGAGGTAATTGAAAAACTTCCATAACGGAAGTCTTCTTGAGATCGTTGTTCAGATGATGATGATGATGATGATGATTTCTTGAATCGATCTAAAAATCCCATACTATTCATTTATCCTCCTTCCCGGTTAAAATAAGAGATTATGACAATAGAATTTAATTAGATAATAATGATGTCTCGTTCTTCATAAACGCTAACTAAACCTTCTTCAATATCTTTATTCCATAAAACCATAGCGTTCAAGATAGAAACAACCATATCTATTTTACCTATAGATTTTTTCTTATTTACATACGTATTAAGATTTGTATCTTTAACTTCCCTAGCATTAGAAAAGTTTATTTCTAATAGTTGATTTTTGATATATCTGAACTTTTGATTTAAGACTCTTTCTTTCAAAAGTTTTGTAGCAGGGTGGAGAACTGAAGAATGCTGCCTAATTTCAATTGTGTCATAACCAGCTTCGTACCATCTGTTAGCAGAAGAAATGGCATTATAACGGTCATAACCAATACCTTTAATTTTTACACCAAACTTTTCTTCAAGACTTAAAACAAAATTTTCAACGAAACTATAACTAATAACTTTATCTCCACAGAAGAAACAATAACCATTGTCTCTCATAGTGAAGTAATCAACACGTTCAATTTTGCTCTTATTAGCAGCATTATCTTCTGGGATAAAAGCCCATGATTGAGCAACATATTCGTCTTTTTCAATGTCATAAGTTACCATTGAAATGGCTGTATTGTCGGTAGTTTGAGATAAGTCGACTCCAATATAAACTTCTCGACCTGTCCAATCATAATTTTCAATCATACATTTTTTAAGGTCATCAGTTGGAATATAAACTTCAGCTTCATCTCCATCAACGAAGATGTTCATGTGTTTAGTTAAAAAGTTCTTTTTAGAACTAGATACTTCTAAAGCTGTTGCTCTTTGTTTCTTCAAATATTCAAGGTTTTCAGGTATATCTATTGCTAATGGGTTGGCTTGAAGTAGAGACTTGTCAGATAACCAATCTTTAGGATCGTCTGGTTTATAAAGCAAAGAAAATAAAGAGTCATCTTCAATAACTCCATCTAAAACTTTCTGAGCATATTCAACTTCTTCAACCATTGGATTATTAAAAGATTCATAAGCAGTACTGATCAAAATACCAGTACGATTGACCATGTTCATCTGAGAAGATTGCATAGCATCAATTGGATAACGATTTCTTAAAGCACCAACTTCATCAGCAACAAATACATTTGCTTTACGGCCATCCATCCTGTTTTCAGAATAAGCAAGTGGAACAAATTTAGATTTTGTAAGTGTACATCTAATTTCGCTTCTTGTAACCTGAAAATATTTTTGGATTAATGGAGAAGCAGATATTGCTTGTTCAACTTCCTTCTTAACAATAGAAGAAAGTTCTCTATCTGGTGCAACTGAATAAAACTCTGAAAATTCAGGTTCGATCAACAGCAAAATGATGAAAATTAATGCAACTAAAAATGATTTACCTGATTTACGAGCAATTAAAAGGATTGATTTTTCAAACCGTCTCTTTTCAGGTATGTCTTTATGTTTCCAACAAAGGGCATTAATTAAGAAAAACCACTGGAAATCTGCCAAAGCATCATAAGTTGGAGTTCCAGCTTTAAGACCAGTGGCCATATTAATTAGCTTTGTTAGATTAGTGATTTTTTTCATTTCATCTTCATCGATGAAATATTTAGAATCAGGATTATTAAGTTCATCTAAAAATTGTTGACACGATTTTATAACATACTTACCAGCGATGATTTGTTTCTCTGTTACTTGAACAGCATACTGGTAAGCAGTATGGTTCTTAATGTAAGAGGAAACCATATCATCACCTTCAGTACTCTGTATTTGGCACCAGAGGTTGGAATCGAACCAACGTACCATGGTTTTTTTCAACCAGGCGATTATCCAATTATCTTTACTCTGATAAGTTAAAAGGCTCAAGTCGACAATCGGAGGAAACGACTAGAGCCAATTATCCTTTAAGAATTTTTAGTAATGGATCTTTTTCTTCCTCTTCTTTCTCAATCTGCATACCAGCTAATTGTGCACGAGATGATGGACTTAATCCAAGTTGAGTTGCTAAAAATCTAAATTGATTAAGGTATTTTTGCTTAGTTCCAACAGCTGGATTTTCTTTCTCTATTTCATGACCATAACGGTCAATTTGCTTGATTATAATACCTTCTTCATTAATTATTTCATCAGCTTGTCTCATTTTGCTTAGGCAATCGGCAGTTTGCTCAAGAAGAGGAATATCAAGATTAGAAAGAATATTACTAATTTCAAGTTCAGTAACAAGAAACTTATAATACTCTTTAGCTAATTCATCAAGATGATTAGGAATATTTTTGAACAAATCTCCGTTACCTTTTAACTTTTCTTCTTTCTCTGCTCTGATTTCTAATTGTGCTTTTGTTTCAGATTTACCTTTCTTTAAACTAGCAGGTTTTCTTGGTCTAGGCATTTTTCAGCCCCCTAAAGTTTATAATCAAAATCATAATCATCTAAGTCTATGTTAGGTTTGAAGTCTAATTTTTCACTAGTCCCAAGTTGTAAATTGCATGTTTTACAAAGAGTTATTAGATTGCTTTCTTCAAACATTAGTTCAGGATATTCAATTCTTGGTTTAATATGGTGAACTTGTAAGTTATTACTATTAATTATTCCATACTTTATTAAGCATCTTTGGCATACGCCTTGGTCTCTTTTAATAATTAAAGATCTAAGTTTTTTCCATCTGCCAGATGACAATGGTTTTAAAACTTCTTTGTTCTTTTCGTAGTATTGTTTTTGATATGAGTTTCTATTTTGATTTTTCTTGCATGAGCAAGTTTCATTAAAGTTGATTATTCTCCCACAAGAGCATATTTTCTTTTTACTGCTCATATCTATCATCTTCTAAATCAATAAGTTGGAGGTTAATGTCTTCTGGTACTGAACCACAATAAGAGCATTCAGAAATAATCTTATTATTTTCTCTATATGTAATAATGTGGGAGTAACATTTCTCACAGATTTGGTCAGTTTGTTTCTTATTCATTATAAATCTCCTTCTTTCAAATCATTGGAAGATCAATTTCTAACTACTGACCCTGATACCTCTCTAATTAATTATATATGCAACTTCCAATTACTAGACGAAAATTCTACAAAAATTTTAAAAAAGAATATTTTTTGAGAAATTGGAGCAAATAATGTCTAGTATTTGCTCCTTGTATTTCAACATCATTTTGGCGTTTTGGTACTTGTAGTAAAACCGCACCTCCACCGGTTATTTCCGGTCACACACATTTTTTGTTTCAAGGGGTAGGCGGTATCCTGTTCCTCCATCCAAATTCATCCTAAACAATTTTCCAACATTATCTCACCCCAATATTGAATTCCTTCCACCATTACCTTCGAACTTTCTCATGCATTATCGATCCTATGTATTTCTATTTATTTCCATTTGCCTCTATCCCTTATACCAATCTTTCTCATAATACAAATAAATAAAATTGGATCTTATTTACATTTAAATATATTTAGATATAACAGTTATATGTTCATCTATAGCAGTTCTATGTTCCTTCATAACAGTCATGACTACCTCAACCTTCGTCTTCGTCTTCATCTCAGCCTTCATCTTCTTCGAAATTTTCACCAAATTTTTTCCTTATCTCGTTTACGTTTTCTGAATGAGCAGATATAAATACATTGAATTGAATATATTGGAGAGATTAGAAGCTGAGAGTCATACTCCATTATCAAATAACTCCAAGGTTAATTGAAGCCGATGCTATAAAGTTCAATCGATGGATATATTAATTGATCGATAATAACCACCCTTATTATTATCTTGCAATCAATTAATAAGTTATCCGTTGTTAAGGCTTTTGATGTTTGAGCCTTGATGAATTAACATCTTAATCAACATCGGGAGGAGAACTCGATAAGAGGTTGATAACGCTGGCCACAAGTAAAGGTTATCATTTATCTCCGTTGGATGCTTGTGGAATGCATTGGCATATTATATATAAATTAAATAAAAATTAAACATATAAATTAAACATATAAATTAAATAATAAAATAAATAAATGCTAGTGAGAATTGCCATAGCAATTCGAACGACGAACAACTACTGGTTGTTCGTTATGGTTTTTAGAGCAGTTCTATACTCTTCATCAGAGTATTTACATCTTAGATATATAAGATATAAATATATTAGATTATTCTAAACTATAAAAATATATTGGAGGGATACGTATGTTTGAAGATTTCATTATTACTAATCATATCAAAGAACGATATAAACAAAGGATCGGAGCTTCAGATAAAGAAATTGTAAAACGAATTAAGAAAGATCTTAAATTCACTAAGGTTAAAAGAATTGTAAATATTGGAAATGTTCGTCATGTATTCACTGTTAATAGTAAAGAATTCATATTTGTTAAAGACGGATCAAAATGGATTCTAAAAACTGTTATTAAGCGCAATAGAGAAAATACTAAGAAAGTCATTGAAAAAAGAAAGAGATTGTCTGCTTTATAAAAAATAATCTCTAATATTTCTTAACTATATTTATCATTATATCAATTATTCCTAACTGGCTTTAAGTCAGTTTTATTTTTTTCGAAAATTTAGAAAATAAGAATATACGAATATGTGTTCTCTTGATATAATAATATTTAAAGAGATATTTATTCAAAATCAATCTAAATCGGAGGATCTCTATATGATAAAAACTTATGCTGCAATTATGAATGAATTGAAAAATGAGAGTAGTCGTATTGGAAAGGAAAAACTGCTAAAGAAATATGAAAATGTCCCAGGCTTAAAAGACATCTTTAAATTTGTATTTAATCCTATGATTGTTACTGGATTGTCAAAGAAAAAAATTGAAAAGAAAGTAAATACAAGCCATAAAATTGAATTAGAAACAATTTTTGATGCAATGGACTTTGTAAAAAACAACAACACAGGAAATGACTTAGTTATTGCTACAGTACAAAATTTCTTAAATAAATTAAACACTGAAGAAGAGAAAGAGTTCGTCAAATCTGTTTTAGTTAAGGACCTTCCAATTGGAATTTCAAGAACAACATTAAATAAAGTCTATGGTAAAGATTTTATTAAAAAATATTCTGTTATGCTAGCTGGTAAATATGAACCAGGAAAAACTGATTTATCTGAAGGATTCAATCTAACTCTCAAAATAGATGGAAACAGAGCAACAGTGTTCAATTATGAAGATGGCCCAAAGTTTTTTGCCAGAAGTGGGAAAGAAATCGAAGGTTTAGTTGAATTAGAGGAAGAATTTAAGAAACTTCCTAAAAATATGGTGTACGATGGAGAATTAATCGCTATCAATACAAATAATTTTCATTCAAAAGATTTGTTCAATGTTACACAAACATTAGTCCGTCGCAAAGGGCTAAAAACAGGTTTAAACTTTGTGATGTTTGATATATTACCAATTTCCGAGTTTAATAATGGAAAATCAGATAAAAAGTATTTAGAGAGATTAAATGATATAAAAGATATGTTTGATAATAATATTTCATCAGACAGCCTAATTAAAATGGTGCCTGTTTATTATACTGGTTCAGATGAAGATATTATTCCTGAAATACTTCAAGATGTTGAAAGTCAGGGATACGAGGGGCTAATGATTAACACTTTGAATGGTTATTATGAAACAAAACGTTCCAAATCAATTCTAAAAGTAAAAACATTTCACACAGCAGATCTTCTATGTGTTGGTATCAAAGAAGATATACGAGGAAATCGTTGTGGATCCATAACTGTTGACTATAAAGGATTTAAAGTTGATGTGGCAGGTTTAAAAGACGAACAAAAAGATTTATTTTGGAAACATCCTGAAATTGTTGTTGGAAAAATCATTGAAGTTAAGTACTTTGAAGAAAGCAAAAACTCTCAAGGATCCCTTTCATTACGTTTTCCTAGCTTTGTAAGAATAAGAAATGATAAAACTTCAGAGGATGTTAGTTATGCTTAATGATTACTATGTTTATGAATGGATAAGGCTCGATACTAATGAGCCTTTCTACATTGGCAAAGGCAGAGGTAGACGAGCTTATTCTTTTAATAACAGAGGAAAGTATTTTAGAGATGTTGTTAAAAACATACCATGCGCAGTTGTAATTCTTGAAGAAAACTTAACAGAAGACGAAGCTTTTAAGACGGAATGTTGGTATATATGGCAACTTAGAGATGTTCAAGGATATTGGTTGGTAAATATTACTGATGGTGGAGAAGGAACAGCTGGAATGAAGCACAAGGAAGACTCCAAGGAAAAAATATCAAAGTCTGGTAAAAAAGCTTGGAAAGATGAAAAAAGAAAAATTAATCTTTCTAATAAATTGAAACAAGCATGGAAAAATGAAGAATACAGAAATCAACAAAAAATTAGTAGAAAAGGTAAACATGCTGGTGAGAAAAATGCTATGTTCGGCAAAACCGGAAAAGACCATCCTGGTTCAAAACCAGTAATTATTTTTAAAGATGATGAATTCTATGGAAAATTTGAAAGTATAAAAGATGCAGCTATTTATCTTCAATCAAAAATTGGAGGAAAATTAGAAAATGGAATTCAAGCTATGGTGAACAAAGGATGGAAACCAAAAAGGGGACAATTGGCTGGGTTCAGCGCAAAGTATGATTATAATAATGATAATAAAAACAAAGTTTCATAAACATATATAATGGAAGAAACTAGGTTCAATCCGTATGGATTGAGCCTTTCTTTTATAATAAAACTGTAATATAAATCAAATTTACATATTTATTCTTTCAGATATAAATGTAAAAGATTCCGAGAGAAAGAAGAAGGAATCAAATAAATTTTAGGAGAGTTCAAAACCTTATGAAAAAACTAATTGCTTTTATATCATTAGGACTATCTATGCTAATTGCTACTCCTACTTTTGCTTATACAGTTAAAAGTGGGGATACAATGAGCGAGATTGCAAAAAGTAATAATGTCTCTTTTCAAGATTTATCAAAAGCTAACCCAAAAATCAAAAATATTGATTTGATTTATGTTGGTCAGACTATTAATATTCCAGGAGAAAAGGAACAAACAAATAAAGTTCAACCTAAAGTAAAAAGCACAAACAATCCTTCATACAAAACAATGACTGTTGAAGCAACAGCCTATACAGCATATTGTAGAGGTTGTTCTGGAATTACTTCAACTGGAATCGATCTCCGATCTAATCCAAATCAAAAAGTAATTGCAGTAGATCCAAGAATTATTCCATTAGGAACTAAAGTTTATGTTGAAGGTTATGGATATGCTACTGCTAATGATACCGGTGGTGGTATCAAAGGAAATAAAATTGATTTGTTTATTCCTGATTTTTCTGAAATGTTGAAGTTTGGAAAGCGTAATATTCAAATCAAAGTTTATGAGTAAGAGAGCTAATTAAAGCTCTCTTTTTTTAATAAACAATTTCTTGATTGAAATAAATATTCATCGCAATCCTTTCTTTCTATATAATCTTCAAGCATTTCAACAACTGATAAAGGAAGTTTTTGGTTTTTGTTTTTCTTAGTTTTAGTCTCCTTAATTTAAAATGATATTTTTCCTCTAACATCTCTAGATTTCAATCTCAAAAGATTAGAAACTCGAAGTCCTCAGTTTATTCAAAAATATTTCAAAATTATTCCAATTATTTTTTACGTTTTAAAGTCGAACAGATATAAATATAACAAATAGGAATATTCCGAAAATTTATATAAATTTGACTTAAACATACAGGGGGAGAAATAAAATGGCTTTTTCAACTCAACGAAATTTTATGGGTGTTCTTGATGGAACAAACGTTAATGAGTTAAATAAAAAAATTGATTATAAGAAAACAAAACTTGAAGATCGAAAAAAGGTGGTAAATGACATTTTAAATAGCACTCGATTTTATGAAGAATATTTTTCTAATTATTTTAACGCAAATATTAATTCTGGAGATTATCTATCAAGTGATGTAAATGTTTGTAAGTCTCTCGAAAGAATGGCAAATTATCTCCTCAACTCTGATGAAGTGAAAGCTGAGGAAGACAAAGAAAAAGTCCAATATGTTTTTCACACTGACTTAAAATATTTCCAAAAGAAATTAGACAAAGAACGATCAGTTGAGTCTATATCTGGAGCTGAAGATTCCGATCATTCTGAACTTGTTATTCATTTTTTAAAAAGAGAAGAAAGAAATTTCAAAAAAAGTAAGAAACAAGTAATTACATCCCAAGATTTGAAAAGAGATGATCTTCTAGGCCAAGTTTTAAGAGATTATAAATCTTTGGAGGATTTCATAACTAATGAACTTAAAAAAGAAGATTCTAAATATAATAGATACTTATTAGCAAAAATAAAGGGACAACTTTCTTCAGATATGATTTATTGTAAAGATGCATTACTTGGTGTCTGGGGATATGACCTTAAGTATTTTTCTGAAAGTACAAAATATAATGTTGATGTTTTTGATTTTACTAATGAGTTTCATTTAAAAGGAGGCATGGTTGAAACAGAATCAGGACACCATTTAGTTGCTAAAGGATTGTTATTCTTCAAGCCAACATACGACCCAAATAATGATTTTGATTTCGTTCTTTGGGATTTACAAAACACAATAAACAAAGCAAATTTGACAGACTTTGAAAAAGCTGTTTTAGAAATGGCAAGAAGTGGATTGACTCAAGAAGAAATAGCAAGCAATTTAAACACTTATCAAAAGAAAATATCACGAACCATCGACATTATTGCTAGGAAAGTAGCAAGAGTTGGCAATAAATACGATGCAGAAAGAGAGACTACATAAGGTCTCTCTTTTGTTGTACATAAATTTTTAATACAGAGAGGTATGTACTTATGGAGCTATTGGAGAGTAAAAATAGACCAGGATTCTTTGTATATACAGATATTTCTAGAAAAATGAAAGCGTATGTCAAATATGATTATTATCCAACTTTTGAGGATTTTTGGAATTATGAAACATCTATGATTCCATACAACCATCCCCTTCATAACGTTCATAGACAACCAGGAATAAAAAAAGAAACGATGACTAGAATCTATAACCCAACAATGGGCGAAGCTTTATTGTTTAAGTATATTAAAAATTCAAATAATTTTATTCCAATAGAAGTGACTGCTAAAGAGGATCAACTTGGAAAGATTGATTTAAAAGCTAAGCACAAATATTCAAATGATGAGATTATAATTCAGGTTAAATCTTCGAGACCAAACTTCAAATATTTAAAGAAGGAACTTATTTCACAAGAACGATGGTTTAAAAAGACAGCAGAATATGTTGTTCCTATATTTCATGAAGATTTTCTCCCCTACTGTGAATTTGAATATGTTAAACAATCTGGTGAAGCTAAAATTTACAAGATGGACGAAGCAGATATAATGCTATCAGATATGCTCGAAGAGCAATTAAGAAAGGCGGGAAAAGAAAATGACGATTGCAGACAAAATATTTAGAAAGAACTTATTGGACATTATGAAAGAAGATTGGGAAGTAGATAATAGAGCTAGATGGGAAGATGGTTCAGAAATTAAGACCAAAAGAATTGTCTCAGTAGTAAACAAATATGATTTGTCTAAGGAATTCCCTGCTCTAACTCTAAGACCTACACCAATTAAAACATGTTTTAGAGAAATAGATTGGATTTATCGTAAACGGTCAAACAATATCAATGACTTAAAAGCTTCTATTTGGGATAAATGGGCTGATGAATCAGGATCCGTTGGAAAAGCATATGGATACCAAGTTGCAAAACCTGTTTTTGGATACGATAATCAGATGGATTATATTTTGGGAGAAATTCAAAAGAATCCAACTTCTAGAAGATTACAGATCGAGTTGTGGAATGTAAATGAACTTCCAGAAATGAACTTACCCCCATGCGTTCATCATATCCAGTTTTTAGTTAAGAATGGTAAACTCCACCTTATAATGAAACAACGTTCCAATGACTTTTTAGTAGCTAATAATTTTAATGTGGTCCAATATTCTTTATTGGCTTATATGGTAGCAAGACATTGTAACCTTCAAGTTGGAACATTGACTCATATTATTGGAGATATGCATATTTACAATAAGCATATTGATCAAGCTATTGAGTTGCTAAGAAGAAAAGAATTGGAGGCTCCAGAATTTTGGATCAACCCAAATGTCAATAATTTCTATGATTTTACAGAAGATGACTTCAAATTAATCTATAAAGTAAAGAATCCACAGATTAAATTTGATGTTGCTATTTAAAAAAATTTTTTATTTTTTCTTTTTTACATTTTTAAAAAGTCAGATATAAAAACAAAGAGGTGATTATATGGGTAGATTACAAACTATGGCTCGTTTTGATGGGCCAGATGAAAAAGAACCAAAAGTTATTGATTATTGTTATTCATGTAATGCTGAACTATATGAAGGAGAAGAAATCGTATCTCTTGAAGATTTCTTATTTTGTGATATTGAGTGTCTTTTCGATGCAATAAAATATAAAACTCTGGAGGAAAATCAATATGGAACTATTTGGAAAAACTTGTAATGAAAAAGGATGCTCTGCTTGTTTGACTTGTTGTAAAGGAACATGTGAACTTTGTGGCTGTGTTTGTAAAAAATGCAGAATCTCTGAATTAGAAAATGATCTTTATTCCTTGGCTGTTGAAAATAAAAAGCTTAAAGAAGATTTGAAAATGCTTGATTTTTATAAGGAACAATACAATAAGTATTTAAATGAAGATTATTGTCTAATGGAACAAACTGAATATATTGAGAAATTAGAACTAGAGATAAACGATTTACGAGAAGAAGTCAAAAAATGGAAAAAATTTTATGAAGAATCAGAAGAAAGTCATCTAGAAACAAAAGAATTATTATATTTAATGATAAATGAAATTAAACGATATAAACAGGATTAAAAGTGCCTAAGATTCAATTTACAAATAAAAATCATCTGATATAAAAAAATTGAAATTAAATAAATCTTTAAATCGGAGGAATTAGAAATATGGAAAATCAAAATATTGAATTGCGTCAATTAGAAAATAATGTTGAGATTATTGGTACTTTAAAATCAAAAGATCTTGAAGTAAGGACAAGCAAAAAAGGTAATCGATATATGTCTGGTCGTTTAGTTATTGCTTCCAAATTCGATGGAAAAATTCAAGAACAAACTGTTAGAGTATTCGTCATGGAATCCTCAAAATTGTTTAAAGGTGCTGAGACAGTTAAGAATGAGTACAAGTCTATTGAAGAACATGGTGAAGAAAATGCAGATCGAATTAAAGTTGTTGGTGAATTATCTCTTAACGAATATTATAACCAACAAGGAAACTTAGTTCAATTTAATGAAGTTCGAGGAGTTTTCTTTAATCGTTTAGATAAAGAAAATAATCAACCAGATAAAGCTATTGCTTCAATTGAGACTGTGGTAGAAGGTTTTGTAGAAAAATTAGATAAAGATCAATTGCCAACTGGAGATTATGAAGTACATGGATTTACTGTTGGTTGGGGAAATAATGTTATTGAACTGAAAAATGTAGTAATTGGTAAAGAACTTGCTCAATCATTTATGGACTTATATCAACCTGGCTCAACTGGTCTATTAACATATAAACTTAATAACTATGTTGAGGTTGAAGAGATGGAAGAATCTCAACAACCTGCAGCACATGGATTTGGTACAACTGAAACTGTCGGAACACCAAATGTTATTCGTAACTATGTAAATAATATTGAAATTATTGGTGGATCTATACCATTTTTCGGTTCTAAAGAATACACACCAGATGAAATTGAAGCTGCAAAGAAAGTTCGTGCTTTGAAATTGCAAGAATTACAACAACCGGCTCCTGAAGTTCCACAAACCGGATTTGGACAAAAACCTTTGACAACAGAAGTCATTGAAAGTCAAATGCCAACAGATATGATGAATGGTAGTCAAAATCCATTTGATGCAATGAATAATCTAAATGATGATGAAATGCCAGATTTTTAATAAATTGTTATCTTATCAAATTTGAAGGGATTAAATATCCCTTCTCCCCTATTTCAAATTAAAACCAGGAGGAAATTCTGAATGGGTAATAAATATGGTGATATTCGTTGGAAATGGTTAGCTGAACGAGGATTTAATGTTTTAGCAGACAAACATCAATATGCTTATGCTCAAAGTTTATTTGCGAGTCCTGATGTTGTAACTGGAGTTTTTTGTGATGCAAAAGCTGGAACTGGTAAAACAACAATTGCCACTTTAGTTGGTGCATACGAAGTGGAACGAGGAAATTATGACAGAATTATTTATGTAAGAAATGCTATTCCAGTTCGTGATATAGGTTTTCTTCCTGGTGGAATTGGCGAAAAAGAACTACCTTATATGTTACCATTCATTGAGGCTCTTGACCATGTTCAACCTGGATTATTTGAAAAATGGTCATGTCAACAAGAAGATGGAAAGAACAAAGATAAAGAAACTCCAAAGGTTCAAGTTACTACTTCTGCTTATTCAAGAGGTATTACTTGGAATAATGCTTTTATTATCATTGATGAATTTCAATCTTTCGACCTTAATGAAGCACAAACTGTTTTAACAAGACCAACTGATAACTGTAAAGTTGTTGTTATTGGATCAACAAGGCAAAATGATAATCCAAAAAACAAGATTAATGGAATGACTCCATTTGAAATATATATGAGGCATTTTCAAGGTTATCCGGTAGCTTTTCATAAACTTGAAACTAATTATCGTGGATGGTTATCAACTAGAGCTGATGAAATATATGAGACTATCGAGAAGTTAAAATCGGAGGAAATATCATGAAAGGTTATTTAGCAAACGGCTTATTTTCAATAGGAGATAGGCTTGTAAATGAGATGATTGCAAAAGAAGTAAGAAAGGAAATTCCAAACATTGAATTATATGTTCCTCAAGAAAATGATGATATTAATGATAAGCAATCATATGCTGATAGCTTATTAATTGCTCAAGCTGATTCTCAAAAACTTTTAGAAAGTGATTTTTTGATTGCAGTCATTGATGGTGTAGAGATTGACTCGGGTGTAGCAGCAGAGATTGGTCTATTTTCTTCGTTAAAAAAACCAATTTATGGTTTATATACTGATGTTAGACAACTTGGCAGAGATAATAATTTAAAAATTGAAGCACTTATAAAAGATGGGACAGAAAATCAATTTATGTATAGAAATTTATTTGTTGTAGGATTAATAAAACAAAATGGTTTGATATTTTCTGATATTAAAAGTCTAATTTCACAACTTAAAGAAGATATTTATAATATCTAATATTAT
>Ga0207789_1000305_pt1 | contig 22839 bp, 29 predicted proteins | sample HigsolmetaGSP12D_FD_184840 | JGI IMG/M metagenome (GOLD analysis project Ga0207789, IMG submission 184840) | High solid enriched microbial communities from the Joint BioEnergy Institute, USA - SP1-2-D (SPAdes) | ecosystem: Engineered > Bioreactor > SSF (Solid state fermentation) > Aerobic >...
AGTCCGGTTTTATTAGTATTGTTTCATATTTGGTATCTCCAATATAAAATTAATCGTTTAGTTGATGCCGGGGGAAATTTATGATGAAAAGGGAGAAACGGTTAAAAAATGAAGAGGGTGCCATAAGCTTTGAATTTCTCGGGATTCTTCCGTTTTATTTTATGCTTTTCTTGTTGCTTTGGCAGGTTGTTGCATCGGGCTACGCACTTATGACCGCAAAAACAGCTGTGAATGAGGCGGCAAAAGTGTTTGCTTTGGAAGAAGATGAACTTAAAGCGGAAAATAAAGCGAAAGAGGTTATTGGAAAAAGTTCCGTTTTATCATTGGAAAAATTTGAAGTAGTACCGGTTAGTGGTGACCCTACGTTGCCAATAGGGGAGGACTTTAAAGTAAGGATGGATTTAAAGCACCAGCTCGTTTTTGTCCCTGAAAAGTGGAAAAAGACGACGGCCATTGATTTTAAAGAAGAAACGGCGAGCCGGGTGATGAGATGAAGAATTTAGATGAACGGGGAAATGCAAGTTTTTATATTATCTGGATTGTTTTTATCATGGGACTCATGCTGGTTTTAATTATTAATATAAGTGGTGTGTTTGTCACCAAGCAACAAGCTTCCAATGCAGCTGAACAGGCGAGTATTGCGGCAACGGATGTGTTATACGATGGGATTCGGGAAGCCGTCAGTGATTATGACCAATATCAAATTGAGAAGTTCTTAGAAACAGACCCATTAGGAGTATTTCCAGAAGAGCAAAAGCTATCCTATAAAATTGATCAACAAGAAACTAATTTATTGGCATTGGGTTATGCTGCAAATGAGGCGGCTATCCAAGCAATTGACGAGGTGGTTGAAGCGGAACTGCCAGGATTAGATGAAATGCTTGAAACATATATTACGGATAAAATTCATACGAAATTAACAGACATATGGCAAGTAGCAGCAGATGTAATTCAAAGAAATAATGGGGATAGCAGTAAATCCGAAGTAACTGTTTTTAAAGATGAACGTGTCCAAGTAAAAGCTGTTGTTCACTTTGAAGGACAAGAACATGAAAAGTTTTTAAGAAAAATAGTAAGTGATATTCCTCAAAAGGGGAGCGGACCAAAAGTGGATTTTGTTCATCGCTTAGGGTGGAGAGAAACAACTTATCCGCTAGATTAACGTCATAGATAAATAAATCTACTTAGATACTTATTTAAGGGGATGTGCTCAGATATGAAAATTTTTAAAAGTATTTTCGTTTCCGTGCTTCTTCTATTTTTGCTAAGTGCATGCAGTAATGATAGCGCCAAGGAAAGTAAAGAAATAGAAGATAAATCTGCATCGGAAAATGAACAGACGGTTAAAAAGGAAAAGAAAGAGAAAACGGTTAATGGCAGTGTAAAGGTGGAGCCATTACCAACTACATATCAGGAGCTGGCGGAATTACCAATTGGTAAGTATTACAATATGGACATATCCGGGGAAAATTCAAAAGAAGAAATCTTAAAGGCCTTTAGTGATTTACCAGATATTTCCGGAAACCCTAGCGAAAAAGAATTAGATTATTTTTATAGAGAACTGTTGAAAAGAGTGCAACAAGATTATGAAGGACCGGAAAATCTCATTAACCGATTAAAATTTGAGTCAATAGGGGACCCGACCAATACGGATAGCCGTTATCAATTTAAAGATAATTTAAATGTTTTATTTATCATTGATGCATCAGGCAGTATGGCACAAAAAATAGATGGCAAAGAGAAAATGACATCAGCGAAGGATTCGATTCTCAACTTTGTAAATAAACTTCCGAAAGATGCCAAAGTTGGAATCAGGGTTTATGGACATAAAGGAACTGGTTCTGACTCTGACAAAGCATTATCTTGTAGCAGTAGTGAACTTATCTATCCGATATCCAATTATAATGAAGGCGAGTTTCAAGCCGCACTCAATAAATTTTCACCAAGCGGCTGGACGCCGATTGGATTGGCTTTGCGGGAAGCTAAAAATGACTTATCATCCTTTGATGGAGCTAATAATACAAATATCGTTTATTTAGTCAGTGATGGAATTGATACATGTGATGATCAACCGATTGAAGCAGCTAAAGAACTGTATTCATCCAATATAACCCCGATTATTAATGTCATTGGTTTTGATGTGGATAGTAAAGGGCAAAATCAATTGAAAGAAATTGCAGCAGCAACGGACGGTATATATGAAACAGTAACCAATGAGGGCGAACTTCAGGAACAGTTGAAGAAATTAAATGATTTAACCAGTCAATGGCAAGAATGGCTTGAAAAAGGTCAACAACATCTTGAAGGACAAAAAATTTCAAATAGCTTAGACATTTTTAACTATATTACTGATGAGGGAAGTAAAGCTACTGATGAAAAAGTGAATATTTATTTAATACTTAGCGAACTGTATGAGGACAAACTTTTTAGTAAAGAGTCCTATGAATACCTAACTAAAAAGAATACCAAGTACCACCAATGGATTAATGGTGAGGTAGAAAAATTCAAAGAAGAACTTAAAGCTTTAAATGAACAAAACTACAATGAAGCAATTAACCAGTTACAGGAAAAATACAATGCTAATACCCAATAGGTTGGGGTGAGATTATTTGAAAGGAAGGAAACTTGAAAGGATTCTATATTTATTGCTAGCCTCCATGCTTATCTTTTGGACGGTGTTTCCGGCTGTAAGTGCCTTCGCATATATTACTCCGGGAACACCCATTGCCGGGTACGCCGATTCAGGGAGGAAGCTTTATTATACCGGGTAAAGTGTATGAACCGGGTAAGGCTGTAAAGAGTGGATAAAGTGTCAGTGGTTCTTCCGGATTAATTTCCGGGCAGCCGATTGTTCCATCTACACCATTAACCTATGGAATCTTTATCATACCAAATGCGCCACCGGTATTGGGACATCCGGTGCTTGGGAGAACTGTGATACAAGGCGGTGAAGGCCCGAATGGTGGCACGGCAGTCAACGGTGGTGGTGAAGGCCCGAATGGCGGCACGGTAATCAATGGTGGTCAGGATCCAAACGGAGGGGCAGCAACTAATAATGGTCAAGGCCCAAATGGTGGAACAGCTACAGATCGAGGCCAAGGACCTAGTAATGGAAATACATCTTTGCCCGGTAATGGTCCAAATACAAGTGATTCAGAAAATGAAACATCTTGGTTGTACAAGACAATTGATTCGGGACTAAATTTGGCAAAACAGTCAAAAGGAGTTGGACCGACAAGACAGCGTGTCATTAGCTTTTTATCTGAACGTCAGGACTCAAAAATGATTTCGAGTAGAAACATGATAAGCGGAGTTAAAGATGGCTATCTGATTGTAATGGCGATGATTATTTAGTAATAATAAGTAATGAGAAAGGAGAATACCATTTGAAACAAACATTGTTAATCATTGATGCGCAACAGGAATTAATTGAGGGAAATCAAGAAGAAGATCCGGTTTTTCAAAAAGAACAGTTACTCGGGAATATTAATAAAGTAATTGACAAAGCAAGATCTGCCAATGTTCCCGTGATATTTGTAAGGGATCTTGACGTTGCCGGGGGGAATGGTGTAGGATTTCAAATTCATAAGGAAATTAATGTCCCTTCAGAAGCAAAGATTTTTGACAAATTGGCAACGAATGCCTTTCATAAAACAGGCCTTTTAGAATATTTGAAATTAGGGAGGATTGAACATATTGTCATTATGGGGTGTCAAACGCAATATTGTATTGATAGTGCAGTAAGAACAGCAACGATTAATGGATTTGATGTCACATTAGTCGGTGATGGACATTCAACAAAGGGTACTCATATTTTGCCTGCAGAACAAATTATACAGCATCATAATCACACGTTGCATGGTCATTATAATGTGGAGCATTTTTCTATTGTAAGGAACTCAGAGGAAGATTTGTTCAGCCCAACTCATGATTCTTATAGGTGAAAAGTAAAGAAATTTTTAATAGGAGGATAATTGAATGGCAGCTGGCTTACTCCATCATGTAGAAATCAATGTATCAGACTTAAACCGTTCTATTGCCTTTTGGGGTTGGTTTCTTGAGGAATTAGGTTACACACCATTTCAGGAATGGGAAAATGGGATAAGTTGGAAATTAGCAGATACCTACTTGGTCTTTGTCCAGACAGAAGAACGATTTTTAGATGTTCCCTATCATCGTAGCAGAGTAGGGCTAAATCATTTAGCATTTTATGCGGAATCACGTGAGCATGTTGACGATATCACAAAGAAATTAATAGAAAAAGAGATAAAAATTCTTTATGAAGACAGGCATCCATTTGCCGGGGGAAAAGAACATTATGCTGTATTTTTTGAAGATCCCGATCGGATAAAAGTTGAACTTGTCGCACCAAGGATTGATTAATATGAACCTCTTCACACATGGCCAACAATTCCACTTTTAAGGAGAAAATAACATGGCTTCTTTTTTATAATGATAGATTTAAAGATTGTATTGAAAAGTATACCCTTTCTGAAGAACAATTGCGTTTTACCGGAACACCAAAGGAATGTATTGACCTTTCGCAAGTGGAACCGGAAAGATATGCAATTTTAGGTATGGATGGAAACTTACTTGTAACTTTTTTTGTTCTTCATCAAAATGAAGGTGCCAAACCGTATTCCTATAATAAAAAGGCGATATTATTGCGTGCTTTTTCCACAGATTTTTATCAACAAGGAAAAGGATATGCAAAACAAGCATTAAAGTTACTGCCCGAGTTTTTGAAAACTGGTTTTCCTGAAGTAAATGAGATTGTCTTAGCCGTGAATGTGAAAAATATCGCTGCCCAAGAATTATATAAGAAAAGCGGTTTTATCGATGAAGGGGAAAGAAGAATGGGGAAAAAGGGTGAACTGATTATTATGAGTTACCACTTAGAGAAGGTACTTGAAAGCAGCAATAGAGGAATAAAGGGAGATTAAATATGAAAGGGAAAGTTTGTAGAGCAAAAAGGTAAGTTTAAAATTAAAACTATTTTTATTACTCCGGAAAATTAGGGTAATACATAGCAAAAAATTATTGAAATGAGGAATAGGACAATGAATGTAGAATTAACAAGATTTAGAGTCAAAAAAGGCAAATCACAACGCGTAGATGAATGGTTAAAATTTTTAAACGAAAATATGAAAGATGTCCTTATCACCCTTGAAGGTGAAAAAATGTTTGTTGAAACAATATTTAGAGAGGAAATAAACGGGGATGAATACTTATATTGGTATTCAGTACAGGGGGAAGGTGGTCAAAAAGTGGAGCAATCCAACCATTGGGTAGATAAAAAACATTTAGAATTTTGGGATGAATGTATTGATAAAACATTTAAACCTGTTGACTTAAAAACAGAAGTTGTTATGATTCCTGAGAAAATAAGAAAAAGCATGATATAACTTACTTCAAGTTGGTCTTGTTGTTGGAGCAAGTCTTTTCAATATTTTGCTTCTGATTAGGAGAGGGCATAATGTTTTTCATTTTTTTCGATCATGGCAAGAAACAATCTGGTTTTAAAATGAAAAACTTGCCCTCTAAAATAAGGGCAAGTTGTCAAGATTATTTTCCTCAATCCCATCCGGCTCACTTCGAATGATATCCCGTCCGTATTTATGGAAAACATCAATATGACTAATTTTTCCGGTCTTGGCTTCTTCTAAAGCAGTAACATAATCGAGTTCACGACCGGATTTTGTTTTAAACGCAATAATATCTCCATCTTCATTTTTACGGACGGCGACAATTTCTTCCTTCTCGGATTGTTGTTCATGTTCCCCGTTGCTAATTGAATTTTGGTTAACATAATCGTGATAGATTTTTTCAAAGTCCTTTTGTTCCATTGTTAACCCTCCTCGTTAAGAAGCTGCCGTAATTGTTCCACTGCCATCTGATTCCGCTCGCAACCGTCAGACAATTCTTAAGAAATTGAATGCTCCGTATCATTTGTATTTTCGCATTCTGTCAATTCTTTATCGTAAACGGAATTTTTAGCATTATTTTTCTTCATAAAAAATCACCCATCCAAGTCTGAAAAGTCACTAACGATAGTTTGTGACAGAATGTATATTTTATTCTAGTATCTTCAAATTTCAATGATAAAAATTTTAAGGATACAGAGAAATAATGGCGATGTTTTGCAAATAGTAAGAAAAATTTCGGATTTTTTTGATAACAATAAAGAGATTACACATTCAAAATGTTTCACGATACTATTCGTTTCCATAAAAAGAACAAGCCAGTACCTTCATTGAAAAAGCTAATGATTCCCCATCCAGACTTTAACTGTCGCAATTGGAATCTCATTATATTCACCGTTTTTACATATCTTGAAATTGGGCTATTAGCTAGAGGTTATCCTAATCACTATCTTCCGGGAGTGTCGCCCATCCCGAAGAATTAAGAAAGAAATTTTCATTGTGTCACTAGTGAAAACCGTTACCAGATTGTATAATAATGTTAAGAATTTTTACATGAATAGGGATGGAAAGGGGGGAATCTTTTCATGAAAGTACAAAACCCGCATGACAAATTTTTTAGAGAAACGATGGGGAATGTTACGACAGCAAAAGAATTCCTATACCATTACCTCCCCAAAAACATATTGCGTGTAATTGATTTGGACACAATAGAAGTACAAAAGGATAGTTTTATCAATAAGGAGTTCAAGGATTATTTTTCAGATTTGGTGTTTCGGGTGGTGATTTCCGGAAAAGAAGGTTATATCTCTTTCCTATTCGAACATAAAAGCTATCCGGATAAAGCTATCGCCATACAACTGCTGAAATACATGGCGGAAATATGGGAAACGAAAATGAAAAAGGAAGAAGTAAGGGAGTTGCCAATCGTAATTCCCCTTGTTGTCTATCATGGAGAGAGTAAATGGAGATTTCCGCTCCATTTAGGTGGGTTTTTAAATGGCTTTGAGGAAATGCCACAACATGTGAAAGAATACTTGCCAAACTTTTACTACCTATTGTATGACCTCTCTGATTATTCGGATGAGGAAATAAAAGGAAATGCCCAACTACGAATTATGCTGAAACTACTCCGTGATGTATTTACAAAAAGTACTAAAGAATTTCTACAGTCTTATTATGAGGCCATTCACGCACTGCAAGAGATAGAGGATAAACAAAGAGGAATTGAATTTTTCGAGATAACGTTGCGATATGTATTCAATGCTGTTCGAGACTTAACGAAGAAAGACATGGAACAAATCGTACGGCAAATTGAGACGACATTTCCAGAAGGGAGTGAAGTAGCCATGACATTGGCGGATATTTTGAGAGAGGAAGGCATGCAGGAAGGGCTGCAAAAAGGCATTAAAGAAGGGTTGCAAAAAGGCATTAAAGAAGGGTTGGAAAAAGGGTTGCAAAAAGGAAGACAAGAAGGAGCATCCCAAGCTTTGGCCAAAACCGCCCTGCAACAGTTGACAGAAAAATTTGGTACATTACCGGAAGACTTAAAGGAAAACATTAAGAGTGCCGAACTTGGTACACTAGAAACCATCCTTCAAAATATTTTTAAATATCAAAATTTAGATGAGGTTAAAAAATTTTTTAAGCACTAAGTTACTCATACTTCGGAAAGATTGTTTCCAGAAAGGTGTGAAGGAGCCCTGACATTGGCGTGAAGAACTCATATTCAGAGCTGACGGTAAGAACAGCCAAGCGATCTACACCATTATCAAATATTTAATTATCAAAGAGCAATTTTTTGTTCTTGAAATATATAATACGAGGAGGAGAGGTTAAGTTATAAGATAATCATCGTTTACCGCTTCGAATAATAATTAGTCTAAAATTATAAAAACCATCGAACAATCTGATGTTTGATGTTTTTTTGGAAACACATAAAATCGATTTTCACCGATATGTAGACTTCCATATTTAAAAAAAGCTGAGATGAACTCTCCACATAATCAACTGTGGAGGGTCGTTTTATCATTGGTGGAGTAACTTTTCTTTGGTTCAGGTTTTTTCCCCAATGCTAATATACAAATCATGCTAATCATGCAAAGAGTACCGATCCATTGGAAAAAGCCGAATGGAACTTTCAACCAGAAAACGGTGGTCAGTACTGCAGCCAAAGGTTCAAGGCTACCTAGTAAACTAGTTTCCTTTGGTTCAAGGCTTTGCAAACTTTCGATATAAAACCAGAAGGCTAACATTGTTCCAAACAGTATGACAAAAATGAGGTACATCACTACTTCAAAATTAAAAGATGCAATAGGTATTCTCCAAGGCGGATGAATGAAACTCAGGGCAACACCGCCGATGAACATGGCCCAACCAACAATCACAAGGGAACCGAATTGCTTGATAAGCGGGACGGCATATAATGTATAAAAAGCGAGTGCGACACCGGATAAAACACCCCAAATAATGGCCGGTAACGGTACGGAAAGTTTAGATATTGAACCGTTTGTCAATAATAAAAAACTTCCGATAAGGGCTAAACAAACCGTGATAACATCTTGTCCGGTGAGAACTGCTTGCCTGCGGAAAACGGTATAAATAATAATCATGACAGGTGCCAAATATTGTAAAAGTGTAGCCACTGCCGCATTACCATGACTGATGGATGCCATATATGTATATTGGACTGCCAGCATACCGAGCAACCCGAAGATAATTAATTGTACGGATGATCTTTTCTGTTTCCATACATTAATGATTTGGCTGCGTTCTTTTTTAAAAAATTGAATAGCTAACAACGCAATTCCGGCAAGCAATAAACGTATGGTTACTAGCCAATTCACTGAGATATCAAATTGTTGAAACAATTTTTGCGAGACAGTACCACCGACTCCCCAAAATATCGCGCCGAGGATGACTAGCAATAACCCTAATTTTCTTGAATATGTGTTCATACTATACTCCTGTCCATTAAATAGTCATACAATAATCATAATAATAACACTTCTTCTTTTCTATAATTTACAATAATTAAAAAAGGACATCGAATGCCCCTAAATGATTTAGAGAAGTAAATCTTTATATTCCTTACTTTTTTCCAATACTTTTTTGGCATAAGAACACTGAGCGTTAATTTGCAGTTGGTTTGCTTTTGCATATTCTGCTACTTTATTTACCAACTGTTTGCCTAAACCTTTTCCATTATGTCCTTCATTCACAATCGTATGGGTAATGGTGATTTGTTTTTTACCGTCGTGATCGGAAGGGATGTACTCAATTCTTGCAATGACTTCCCCGCCTTCTTCCATGTAAAACTGATTGGTTCCTGCTTTAATTTCAACCATATTGAACCGCCTCCTTGATTTCACTTTAATAAATACGTTTACAATAGTATAACAAAAAACCTGTTGAAGTACCCTGAAAAGGGCTTCAGAAAAGATAGACAAGTTATGTACTTGGACTGAGCAATCCTACATGTTATAATTCTTACATAAGAAAATATTATATACAAAAGATTAGGTGTCTTTTTTTAAAGACTTAATAGGGAAGTTGGTGAAAATCCAACGCGGTCCCGCCACTGTAAATGGGAGCTCTCTTATATACCAGCCACTGTTATTGAAATGGGAAGGCAGCATAAGAGAGTGATGAACATGAGCCAGGAGACCTGCCTATTCTTTTGCACCAAAATACCTACGCGGATAGGGAGGTGTGCGATTTATTTATTCATTGCATCCTCGAATCGTTGGGATGTTTTTTTGCCTTTTAAAAAGGGTTCAAAGACCGAATTTTTAGCTAAATCTAATCGTTTTTATCGATAACTATCTTACCAAATAAAATAGAGGAGAGTTTAACCTTGAAAAAAAGATACATATTTTTTATCCTGCTGCTTACATTCGGATTACTTGCCGGATGTGGGGCAAAGGATGAATCGAAAACAAATCAAAACGGAGATAATGCCAAAACAGAACAAGCGGAAAGTACAGCAGCCGCTTTCCCGGTTACGATTAAAGATGCCGTCGATCAGGAAGTGGTCATTGATGAAAAGCCGGAGAGAATTGTTTCATTAATTCCGAGCAATACAGAGATTGCCTTTGCGTTGGGACTTGGTGATAAAATTGTCGGTGTATCCGATTTTGATAACTATCCCGAAGAAGCTTTAGAAAAAGAAAAGATAGGTTCAATGGAATTCAATGTAGAAAAAATTATTTCCTTAAAACCTGATTTAGTGCTTGCCCATGCATCGAGTGCTCATAATTCTGAAGCAGGATTACAGCAGCTACGAGATGCGGGTATAACCGTTCTTGTTGTGAATGATGCGAAAAATTTTGAAGACGTTTATGATTCTATTAAAATGATTGGAAAAGCGACAGGGGAACAAGCTGAAGCACAAACAGTGATTGATGACATGAAGGCGAAGATTGAAGAGATTCGTGAAAAAACTACAAAGGTTCAAGATAAGAAGAAAGTATATATCGAAATATCTGCCCCTGATATTTACGCCGCAGGGAAAAATACATTTATGGATGAAATGCTGCAAATCATTCATGCAGAAAATGTGGTGACCGAAGAGGGATGGCCAAAAATTGAACCGGAAGCGATCATTGCCGCTAATCCGGATGTCATCATAACCACTTACGGATACTATACAGAAGGGGCAATTGAACAAGTGCTCAGTCGAGAAGGATGGGATCAAGTGAATGCTGTTAAAAATTCCCAAGTGGTCGATGTTAATTCCAATATGGTCACTCGTTCAGGTCCACGTCTCGCTGAAGGGGTAGAGGAAATTGCAAAAGCAGTTTATCCAGAAGTTTTCCAATAAGAAACCTTTTGCGTACATGGCAGCTTCCATATTTTTGGTTGCTGCCATTCTCATCGGTATTTCAATCGGTACGGTAACGGTTCCGATTGGTGATATTGTCAAAATTATCGGATCACGATTTTTTAATTTACCAAATATGACTGTGGATCCGATGTATACAACAATCGTTTGGAATATTCGCTTTCCCCGTGTAGTTTTAGCGGGATTGGTTGGTGCATCCTTGGCCATTGCAGGGGCTGCTTTTCAAGGGTTATTAAGAAACCCTTTAGCTGATCCTTACACGCTCGGTGTTTCATCCGGAGCTTCGGTTGGTGCTGTTTTGACTATCTTTTTGCATATCACAATCCCTGTCATCGGTACCTATACGCTGCCGTTTCTAAGCATTCTATTTGCCCTAATTACCATTATTGCTGTACTTATTTTTGCAAAAAGAATTGATCGCTCAATGAAAGTCGAAACAATTATTTTAACAGGTGTGATTTTTAGCTCATTTTTAAGTGCTTTTATATCCTTGATGATTGCTTTGACAGGGGATGAACTTCGACAAATTGTCAGCTGGCTAATGGGAAGCGTTTCGATGAGAGGTTGGGAATATATTCAGATTATTTTACCGTTTTTTCTTATCGGCTCGTTTCTATTACTAATGAATGGAAATGAATTAAATGCGATGTCCTTTGGTGAAGAGAGGGCGCAGCATTTAGGTGTGAATGTAAAGAGACGGAAAATGCTTGTATTAACAGCGGGCTCAATTTTAACCGGGACAGCTGTTGCAGTATCGGGAACAATTGGTTTTGTTGGTTTAGTCATCCCCCATTTAACAAGGTTACTGTGGGGACCTGATCATAAGCATTTATTACCATTATCGATGTTAACCGGAAGTGCCTTTTTAATATTAGCGGATCTTACAGCAAGGACGGTTATTTCACCGACAGAGCTTCCCATTGGGGTGATAACATCTTTAATCGGCGCTCCGGTATTTGCTGTCATTTTAATCCGAAACAAAAGGAAAGGAGGGGAAAGATGACGTCCATAAAGGTTCAAAATCTGTCTGGCGGTTATAGCAGTGAACCTGTTTTAACAGATGTTTCATTTACTGTTGAACAGGGAGAATTTTTCGGGATATTAGGTCCAAATGGCAGTGGGAAAACGACATTATTAAAAATGATCAGTGGAGTTTTGCCATTTTTAAAAGGAAGTATTTTTGTAGGGGACCGATCTATCCAATCATTTTCAGCAAAAGAGCTTGCCCAAGTTATTGCTGTTCTGTCGCAACATTCTTCACAGGCTTTTTCTTATACGGTCAAGGAGACGGTCGCACTTGGCAGATATGCGCATAAAAAAGGCTTATTTCAAACATGGAGTCAAAAAGATGAAGAAGTGGTTCAGGAAGTGATGCAATGGACCGGTATTGAAAAATTTCAAGAGCAATCACTTGAGTTTTTATCTGGCGGAGAAAAACAGCGGGTTTTTTTGGCACAAGCACTTGCTCAAGAACCGGAAATTTTGCTGTTGGATGAACCGACAAATCATTTGGATTTATCCTACCAAAAGGATTTATTGGATTTATTGCACAAGTGGACGAGGGAAAAAGGGTTGACGATTATTTCGATTTTTCACGATATTAATTTAGCCGGCCTGTATTGTGACCGTTTATTGCTCTTGGAAGACGGAAAGGTCATCAAAAACGATACACCAAAAGATGTTTTGACGGAAAATACGATTCAACAAGTGTTTAAAACGAAAATTGAAATGCACCAGCATCCTAAAGTGCCGGCCCCGTTGATGGTTTTACTGCCGGATGATGCTTTAGAAAATGGTGGGACGGAAGAAGTAACGGAGAATCATATCGGTGTTTTCGATGACTACATTTTGCTCCAATCCCCTATGATGTTAAAAACAATGTCCTCCGGCGTTATTGGCTCCGGTATTGGATGGTACAATACTTTTATCAATCGGTATGTTGATAAATCATATCATTCAAGAAACTATCGTGAAGAATTAAAACGTTTTGTTGTGGAAAAAGGTTTGGACCCGTCAAATACGGTTGGGATGATGACGGCGGTGAAGATGGAAAATGTTCAATACAAACAATACCGCGACAAGGACTTTTCCATACTAGTGGTTGTCACAGCCGGGGTCGGCAATGCAGTGGATGTATCGAGAAGTGTCGAACATCCTTTTGTTTATCGACCGGGAACAATCAATACGTGGATCATTGTCAATGGCAGATTATCTGAAGAGGCATTTATCCAATCCATCATAACGGCAACAGAAGCAAAGGTAAAGGCGCTGGCTGAATTGCAAATTCCCGACCAAGAGACAGGAACCATTGCGACCGGGACCTCAACCGACAGTATTTTAATTGCCGCGACACAAAAGGGAAAATACCAAGAGTTTGCCGGGACGATTACCCCCCTCGGAAAGTTGATTGGAAAAGGTGTATATGAGTGTACACTTGAAGCAATCCAAAAAAGCCTAAAACGGAGTCCCGACCTATGATTATCCAGCATGTATCTGCAATCACACTCGCTTATATTATTGATCGTATCGTCGGTGATCCACCTAGCTGGCCGCATCCGGTCAAATGGATGGGCTCGCTCATTTCCTTGTTGGATAAACATTGGAACCGAGGTAAGGCCCGGAAATGGAAAGGTTTCGCAATGGTGGTTCTTATTCTATTTCTTGTGCTTCTTGTTACATCCTGTATTACCTTTATTGCCTACCGCATCCATATCGTGGCGGGAGTTTTGATGGAAGCTGTTTTAATCTCAACAACAATTGCTCAAAAAGGATTACAAGATGCGGCTTTAGAAGTGTACCGGCCGTTACAAGATCATCAATTGGATGAAGCACGGAAAAAACTTTCCTATATTGTCGGCCGGGATACGAATCAGTTGGATGAACGTGAAATTACCCGGGGTGCGGTGGAAACGGTCGCAGAAAATACTAGTGATGGGGTAACAGCACCGATGTTTTGGGCTTTTGTTGGGGGTGCCCCGCTTGCTTTTGTTTATCGTGCTGTTAATACATGTGATTCAATGGTTGGGTATAAAAATGATCGCTACCATGAGTTTGGGTTTGCTTCAGCCAAACTTGATGATCTGATGAATTGGATTCCGGCCCGATTAACCGGAATGCTTATGATATTGGTCAATAAAACTTTGCAAGGGAGTAAAAAAGAAGCATGGCAACTTTTATTTCGGGATGCCGGAAACCATCCAAGTCCGAATAGTGGATGGTGTGAAGCAGCGACTGCGGCACTTCTTGGCGTGCAACTCGGCGGACGGAATACATATAAAGGTGTTGTTTCCCGGCGTGCTTTCATAGGGAACCCGCTTCGTCCACTAACAAGTAACGATATTATTGAAACGATAAAAATTTTAAAAAGAACGTCCCTTGCGTTTTTAATCCTATTATGGGTTGGAGGTGTTTTCATTGAACTGGCCAACACATGGTTCCAATCCGCATTATTTATATAAAGCGGCAGGAATCCGGCAACCGGAACAGATATATGATTTTAGTGCAAATATTAATCCCCTTGGTCCACCGAAGTCGCTTCGGGAAGATTGGGATGATTTTTTTCAAGAAGTTATTCACTATCCTGATCCAAAAGCAACATCTTTAAGAAAAAAGCTTGCTGAACGGGAAGGGCTTCATAAAGACCAAGTATTCATTGGCAATGGTGGAGCGGAAATCATTTCGCTGATTGGAAAATGGCTTACAGGAAAACGAGTTATGATTATTGAACCATCCTTTTCGGAATATGAACAGGCATGCCGAGTAAATGAATGTTCGATTTCTTATTTTTTTATCGATCATAACGGAAAAATTGATGTGCCTCACCTATCTGAAGAACTGACTGATCAAGATGCTTTATTTCTTTGTAACCCGAATAATCCAACCGGAATTTATTTTGAAAAACAAGTGATTGAACAGATTTTGACGACCTGTTCCGAGAAGAAATGTTATTTGATTGTTGATGAAGCCTTTTATGATTTTGTTGATGCATATCAACCCCTCGTTCCTTTGTTAAATCAGTTTCCGAATTTGATCTTGATTCGGTCAATGACAAAGATGTATGCCATACCGGGGGTAAGATTAGGTTATATGATGGCTGATGCGGAAATCGTTCAAGCCCTCCAAAATCAGCAATCCCATTGGAGCGTGAACGGGATAGCCTTAAAAGCGGGCGAACGATGCCTTGATGAAAAACATTATGTTGAACAAACAAGACTATTTGTAAGAAAAGAGCGGGAAAGACTGTTTCGTTATTTTCGAAAACACCGGTTTGATTTTCTTCCATCGGCGGTCAATTTTTATTTGCTAAGAGATTCAAGCATGGAGGATCAATCTATTTTCTTCCATTTTTTATTAAAGGAGGGAATTGTTCCGAGACATACATATAATTTCCCGGGAATAGAAGGCAAGTGGTTGCGTTTTGCCATACGCAGTGAAAAAGAGAACGATATCCTGCTTGAGGTGATGGAAAAATGGCGAGCGATTCATCAATTATCTTTATAACAGGCGGGGTTCGGAGCGGTAAAAGCCGTTTTGCTGAAAAAGCAGCTACAATTTGGTGGCAACAATCACCAACCAGGACACTTCATTATATTGCCACCATGCAGGCAACAGATTCAGAAATGGAAAAAAGGATTGACCGTCACAAAAAGGATCGGGCTAAAGAAGGCTTGCCTTGGCGGACATGGGAGAAACCGGTATCTGTCGGTGATTTAGCCTGCCATTTTCATCAAGAGGATATTGTCTTACTTGATTGTTTGACGACTTGGCTTAATAATGAGTTATTCTTTGCTTCTGACGGCTGGGAAGATGCTCAATTTCATGAAGACTTGTTTGACAAGATGTGGAATGGGATTGACAGAATCCGTTCCCATGTCAACAAATTAATTATTGTCAGTAATGAAGTGTTACATGAACCGTTAGCCAATAATGAACTTGTGATTGCTTACAGTCGGATACTCGGTCTTTTGCACCGGCAAATTGTGGCAAATGCATATCAAGCAATCCTTATAGAAGCCGGAATTCCGATTTTAATGAAAGAAGGCGAGGAATGATGAAGGGTGTCATGATTCAAGGGACGGCTTCCGATGTTGGCAAAAGCTTAATTGCCACGGCATTGTGTCGTCTTTTTGCCAATGAGGGCTTCAAAACTGCTCCATTTAAATCACAAAATATGTCGAATAATTCCTATGTGACGATGGATGGACTAGAAATTGGCAGGGCACAGGGACTCCAGGCGGAAGCGGCCAAAACGGAGGCGTCCGTTTGGATGAATCCGATCCTATTAAAGCCAACATCTGATCAATTGTCAGAAGTTGTATTACTAGGAAAGGCAGTAAAAACATTAAGTGGAAAAGGCTATCGTGACCGTTTTTACAAACTGGGATTAAGTGTCTTGAGACAGTCCCTTGTTCAGCTTAGGAGTGAGTATGATGTGCTTATAATGGAAGGGGCAGGAAGTCCGGTCGAAATCAATTTGAAGGATCGGGAGCTAGTTAATATGAAGGTTGCAGAAATGGCCGATGTCCCGGTATTTTTAGTTGCCGATATTGATCGCGGCGGAGTGTTTGCCAGTATTATCGGAACGCTTGCCCTCCTTACTGAACTAGAGCGGCAAAGAGTCCAAGGCGTGATCATTAATAAATTTCGCGGTGATTTTGATCTATTTGCCGATGGAATCAACTGGCTTGAAAAAAAGACCAATATCCCAGTCCTGGGTGTCTTGCCTTATATCAACGATCATATGATTGACGGGGAAGATTCACTATCGATTCAACAGTATCGTAACAAGAAAATGAGCGGAGACATTGATATTGCTGTCATTGAATTACCCTATGCTTCCAATATAAATGATATTGAACCTTTTTTTTATGTGGATGATATTTCTTTACGTTTTGTAAGGACGGCAGATGAATTTGGCAAACCTGATGCAGTCATTCTTCCCGGAACAAAAAGTACAATTCATGATTTTATAAGTTTAAAAGAAAAAGGTTTAGATAAAAAGATTCGTGCGTTTGTCCAAAATGGTGGTTTTATCGTTGGCATTTGCGGTGGCTACCAAATGATGGGTCAATCTTTAGTTGATGATAGCGGGGTTGATACGGGAATAGTTGGCAAAAAAGAAAGGGGCTTAGGTTTGATTGACGCGGTAACGTTCTTTCAAAAAGAAAAGCAAACCATCCGTTCTCAAGGGACATATCATCCGCAAACCGGACTGCCAAGGGAGCAAATTGAAGGTTATGAAATTCATTTAGGGAGAACCGATTTTCTCCACCCAAACAAACGACCATTCTTCTTGTTTGATTCGAATCGGGAAGAAGGATATTACAGTGAAAACGGAAAAATCATCGGTACATATCTGCATCATCTTTTTTATAACGATGATTGGCGAACGACATGGTTGAATGCCATTCGAGTAAGTAAACAATTACCGGTACGGGAAAAAGTCAATATAGGATCCTTGAAAGATGAACGCTATGAACAACTGGCAAACACCGTCCGAAATCACCTTGATTGGGAAAAGGTGAAAAACATCGTCCTGACATGGGAGAACCACCATGAGAACCATTAAGGCACTGATCATGTGTATTCAATTTTTTACAAGTATTCCGGTTCCTTATGAAGTACCGATGGATCGGGAGCATATGGAACGAGCGATTCGCGTTTTCCCGATATTGGGTATTTTACAAGGGATTATCTATATATTTATTACATTTGCTCTTCTGAAATGGACACCGTTATCAACTGTTGCCGCAGCGTTTTTTCTCTGGTTATCCTGGATCATTGTGACCGGTGGTTTGCATCTTGATGGCTGGATGGATGTCAGTGATGGTTATTTTTCGTTTCGTAACCCTGATAGACGATTAGAGATTATGAAAGATTCACGAATTGGCGCTTTTGGCGTACTCTCAGTGCTTGTCTTATTAAGTGCCCGATTTCTATTTATCTATGAAACGATTGCCCGGATGTCACCTTGGATTTACCCGCTTATTTTATTGATACCATTTTTTGGGAAAATAATTATGGGTGTCTTGTTAATCAAAGTTAAATCAGCAAAAGCGGATGGTCTTGGGGCCATGTTTAAACAGGCAGCATCAAAAAGAACTCTTTGGCTGTATCCCGTTTATCTTATTGTATTGCTCGGAATAATTTTGTTAATTTGGCCTGATTCCTTTTGGGGACTGGCTTCATTCATTATAGGTTCGAGTTTATTCATACTGATTGCAAGAAAGAAGATCATTCGCTGGTTTGGCGGGATAACCGGTGACGTGCTGGGTGCATCTGTTGAAGGAGGGGAAACGTTATTATGGCTGATCCTATGGTTGTTACCCTATTTCGGCATGGCATGACGCTATTGAATAAAGTGGTACTTTATTCGTCGGGGCGCCCCAACCTAAAAAGGAAGTTTGGGATTGGAATCATGGGATGATCTCATTTACACAGAACGTGATCGATATAGGAGGGGAGAAAAATGCACTTTGTTACAGGTGGTGCTTTTAACGGAAAATCGAATTGGGTAAGGAGGACTTATCCTATCAATGAACAAAATAGTATTTGGGTTTCCGGTTATGCCGGCGCACAATTGCCGGATTCCCTCCCGTCTGTGACTAAATATTGGATTGTGAGCGGAATTGAACAATATATTAAGGACTGGCTCATTGATTGTGATGAAAAAGCTGTCCGGGAAAAATGGCTGGATAAATTAACGGAATGGAACTGTTTAGATGGGGATCAAACGATGATTCTCATTGGTTCCGATATTTCAAAAGGGATTGTTCCGGCAAGTCATGAAGAACGACTATGGCGGGATGTAACAGGAAGGATTTTTCAAGATACGGCAAAAATTTGTGACCGGGTTGATGTTATTTGGTATGGCATGAATATACAAATCAAATAAAAAGGAGATGGGTGGAATGCGAATTTACACACGGACAGGGGATCAAGGACAAACCAGTATCATTGGTGGTCGAGTAGATAAGGATGATATTCGAGTAGAAGCTTACGGTACTGTGGATGAGGCGAATTGTTTTGTCGGTAAAGCAATGACAGAACTGGATCCGGTTTTATTTCAGGATCTACTGGAAGATCTGGAAAAAATTCAACATGAGTTATTTGATTGCGGTGGGGATTTGGCAAATATTACAAAGAAACGGGAGCCGAAATTAACCGAAGAAGCGATAATCTATTTAGAAAACCGGATTGATCAAATCAATGAAGAATTGCCTGAAATTGAACGGTTTATTTTGCCCGGAGGAACGAGTGCAGCAGCAATATTACATATCGCCCGGACGGTGACAAGAAGAGCAGAAAGATTCGTAGTCAAATTAATGAAGGAAAACTCAGTAATAACACCATACCCATTGAAATTTTTAAATCGATTGTCCGATTATTTTTTTGTAGCTGCAAGACTAGTTAATTTTCGTATCGATGTAAATGATGTTGAATATGTTCGGAGTGCCCGTGTTTTTCGAAATGGAAAGAGGAAGGAGCAGTCGGAATGAATGCAAAGAAAATCAGTTTGTTCGGTATCCTTTTATCCTTGGCCGTTATCGGTGCTTCCATCAAAATTCCGGCCGTCATTGCCAGTGTTGCATTAGATATGGTTTCAGCGCTTATTGGGGCAGTTGTTTTAGGCGGACGTGCTGGGGGATGTATTGCTTTTTTGGTCATCTGTTATCGGCAATGATTGGCGGGATGCCCCTTGGTCTGTTTCATGTGTTAATCGCTTTTGAAATGGCTGTTCTTGTTTGGGTATTTGGTTATTTTTATCGAAAAGGAAAACGGGTGTTGGGTGGTGTGATATTTGTTGTGGGAAATACTTTTTTAGCCAATCTCCCATTCCTTTTTATCATTGGCACCGGATTTTACACCGGGATGATTCCGTCATTATTTATTGGTTCCCTATTAAATACAATTTTAGCAATACTTCTGGCACCAAGTTTATCAGCGTATTTTGCAAAACGATTGCATGTGTAAAGGAGAATAGCGATGAAAAGAGATATTACGGAAATTCCATTAAATGATAAGGAGTCCCTTGTGATTGCTGCTGATAATAGCGGAGGCATCGGATTAAAGGCGCATGATATCGTTCAGACATCCTATGAAGTCGTTGCTTATTACGGGTTCCGTGTAGCTGTGATGGAATGTATGGCAGCAGGAGGAACACCATTAGCTGTCGTGCTTCATAATTTTTCTGGGGATGATGCCTGGCAGTCGCTCATGAAAGGTATAGAGAGGGGCTTGGAAGAACTCGATTTAACAGATACTCCCATTACAGGTAGTACAGAGAGTAATTTTTCTCTCGTTCAATCAGCAATTGGTATTATTGTGATGGGGAAAAAAGACCGATTGGCTCATGAATCCATTTTTTCTGTAGACAATATGAAATTGGCAGTAATCGGCTCTTCTTTAGTCGGAAATGAGGTTTTGGAGCGGGAGCATGAAGTGCTGCCTCTTTCGTTATTTCAAGAACTATGCCAATTACAGGATGTTGTTCTGTTACCTGTCGGATCAAAAGGGATTTTGCATGAACTTCGAGTACTGCTTAACAATGAAGTCCCCATTCATCAAGTCGATTGTGAAGTCGATTTGGATAAATCTTCGGGACCGGCTACCTGTTGTCTAGTTGCTTATGATTCTTCTTTGGACCAACTTCTTCAGGACAAATGTGGACAATTATTTCATCAGATTTTAGTAAAGTGAATTGGTAAGGTGAATTTTTGAAATAGGTGTGTAGGGGAAATGGTCAATTTGAATATCGTTAGACATGGGGAAATAGAATGGGATAAAGTAAAAATTCCATCAAGGACTTTTGTTCATGTTTTTATTATCCTTTTTATTTGACAGCGTTTATTAAGACCAATGAAACCGCTCTTTTGATTGACAAGAAGTAAATACTTAGGTATAATGAATCTGTAATATAAAGATTTTTGGGATTTTTTAGGTATTTTAGATCAATTTCCTATTATAAAGGAAGGATTTTATATGGAAAAAAAGATTACAATTACGTACTTAGCTGATTCTAATCTTATTCCATCAAATGATAAGAATCTTTTAAGGGATGTAAATTTTGAGCAAAAATTAAAAAATGATATTTTAAAAAGTAATGATTCCGTTGAAGTAAATGTTTCTGATGTAGATAAAGATTCTAGTGATGTTAGTATACAGTATATTCCATGTCCTGGTGGTGGTAAGCACAATATGGTACCGCGTGGATACGGGTATGTATATGTAAATGGTAAAGAAGTAGTTAGTAGAGGTCAAACCAGCCAATGTACAAAATGTAACACAGTTATAATAAGCCAATATAACCCATTTTTTATTACTACCAATAAACTTGGGTATTATGGTAATCAAGGAGCAAGTGAACCTGTTGCTCAAGTAACTTATATGTATACCGATCGTGTTTATTATAATTCTAATATTGCTGATATGGATAGTTATATGTGGGCTGGCAGAGGGTAATTATATGATAACTAATAATTTTGCTTTTAACTTACTAATAAATGGTGGGAATTATCATGAATAAACCAAAAAAGTTAAAAATAAACATAACTTTACCACTCTTTTTAGTAGTTTTTTTAATAATTACTGGGTGTTCCAATTCAGATATTAGGAAGACAGAATCACAAGATAAAAATATCCATACGCTTGAGGCTGTTTTAAACAATACATTTAACGGACCTGACAAAAAATTAACAGAGCTTTTAAATGACCCTGATAACGCAACGAAACTAGCAGAAGGACAGAAAAATCCTGAAAATCCCACGGATTTAGATTTATATCTAGAAGAAAAATATAAAAAATATTTTACTGCTGATATGTATGATGAATATATTGATAAATATGCATTGAACTATCAGATTAAGGACAATGAATTTTTAAAACTTGAAAACACGAATATTAAACAGAATGAAACAAACAGTAATATTTACCATTTTTCTTCCGTTGTTGAATATCAAAAAGAAAGTCAGAAATCTAAAAGTTATGAAGTTGAAGGGGAAGCAAATTTTACAGATGATGGGAAGCTTACAAAGTTCAAGATTTTCACAGACAATGAATTATCAGAAAAGATAAAGGAATACTAATTATAATTGAAAATGATTACCACCCAAAAAGATTTGATGAAAGGATATGTATCAAATATAGTGTTAGCTATAGTTATCGAGACACAATATCTTTTAAATTGAGCGTCTATTTTTTTTAAATGGACTTTTTGGGTAGTAACCGTGAAAATAATATCCGTTCCAAAATAAGTAAATAAGTGTCTCCAGAATCAGGTCCTTAACAAGGATCTTTTTTTATGAAAAAGAAGGAAACATTGACTTTTATTGAATTTAGAATTAAATTTGATATAGAATAAATGAATACATTTGATTTAGAATCAAATGATAATAATTAGTGAATATTTATTAAGATAAATTGGTTTGGAGGGGTTTTGATGGCTTTTGTTATTACGGCACCTTGTAAGGACGAAAAAGCTGCCGAATGTGTAGAGGTTTGTCCTGTTGATTGTATAGAAGAAGGGGAAGATCAATTTTATATTGATCCATCGATTTGCATTGATTGCGGGGCATGTCAAGCTGTTTGTCCTGTTGAGGCAATCTTTTATGAAGAGGACTTAACAGCTGAAGAACAAGTCTATTTTGAAAAAGCCAAGAAGTTTTTTGATAGATAATGTATTGATAGGTAAGTGGTAGTGGTGCAATTCGCTACTGCTTTTTTATATGATTCTAGCCTTTATTTTGAAACGGATAAAAAATGTGAAGAATAAGAATGAAAAACGATCTTTCCCTGTCATAAAGGAAAGGTCGTTTTTTATGTAAAAATACTTTAGTATGCTAATGAAATAAAATATTTTATTGACAACTCCTCTTCCCGATGATATCATCTTGAGTTTGACACTTATAGAGCACAAAAAGCTCCTGAAATGCGCATTTAACAACGTTTTAGGAGCTTTTATATTTTTAATAATTTGTAGTACTATTTTCCATTTTTTGTGTGCTTTAAAATTTTTTTTATCGTTTTTGTAGGTAAGATTTGAAAGTCCGTTCGAAAGCCAGCCTGTTCATGTAATTT
>Ga0207789_1000310_pt1 | contig 22263 bp, 11 predicted proteins | sample HigsolmetaGSP12D_FD_184840 | JGI IMG/M metagenome (GOLD analysis project Ga0207789, IMG submission 184840) | High solid enriched microbial communities from the Joint BioEnergy Institute, USA - SP1-2-D (SPAdes) | ecosystem: Engineered > Bioreactor > SSF (Solid state fermentation) > Aerobic >...
CTCCATTAAGCTACAAATTGTTTGTACTAGTTTACATTTCATTTCAGTTAAAAACCATTTTGTGTGTAATTCATCTAAGAAGTCTTGCTGAATCGATTGTAATTTTTCCATGTAATCACTCCCATTTTTTCTAAAATTCCCTGTCTTTTACAAAATTCCTAGATGAATTTGGAAATCCTGTACCCAATAATCCATGATTAACAGTTTTTGCTCAACAAAATTGAACACTTTTCTACCAAAATATTACTCTGCTAAGCAATTTTAATTTTTTTCATTGACACTCCACTCCCTACACAATTATCAAGTTAAAAACAGAATGGTTACATCATAACCGCCTGCGACAAATGCATTAAACCTACCCATGAGTCCCTAATTATTACGGAGTACCTACTATATACTAACTCCATTAACCAGGAAGTATTCCATCTATTTGGTACTCAATAAAGTACCACTATAGAAGTTATTATATGATATATTTTCTTTGTAGTCAAACATTTTTGATTTGAGGGTTACCTATGGGAAAAAAAGTTATCGTAAAGATAAAAGAATTGATCGATAAAAACCATATTTCTTTAAGAGAATTATCACGTTTAACAGACATTAGACATGCTGCTTTAAGTGAACTTTCTAATCAAAAGCGTCAAAATATTAATTTTAGACATATTGAGAAAATAGCAGATGCCCTTGATATAGAAGATATAAGGGAGATTATTGATTTTGAGAAGGATTATAAAAAATAAGTCTTAGGTAAGAACTAGTGGAGTTTATTAAAATCTGCTAGTATATTTATGCTAGCAGATTTTTATTTGTTTTAGTTATATATTAATTATTTAATAGTTTAATTAGATCCTTAATCGTAGGGATGCGTTCGACATACCTTACAAAAGCAGAAATAATCATCGCAGCATAATTCAGTTTTTCTGGCGCATTAGTCGTGATTTCTAAGTAACTTTATGATGAATACTATCCAAATCTATCGCCGAAATTATTACTTGAGATTTTTGGGTAGACTCCATATTGTATAATTCCTAAATACCAAATAAGCTAGTTTGTCGTCTGCCAGTCAAGACACTTTAATTTTTCCTCGTATAATATGTTTAGAATCCTTTTTCAAGATAATTTTCAAATCTCATAAAGATCTTTGATAACTTCATGGATGTTCGTTCAGATTGTGGGGGCTAGCCCTCCACACATCTGAAAAAATTTGACCAAAAGGGTGGACTTTATCGTCATCATCAGAATGCCAATAGAGCAATTTCAGCCTATTAAACAGATATTGTTAAAAATTCTTGTAATCGTTTCTCTAAATTTCTAGTTATTTTTAGTGGATTTTTCATAAGTTCAAGTTCCGTTCCATACACGGTAAAATTCCAACTTCTCTTCTTGTCTATAAGAACTGTGACTCGTCGGGTAGGTGAAGAATAATCCTTTCCAAAACACTCATTAAACTGTTATATCAGACTATAATGACATAATTTTTAAGTATCATCAAGCTTTTCAGCATTTAAACTAAATTCCGCACCTATCATTACAGATACTCTACTTTTACCATCCTCTAACCACAATTTATTTCGGATGTTTTCTAAATACTTGTACATTTTTATGTTGTCTTTAAACTTGTTCACGGCAAATACATATCGTCCTTATAGATTCATCAAAATTCTGTGGTTATTGCAGATAAAATGAAACATTGTGCAATGGAAAATAGTAATACCCACACCACCCTTAATTTTGATTGTGTTGATGGTAGTGTGAGTTTGATAGCGGATGGTAAAAGTCAGCTATTCGGGATCCATCTAGATCTGTAGCGTAGGCAAGGAATATGAATTATGAAATTTATTCACTTATAAGTATATGTTTTAAATATTAAAAAACCCAACATCTTCACCAGGGTTAATATTCAGCAATAGTCTTCTATCCAACAACTGATTTCCCCATTCACAAGATGTTTCAGAAACATAAGAACAAGAATGACATGCTGCTCCATTTGCAGTTGAATGATATTTAAATTGGCCTTCTGAACAGTTGGGATCTGAAGAACAATACATCATACGTTCAAGAGCACGAATAAAGATTAGGAATAACTTATCAGGATCAGCTTGCTCAATTAATCCACCAAGACTTCCTTCCGAATCACCTGATGCAGTATAGATTAATACCCCTTGCATCACATCATTACAATAAATCCTTTCTTTTATAGCTGTTGTTGAATAACCAGAATATGCAGCTAATTCTTTTATTAACGCGTGACTAAATGTGTGTAAAAGTATGTGTCTACTTTTTATAGGTAAAATAGAATATCCTAATTGATCCCTTTGTCGGTTATATCTCATAATTGTATCCGTTGTAAATTTCGTATGTTCCTTATTTCTTTCCCAGTCTTTTAATTTTTTTTCATCGAACTGAAAGAAAATTCCTTCTCCATTATTTCGAATCCCTGGTAACCAATTCGTATTTTCATTCTTCATGATTGAAATCAAATCTGTTTGTTCACTTACTTCAAAAGGATCTAAGTATTCAATCCTTGTAAACCCTTGTAAAACCTGAATTTCCGGAAGTGACTCGATTTTATGGATGGATGAGAAATAAGGTTTCATCTCCTGATGGATATCCACAACACTTGATTTATAACCTGTATGATGAGAATCATCAATTTCACCTTGAATTAACGTATTCCATTCTTGTTTACGAATCGATTCATAGGTTATTTCTTCATCATATTCCCTATCGAGTATTTTTTTTATTTTTTCCTTATCTGATTCATTGAAGTCTAGTACTTCCATTATATTTGATAGTTTTTCTTCCCCTTTCTCCCTTGCTTTTTGCAGTGATTTCTTATTTTCATTCACTGCTTCTACTAGCGGATCAACATTTTGCTCAGAAAGCGGAATTTGCAAAAAACTAGTGACAGCAGGTGAATAAATATTTGATGCTCCTCGAAGATAGGTTTCCATTGTTTCATTACAATCTTCGGTATCTCCTATCCATGGACGCTCTCCTGAACATTTTTTTATAATAGATTGTAATGCTCCTTTTTTCATAATCGGTCCTAATGATTGTTTTTCTTTACACTTAACACATTGCACGCTTAAATCAGATAATGATCCACTATCCCCATGTCGAATAAGCTTTAAAACCGGTTTATCACTTGTGCATGCTTTATTTTTATGAACCCACTCCATATACGGAAAATCTTGTATATGACCATGATTACATGCCACAACAAATCTACTAGGATATAATTCTACTTCTTCTCCCTCTTGCTTACAAAAATGACAATATTTATTTTTATAATTTGTCATCATATTACATTTAGGGCATATCTTCCATTTTGGAAATTCCCTTGCTCTTACCTTTACTGTATTCGGTTTCTCATTCAGTAATTTAATATGATCAATGCCATTGCCTAGCGCTCTAACGATCCGTTCATCTTTTTCTTGAGGTGTATAACGTGTATCCCACAAATCAGTAGCCATGATCATCACACTTTGATCCATCATATCCACAATAGATCCTGGACCAAAATGGTAGAGAAGCTGTGACGGACGCAAGGATCCAAATTCTTTACTCATCTTCTAACCACATCTCTTCCACTAAAATCTCGCCTTCCACATTTCTTAAAGACATCATTGCTGGCCTCGATTCTTTTGTCTTCGGTTTCTCTTGAAACTGCCTGATCAAGTGATCTTTTGAATATTTATCTTTCCGATAACTAAGTTGTTCATTATACTTATTAGCCATATTTTCCCACCAAGAAATAAGTTCGGTAAGTGTGTTTTCAGCCTCTTCATATTCCCAATTATTTGTTTGATTAATTCTCTCAGTAAACTGATTTTTCAATTGCTCTACTTTCTGTGAAAAATGAAACTTACTTGCGCTTTTTTCTTTGCTAATATCAATAAGTGATTGCCTAAGAAATCCTATGAATGCTCCTGTTAATCCTTTCTTCCGACTTCCCATTGAAAATGGTGTTACACTCATTGCTTCAACATTACGATAGATAGATTGGTGATAGGCTTTAAACCTCTCAAAGTGCGATAGATCACGTGAACGCATGGAATTAAATATCGTTAATACTAATCCCGGATACTCCCTACCAACACGGCTGGTTGCTTGAATATACTCAGACGTTGTTTTAGGTTGTCCATGCATAAGCATGATTCCTAATCGATTAATATCAACACCAACAGATATCATATTGGTTGCAAGTACCGCATCTAAAGCTCCCTTTTCTTTCATCGTTCTTTCCATTTTAGATAGTAATTCAGGTATCTCCTTTGCCTTTTTTCTACTCGTCATTTCTTCCACATATAATTCATGTGGGAATACCTTGTTGCTATCTAACATGTCTAACCTGGTAGGTATTTCATCTTTAAATGTAGTCAACATTCCAGATAATTCTTTTACTGTATTAAAATAACCTAACATCGTCCAATAAGGATCCATATACTCTGAATCGCTTGAACGAGTAATGGTAGTTAAAGCCGCGTACGTTTGTATAGCTTGGATTTTACTACTTACTCCTGGTGCGCAAATACCAATATATAATCGTCCTGGCCGATCATTTGTATTTACTGAATAGGAAACAAAGTTGTCATCTGATTTCTGAACCGCCAAAGGAAATTGTGTTACTTTTCTTCCATATAGAGCCCTGACTTGTTCCTCTGCGCCACGAATAGTTGCTGTTGATGCAATAATTTTTGGACCTTTTCCATCTTGTTGACAAAGTAAATCAACAGCTACCTCATATAATCCTGTTAGCGATCCAAGAGGTCCTGATATCAAATGAAGTTCGTCTTGAATAATTAATTCGGGTGGCTTTAGACGATCTATTCTTTCCCAACCACGTATAGATTCTTTGTTTTCATACCTAAATCCATACTCTGGATGATAAAACTTCTTTTGACCAAAAAGTTCATACATATTATCTTTCCAAGGAAGTTGCGCAATTTTGTCTACCGTACCGATTATTATGGTCGGTACGTGTTTATATATTTCTTCATCTACTGTATAAACTGGGAGTCCATGTTCTCCATAGAATTCACAATGAGGGTTATGACATCTAATCTTTTGCATTTTTTCTGTGATTTCATAATCATCCACTGTTAACGTTGTTCCACACCATGGACAAGAGTTAAGCTGCATAGGATTTCCGTTTAATACTTCTTTTCCTTGTTTTAATTCTTCTAACTTCTCACTAGCTTCTTTTAATCCATTGGGAGAAGAATTTTTTCCAATCCATAATCCAATACTAAAAGGAACTGTACCATAAAGATGCGGCTTTTCAGCTCGAATATATTCCGCTGCACAAACAAGAGCGGTTGCACGTTGGAATTGCTGTGTAGTTAAAAGACGTAATGTATATCTCATAAAGACAGTTACACCAGCATATTCTTCAACATTAAAAATATCAGCGGATAATCTTCTATATGCCATTAAATATGCTGCAACTCCAAGATATGCTTCCGTTTTCCCTCCACCTGTTGGGAACCATATCAAATCAACCATCTCACGGTCTTCATGATTTTTATCTGAAACTCCAGGGATATTCATTAAGACAAACATAATTTGGAATAGCCGCCACTTTCCATCATAAACTGGTGTTAATCTTTTTCCAGATGATCGGTATTCTAAGGCAACTTCTGTTTGCGCACGTTGCAACATCATACATCGATTAGCAAATTGAAAAGCTTTTTTTCCAATACAACTCTCAGATTGCGTAATATAATCAATCCCCGCATTAATTCGCTTGATGATTATTCTAATCTTATTCAAATTTTCTTCTGCTTCTGATTTCAAGTGTGGCTCTAAATCCTTTATAGCTTCTGTTTGGATATCTAACCAATTATTATATTCTTGTGGAATAATTGATAAATACTTTTTTAATTCCTTCGCTGACATTTTACTTAACTCTCTCATGGAAAAAGAATGACCTTCAAATGTTCTATGTTCTATTGTAGGAAGTTCATAAAAAGGCAGCCATGTTGATTCAATCTTTACATTTGTTGCATCAAGAGTCCAATTAACTCCTACCCCATGACCAATAGCTAGTTCTTTATTATCTCGATAAAGTAATTCATCAGAAACATTAAATCTGTCCGCTTTTGAAGTAAAGAAAGCCATATTTTCCTTAGAGAAACTCACCCGCAATTTCGTTTGAAACATTACTTCATCTTGTTTTGGATACGTATTCTCTCTTTCAAAGGAGTTATATAAAAATAAACTTACATGATACAATCCATCTCTTTCTATCACCACATATTTAACTCTTGCTGGTTCTGAACTCGAATTTTCATTTTTTAAGATCTGCGTAGTATTAGACTTAAGCTCTATATTCCAAGATTCATGATGCTGGGTGCGTTTATATGAATCCCCAGTGTACATTCCCCAACTAGCATCAATTTGGATAAATCCAAGCTTTTTCATTTTAAAACTAAAACCCAAACTTGAAGAACGAAATACGTCACGATTACTCAAATGTTCATCTACTTTTTCATCTTCTGTTAACTGTTTCGTTTGAATATCAAACTCTTCCTCATTTACAACATTAGAAGATGAACCAAAAGGAACTAATTTTCCAGTTAGATACACTTGCATTGGTCTTTTCATATAACCTAACTCTTCATTAGCTTCAAACGGGCCAATTAAAAATTTTTCAAGTTTTTTTGTGATTTCCCTTCTAGTTTCTCTATAAGCTTTTAGATTAATGTCATCTTTTATTAATGACACTTTGTCATTATCAATATGAAAGATATCTGGATACTCTTTAGCGATTCTTTCAATTGTCCTCTTTGTCCATTTACTATCCACCTCTCTATAGTCATCCAATGAAGCAGTACCATTAGAGGTGTTTTGTAAATAGTTTTTTAATTTCAGAGCACCTGGTTTTAACGTATCTAATTTCATACCGTCACCTCATTGAAATTTTTAACAGCTTTTACTTGCCAATCTTTTAAGAATCTAGCATATGCCAGAGGTTTACCGTGTCTTTTGATATTTTGGGAAAAATCGATAATATGACATTGTTTTGTTCCACCGAATTTTTCACCACGTAAGCCGCGCCCAACCATTTGTTCATATAAGATAATACTCGATGTCGGACGACAGATTAAAATATGATCTGTTTTTGGTGCATCAAAACCTGTTGTTAATACACCGTAATTAAATAGGAATTCTATCTCCCCTTTTTTAAACGCATCAATATGAATTCTTCTAATTTGCTTAGGTGTTTCAGCAGAAATAACTGCCGATTTACGGCCGATGGAGTTCATAACCATTGCTAAAAATTCAGCATGTTCAACAGTACAAGCATATACTAGAGAAGAGGAACCTTCTGCTATTGACATCAAATATTCAATAATATGGTAATTACGTTCATGATTTGTTGCTAAAATTCTTAGAAACTCAGAATTCAAATCCCCACTTTCTTCATCCATCATATCATCTGCTACTTCAATTTCTTCTCCATCTTCATGTAATAAAAAGATAGGCTCTGCCAAGTAACCTTTTTCTCGAAAATACAGAAGAGGATTTTGTTCATACTTATCCATTTCGGGTAATGTAGGATGAATGAGATAAGCCTCGAACTCATCCACTAAACGAACTGTTTCACCATTGTTCCTACCAGGAGTGGCTGTTAAACCACAAATTGGGAACAAATTTTCTCCTACTAATTCTCTAGCTTTTTCAAATAATGTTTGATAACTTCGTGCAGTAGCATGGTGAGCTTCATCAATAATGACTGCTCCACAATTTTTAAGTATCTCATTTAAAGCAGAATCATTGTTATTAATACGGGTGTAGAGCTGTTGAATACTCGCGATAACTACTCCGCCTATTAAATTTTCCTCTTTTAACTGTTTCCCACCAAAATATCGATAAATACGAAGTGCTTCCGAAAACTCCCTATCTTGCCACATATCAACTATACATGAAATTGCTTGTTCACAGAGCTCTTCACCTTGCGCAATCCATAGAAGATATTTACCTTCAGAAAACCTTGGTTGCATCCATTCTATGAAACTTTCAACTGCTACTCTTGTCTTACCTCCACCAGTTGGAAGAGTGACAACACATCTAGTTCTATCTTCCTCTTTATTTAATACACTTAGCATTTTATCTTTTAATTCACGTTGATATTCCACTAACGGTGGTAAACTTTTTCTTGGTTCAATATCTTGAAATGGGTCAGTGTCATGATCTTTTGGAATTGAAATACCTGAAAATAAAAGCGGAAATTCCAAAGTTTGAATGAAATCTCTAGCCCATTTACCTCCCATCACCCATTTCTTATTTGCTAAAGCATTTGGCATATAAGAAGGGGACTTTATATTTTTTCCACTAATAGGATTACGTTCATACAATCCGATCAATTTATTTTCATCTAATTGTCTTAACAGAAATGCTCTTAACTCTCGTACAGCATCATTGCTACCTGCAAATAAGTATGGACCTTTGTTAGTTACAATCATTCTTGCTAACTGATAAACATCCATTTCCCCTTCTTCTAAGTCTAATAACATACGATTTACCTCTTTGAAATATTCAGTGCCAATAAATTTTACTAACATCGTTTGATCCACGCCATATTTATCTATGAGTAATTTTACAATTTGTCTAATATCTCTTTCAGTTGGAAATGCATTCATTTTTAACCTCCTTAACCTCCCCATTCTCCACAACATAAATATAAACCATTCCCGAAATATCACGCAGGTCTTCAAGCTCATTCTCACTAAAGGTAAACTCAGGATCATTAGTTAATACAATAAACCTCTGTTCCCCATTATATCGCTCGCTAGAAAAGTCAATTAGCCCTAAATTATTATATTGCTTAACATTCAAACGACCATGTGCACGCTCATACTGTGAAACAGCTTCGTAATAATCATTTGCAAGTACTCTTTGACATTTACCTGTAGGCATGACATCCAATGAAATCACTAGTTTAGGTGGTTTTAGCGATACATTCTTCTGCTGATTAATCAATTTTAGTCTTTCTTCCTTTTTAATGTCTAAATCCATTAATTTAGCATTCATTTGATTAATCAATGCACTATTACGGTTATCTATATTTTCTTGTTGATATTTATCTAGTTTTTTTAGTGTTTCACGATATTGTTGGTTAAAGGACTTTTCCAGGAAGGTAGACATCTTATTTAATTGTTTTTCCCTCTTACTATATATTCTATCTCGAATTTCAATAGACTTTCTCATAATTTCTGTTATACATTGCTTGTTACCTACAGACTCTTCTTCAAAATCATTCTCATCAAACTGGTTATAAAATATCCAATTAGAGTCTAAAGTAATTACTTCACCATTGTCTCTCTTGCCTAAATGTATCATTTGACTTTCTAATTTTTTGCCTGTACCATCCACAACGTTTATTTCATATAGCTCTATATGTAACCTTTCTGGAACATTCGTACTTACTTTATAATGCTTCCAGGTGTACCCCTCCGTTTCTTGTTTCATTAATTGTAATCCAACATTTAATAATGGATGGGTTTCATTAATCAGTGGAACATCTTCCGTCACTGTTTCCATTGAATTAGTGAAACGATAACTTTCCAACTGCCTATCATTCAATTCAGGTATTTGATCACGAATAAATTTAGGTAACCTTTCTATCCGAAATACCTTTTCGTCCTTAGACTTTGCAATCCTAACTCTTTTTTTCTCTAGAATATAAGTCGTAAAATCCGCATAAGATCTTAATGGAATACGATGAATCATCCAATTATCTTTCTGTCTTTTTAATGATGGTAGGTTTATTTCATCGTCTACTAATCTTTCTTCTCGAACTAAATCAATTAGCTTTTTATGTTCATTGGAAAGTGTTTTGTCCATATTTTCAATGATTTCATCTAAATTCTCTCTTTCCATAATAGCTTTCTGCATAAGTTCTGATAAGCTATCATAGTTATCCTCTATTACTTCACCAATGAAATCATAAACTAAATCGGATCCTAAATCTGTTCTCATTTGTTCCATTTTATCTAGTAGCTTGGCCATTACACTACCTTCTCTTGTATTTTTCGCTACAAGATTAAAAACAAACACTTCATTTTTTTGACCAATGCGATGAATCCGCCCCATCCGTTGTTCGAGTTTATTTGGATTCCATGGAATATCATAATTAATCATTTGATTACAAAATTGTAAGTTAATAGATTCTCCACCGGCATCAGTAGCTAACATAATTTGACAATCACCACGAAATAGCTCCACTTGTTCACGACGCTTATCCATAGAAAATCCACCTATAATCTTAGCAATCTTGGAAACCCGTTTTGATAATTTCTCTTCCAAGTAGTTCAGTGTATCAACAGCTTCTGTAAATATAATAATCTTTTCATTTTGTTCAAGAAGACCATTCATCCCAAATAGGGTATCTTCTAATTCTTGATACTTTCTCTCTACCTCATAAAGTTTAATCCGTTCAGCCTGTTTTATAAGACCCTTTAAAACAAGGATTTCCTTTTTTAACTCTTTCATATCCACTTCAGCAACAGAAAGTTCTAATTGCTTTTCTATTTCTTCTTGATATTCATTACTCTCTTCTAAATAATTTTCGGTTTCAATTTTTTTCATCTTATTAAAATACTTCTTACGTTCTGCATCTGTTTGCTTATATAGTTTAACCAATCGTTTATATCTTCGTTTCAATGATAAATAAATCGCATCAATTGAAGAACTTAATCGTCTTTGTAACAACATCATGGCAAATGCCGTGCTTTGACTCCCATTACTAATCGCTTTATTAAAATATTCTCTTACGTATTCTGTAACGGAATCATATAAGTCCAATTCTTCCCCTGTTAATTCAAACTGGATCGTTTTTGTTGTCCGTTTTGGAAAAATTGGTGTACCATCAAAATTCTTTAAGTTTTCTTTTAAGCGTCTAATTATAAAGGGATTCGATTTTTCTCGAAGACTTTCGTTAACCGTACTACTAGAAAAAACATCTTCATCAATTAATTTCATCAAATGGCGGAAATTTTCAGTATCTCCTTTATGTGGGGTTGCTGTTAGTAATAATACATGCTCTGCTTTATGTAATATGGACTCTCCTAATTGGTATAATTTTGTTCTGAAGACTTTTTTCTTTGCTGTCCCTTGGGTATATGCCGCCATTTTATGTGCTTCATCAACAATGACTAAATCGAAGTTCGCTTCTTGAATTAATAACCGAACATCATCACGAATTGCCCAATACATAGATGTATGAACGTATTTATTTTCTATAAAAGGATTCTTCCTTCCGTATTCCTTAAGCACTGTTCGGTTAATGATATGGAAATGAAGGCCAAATTTTTGCTCTAACTCTTCTTGCCATTGTTTTAATACAAGTGGTGGAACAAGAATTAGAATTCTTTCTAATTGATATCTTGCAGTAAGTTCCTTTATCAACATTCCAGCCATTATTGTTTTACCTGCTCCTGGATCATCTGCTAGCAAAAAACGAACTTGTGGAGCTTGAAGCATTCTTCCATATACTGCCTCTATTTGGTGCGGTAACGGTATAACATTTGCATTACCTAAAGCTCTCGAATCGGAATATTTAATTTCATTCTTCAGCAATCTATATTGAATATATTTTTGTACATCGTAAGCCGAAAGTTTAATATTATTCACTCTTTCTGTGTGCATTTGATGAAATTCTTCCAATTTTTCTCTTTCAATCATTAAATTATAAAATTGATTCGTATCCTCACCGACTGCTTCAACAATGTAAAAGGCTTCGATTGATTCACATTTTTTAATCTCTACTGCTTCAGGAAAATACAAGCTTGATACAATATCCCCTGCTTTTAGCATGCTTTATCCTCCCTGAAATGAAAGTTTAAAGTATGAAGAAAACCTTATCCATAAGAATAAGGCTCACTGATCTCTTTCAACAACTAAATTTTCAACTCCCTGATAATAAAACGTTAAATTATTTTTCCGTTCCCTCAACTCATGTAAGTTTAGATCAATTTGAAATGGGAAAAACAGTGGATGATTAATAACTGAATTGACAAATAAATAATTACTACCAGAAACATTCAATATGGTTTGAAAAAGCAGCTCATGTAGGAGTTGATTTTCTATTGGTATTTTAACGTTCTCTTTATATGATCGATTTTCAGTAGGTACAATGATCTCCCAAGCCCTTAAACTCGAAATAACAGCACTAGTAGCCACCTCTACCCTTCGCCTGTCACCATATGATTCCTTCATTCGTTTCCCAATTGCGCTACTAGATACACTTTCTTGCAACTGAAATAAGCGTCCAAATTCATTCACTACTTCTTTGAAGAAAGGATATGCAATAATGGTCATACACCAATGAGTAAATATACGTTCCTCTTTGCTAAAATTATTAAACTCATTTAATATTTCATCACGAATATCCTTTAAATTATCTGGTGTGTTATACCAAATTTTCATTAACATCGTAATTACATTTTTCCGAGACTTTGCACCTGTAATATCTTCCCGCAAATAACCATCCAAAATCGCATACATATCGCTTCTTGAGTTCCTTTTGGATTGGTTTGCTGCAAAATCTAAATGATGTAATAGAATTCTTTGATCAAATCCTACTGGTTTGGTCATTCCAATCCACTTCCTTAACTGCTTCAACTTTTACAAATGGAACAATAACTTCCTCTATACTGATTCCACCGTGCGTTACAACATCCTGTCCTTTTGGTACAAAAGCTTGACCATATTGTGCTATGAGTACATGATAATCATCAGGTAGTCCAATATTGGACCATCTGATTACTGGTAATTGATTAGCTGAATCATCATAAATTGTACGGTCACGATAAATTCTTACGCGTTCTCCCTTTTGATCTACCAATACACCTTCAGATATTCTTCCAATTCCTTCTGCTTTTGTATTCCCATGATCTGATGTGATATAAATCGTGAAACCAGATCGATATAAATCCATTAATAAATTCTTTAGATAATTTGATTCCAACCATAATTGTAATTGACTAAAGACACTCTTTTCTCCTAACACGGCATGATGAGAAAATTGGTCAATTACATCAACAACAGCTCCAAAAACTTTTGTAGCTTTTCGAGACAAACCTTTTATTTTCGTCTTATCATAAGTTTCTGTACCTAACCCCTTTTGATACGTTACATATTGCTTTAAGACACCCTGTTCTTCCCAAAAAGTCTTCCACAGTTTTTCTTCAGAAGCTGTAGTGAAAATTGATTTCGCGAATGTTAACGGGACTTTTCCTGAAAAAATGGACTGACGTGACACAGAAGTCAGTGTTGGAACCCATGCAAATATCCCATTTTCGTCAAAGCTAAAACCATTATCTTTTAAATAATTTCGAACACTTACCCATTCGAAAAAACTCATACCATCTAATACGATTAAAGCAATCTTTTCATCATTGTGCCTACTATTATTAATTACATGTGGAATATGATGAACAAGCTTTGGTTTGGGAAAGGGGGGTAAACTAGTTAGAGAATGGTAATGATTTTCCATCCATGATTGAAAAACCAAGTTTACCTCACGAACTAAATCCTCCTGTTCTTTTCCAATAATACTCGCGGAATATTTATACTCAGCCAAATATTCCATTATTGTAATCCAATCTTTATATCTTTTTGCATGTGATAATTTGTTAAGTATTACTTCATTTAGATAATCTAGTTTCTTTTCCAGTTCTTCTTCAGGTTCTTTCGTTTCAATACCCGGCCACATCCAATCAGGTAAGTTGGAAGTATCTATTCCTTTTACTTTTTTTAACGTTCCATCTAAAAATAAATCATTCATCATTCGGCGAACATCGCCATCTGCTAACGGATTATGATACTCAATAGCAAGTGGATCTTTAATTTGTCCACTTTCATAAGTTGAAAATTTTATTACAAAATCTTTCCATTTTCCTTCTAGATAATGGTAAAAAAATCCCGGTGAACCTATCATTTCATTTATTGGTAATTTCATAAAGGCATGTAAATTTTTCCACTTTTCATATAGAAATTGCCTAACAACTTCAGGTAGATCCTTTTTCTGATAATGGATGGAAAGTAGAATTTTATATAATCCAGCTTCATTATCAATAATTTCATATGGTATTTTATAATGATATTTTATTATGTATGCTAACGTTTCTTTGTCAGATGGTTTGCCATTATAGGATTGATGAACCGTAAATAAGTCATCAAAGTCTTCTTTATTCATCCTTCGGATAATGTTTGCAGAGAACTTAGGAAATATCGTTTGAATATCGATTTTTATTTTCAATGCTTTTTTATCAAATTCATAAGGCAGGGAGATATCTTCATTGGAAAAAACGATTAATTTTAGTTCCTTTTCTTTTCCCCTGATTTTTTGTTCGTAGATATGACGAAATGCAATGCTCTCGTCATATCTTAAAACAAGATAACCATTGTTTACCAGGTAATTCATTATGATTTCTTCATTTAGTAAATAATCAAAATCGTAAATAAAAAGGAATGTACTGCTTTGATTTTTAATTTTACTTATAATAACATCTCGCCAATTCGACATCTCCCAATCCCCCTTATAAACCTAATCGAATACATGCATTGTCATAGTACATAAGTAATTTGTCATCTTCCTGGATTACCTTCTCCGGAATTCTTTCTCCAACTTTTACAATGCTTTCAAAGTCTTTTTCACTATATGCTTTTTTAAATCCGGCACGAATGGCTTCTGTACGGAATGTTTTCAGTTTCTTTTTATTGCCTTCTAGTTCTTGTAAGTAATTCTCATATTCTCTCAACAACGCCTTCTCACGTAGTTTCTCTAAGTCAGCTTGTTTATTTGGATCTGGAACATACCAGCGATGCTTCGCCTTTTCAACTACTTTTGGATCCGTAGGTTCTAAACCACGTAAATCTTTATAGTTTTTTCTTAGATAAGTAAGAATTTGATTTGGAACAGGTCCGTCACCGTCATATCTTAGAAAGTTTTGATTTAATAAATCATCCAATTCTGGAAGCAATTCATGTTTTTCAATATGTTGTAATTCTTTCATAAAATTAGGATGAATATCTTGTCGTGTTTGTGGTTTTTTCATTAACTGTTGACGTAGCCATTCAATAGCACTGTTCTCATCTGAAACGAATAAGCTCATCTGTGTAAATTCCTTTACTAATGTACGCTTTTTATCATATTCCGCAACTTGACTTTCAAGGAAAACCATACCATCTCGCATTGGAAAACGTTGTGCTACCCCTGCTTGGAATTCTGCCGATGATATGGGGACAGGTAAACCATTTTGCACATGGTAAGCAACCATGCGATCAAAAAGTATACGTGGAGTTCTTTCAGGTATAACTTCAGCCTCTCCCTTATTTCCAATAAATCTAGGAAGCTGCTCCAAATGTTGGGAAACAAATATCCATGCAGATTCAGTTGTATTTATTGTTTTAAGAATCCTATCTATATTTTCTTTTTTGGGTTTATAGGCTGAAATTACCAAGTCTTGCTTAACCGCGGTCGTAGTAGTAACTGCTTTGAAACTTCCTTGTTTTTTATCAAGTGCAGAAACATTTGCAATTACAAAACCTGCTTTCTGAATTGCTTCTTGAATAACATTCCAAACACTTGCTTGAGAGTTACTAAATTCTACTGTCATCCAATGACCTGGCTTTAAAACCCTATAATAATTTTCAAAACATTTTTCCATTAAAAGCTGATATTCAGTAAGTCCTTTTCTTTGAGTGTTATTCATAATTGCCTCATCATGGGTATTTGTTATTAATTTTAACCAGGATTCCCATAAGTAGTTTAGTTCTGAATACATCAAATTTTTCCCAAATGGTGGGTCAGTGAAAATATAATCTATAGAATTACTTTCTATATTTATCAAATCTGTAGTAGATTGATTACTAACAATTGTTTTATGATTACTTTTTCCATCTTCCTCAATTAAAACATTTTTATAGTCCTGCAACTTTTTTTCAAGTAAGGCTATAGCATTTCTTTCAATAATTAATGATGGGATATAGAGTGTTCCACTTAGTCCTCCCGTTCCACCAAATCTAAATCTGTTTGTTTTTGTTGCTCTATTTATAGAAGCTTGGAAGAAAAACAATAAATGACCAAAAAACTTAGATCCCTTTGAATGCTTCACGAAGGAAGCTAATGTTTGTAAATTTCGCTTTGTATAAAAGTGATGAACATGAGTAAAGCCCATTCTGTCATTTCTTCTAGATTCATCACCTTCTGGCATTCTATCAATAGGAAACCAATCTATAAAATCTTTATTTTCTATTGTCTCTAAAAGATTTAAATCACCTTTATCAACAGATTTGGCAAATCTTTTTTTTTCAACTGAATAATATATATATACAGGAACTTGTTTCGCAAATTTTAATGTTTTATTTAAATATTTATCAAATTTTGTTTCCCAAGCCCTTTCAAGATTTTTCTTTTCTAATTTGCTGCCACAATGACTACATTCTACTTTATTGCGTATCTTATTGTTTTTTAAATCAACAGCAACGTCCCAATATACAATTTCTCTTGAGCAATTTGGACAAATGAACACATCACTCCAAACCACATTATTTATTATTCCTTTTTGTGAATCATTGCTACTTGTAACAAACATCCATTGATTATCATTTTTTACTTTATTTATTATTAATTCTGCCTCTTTAATAAACTCACTAACGTTTGGTATATTATTATAATTATAAGTTATTAGCGTTGCTGATGGTGATAAATCACTTAGCACCGCAATTCGTTCTCCCAATTTACTAGATATCTCTTTATCTTTTATGATATTTTCCGACTCAATTTCATACCCTAGTTCTTTAACAGTTTTATAATCCCCACATCTTCTTGCAGCTAAGCCTGTCATACCTGTACCTGAGAAACCATCCAAAATCACATCACCAGGGTCGGTATAGTGCAATATGTACCTCATAATAGCTTTATATGGTACTTTTGTGTGATAACTATGTGCATTGTATACAGCATCATTTTTACCTTCACTTATATTGGCAGAAAAAGGCTCTCTTCTATATTCTGAACTATCTCCAGAAGTACTTTCTTTAAGAATATCTTTTATCCAAGGATTCGGACAAGCAGTGTAATACGGTGGATCTGACAAAGCTATAATATCCTCATCTTCTCCAATTGGAAAGCCTTCTATCTTTTTTAATTCCGGTAATTTTTTTCTCAATTCTTCACGGAAATATTCTCTTCGTTCTTCATCGTTTTTAAAAGTCATCCCTAAGCAGACAACAGGTCCGTTATCTGCTTGGGATTTTTCATCATTAAATGATAATTGCATTGATTCTTTATCCACTGTACATTTTCCTCCTCTTACTTCTTAACCGTCAGACGTACACGACTTTCATCATTATTCCCTACTAACGCTCTTAACAATTTTTCAAAATTCTGTTTCGCTTCTTGTACTGTTATTGGATTTCCATCCCCAACGACTTTGATTAATTGCTCAACATCAATTTTTTCTTGATGGATTCCTTTTAGAACGATATTAATTGCATTTATTAGCTCAATGGAGATTGGCATTGTAAATTCTTGATTCTCTACGAATGATTGAATCAATTGTTTTTGCTTACCTTCTAATAATCCGATACTTTCCTTAACAACGGGATCGTTAAAGTTTGTTAATAAAGTATTTGTCCATTTTGAAAGAATGGATTCTAATTCCTCATCCAATTCATCTAGCGATACCTTTTCTCTGTTTAATTCTTCTCTTGGATTAAAATGGCAATGTGGACATTCAGGACGATGTTCTAATTTCTCAGCCGTTAAATGGTAACAATCCTTTAATCCTTTGATTTTCTTTGTCCATTCTTCAAAGACATTACTTGTTCTAAATAATTCAATTTTTGTTGATAACAACTGAACAGCATCATGACGATCATCTTGTAGTAAGGCTGCTTTTTTCCTATTCTCCGTTGCATTTAACCTGTTCTTTTGATGTAATTGGAGATAATGTTCAATATACTCGTTTTTCAAGCTCTGTAATTCGGCTACCTCCGCTGAACAATCTTCATCATTTTTAAGTGCCAAACTTAAGTTATCAAGCGCAATGTCTACATTCGTCATCCAATCTTTACTAGGAGATACGATATAACGAGCATTCGTTAGATAATCAGCAATCTTTGTATATTCAATTAATCGCTTTTGGAGGTTTTCAAGTTTTTCTACAATCTTTAAGTTTTCTTTTTCTTGTTCAATCCGACTGACATCATATTTTAAATTCACCATTTTAGCCCTAGTATTATAAACTTGAAGTCCTTGTAGAAATTCGTTTAAACTATTGAGTTTATTTGTATAATCAGCCAATTCTTCTGGTGTAAATAAGGGTCCGTCCCATTTTTGAAATTTTTGACGTAAACTTGCTAACAGTTCTACTGTTCGGCTTGTTTCCTTTTTTGCACCGGAAATGATTTGCACTATAGCACGGTCCAATGAGTCTATGTCAGAAAAATCAACTTTGACTGTGTCAAACATTTCAGATAAAGCTTGGATTTCAGGGATTGGAAGACCACTTGGCTTCTTAATATGACTGAAGTAGGTAATGTCTTGAATTGGTAGTTGAACAAAATCATTGAAATTCATAGCCTCATATGTCGTACCACCAATTGTAACCACTATCTCGCCACTTTGAATTAATGCACCGAGAATGACAACAAGTAGTTCAGGCTCCATATCAAATTTTTTTGTTCGTCTTATATCTTCTGTTCCTTGAACTGTTGTAATCACTTCAATCAGTTCATTTTGATTTAATACTTGTCCTCGTTCTTTTTGATTTAATAATTCGACGACCCATTTTGCATATCCGGATTGTCTTGTTGTCGGATTCCCATTTTTATCAAGTAAAACAAGACCATCTAGAATTGCTTCACCCATTGTTTTTCTTTTTCCATTCAAGTAGTCTAAAGCATCTTTTACATAAGTATGCATATTTGCTTTTGTCAGAAAGGAACGATCAATTTTTCTAAAAGATGGATATTCACTGTACTTTATTTCGAACCACTGAGATAACAGGTCTTGTGAGACCGAATCAATTAAATCAACTAATAGATCTGGATTGGATGGTAAGAAAATACCATGTTCCAGTACATTTGCACTTTTTCCTTTATATACAACCTCATATGCATCGACAAAGTGTTCTTTAATCCATTTAACGAGTTTTCTTCGGTATTCAGTAATTTTGGGCTTATAGAGATTTTTATTGGTTGTTGTATCATTGTATAACTCTGTAGCTCCGCCATATAGACGTAACAACTTAATAAATTCATCATTCTTTTTCTTCAATCGAAAGAAAACTTCATCTTCTTTTTCTTCGTCTTTAAATTTTGCCTCTTCGAATGCTTGTAGCATATATATATAAAAGTCCCGTTCTGGTTGTGCAGTTGAACGTTCATTAGGTGCACCAAAGAACAAGTAACCTTGACGTTTTACTCGGCGATCCATCCAAGGGATTTCATGTAACCATATTTTATAACCACTGACATACGTGTTATCTGATACTTCAGTAGCATTTTTTAATACATCAAAATAGTAGCTGTCTAATTTCCCATTATCCAACATTTCTCCACGTTGAATAATAAGCTCGTCTACTGGAATTGATTCATCAATATTTATGTAATATTGTCCATTCTGGTCATTCAATGAGATGAATTGAAAACTCGCTGCATTACGCAAATCTTTCATTGCAGCATCTATGGTTGTTTTCAAAAATTCGGCAACATCATCATCAAAATCTAATAATGTTGGATAACTAATGAAGAGTTTATCTCTCATTGCTTCAGAAGTCAGACCTATAGATGTTTTTAAATCGTCTGTAGTTAACCGAAACACTGCCAGTGCATCTACCATTTTTTCAGCCATCGCTTTATATTGACGCTTTACCCCAGTTTGGATTGTTCCTTTTAACGTATTGACCTTATCCATAATTACTTTTACGCGATCGTTGGAACGTAGTGAAGAATCCTCAATGATATAATTCCAATAATGATCAAACGAAATAAACCCTGTAGCATATTCAGGTACTTCTTTTGTAATTAATTTTTTTATTTCATCACTAATTGTTTTTAATGCTACACGTTTTTCAGCTATATTAACTCTTTCAAACATTTCGAGATATGCTGGGTGAATTGGAAACATGTTAACATATGTTTCCATTTCTTCTGACAGTCCACTATACATTTTTGTGAACTTACTTAAGTGTTCTCTAATAAGAGCCTTTTGTTCATCATTTTTTTTCAATAACCGCTCAGAAACAACAAAGGCAATATCTTCACGAACAATTCGTGTTTCTTTAAAACGTTCTTTCACTCTTCTTAGTGAATCTGCAACAAAGCTAAATTTGGGATTATCAAATAGCATTTCCTGTACCCCGGACATAAATCTAAAGCGTGTGTTACTACATACCTCTCCCAATTCCCTTAAAAAACCAAGGTCTAGCGTTAATTGCATTTCGTTTCTACTTCGCAAATAATCAAGAAGCTCATCAATAACTAAAAGTAACCCTTGTTCCGGGTATTCTTCATGAAATAAATCCATCATTTCATATAACATATCTTTATTGTTCGTTACTTGGTCAGCTGCTGGAAATGTATAATCAATCCCCATCTTTTCCAAACCTTTTTCCAAGTGGTGACAAATAATATCGCGTAAAGACATCGTTACTGCTCCAAATTCAGCACGAATGACTTTGAACTTTCCTTCTATTTCTTTCGCTTTTTCAGCAACCTCTTCATAACGTAAATATTGGCTAGATTCAGGTAGCTCGGCAATTGTAGAAACAACACTCATTAAGTGTGATTTACCGGAACCGTAATTTCCAACAATGAGCATACCACGGTTATCAACCATTCTTTCAAATTGAAGATTTTCAAAAATATCATTAATTAGTTTATCTGCCATATGATCGGAAATCACATATGATTGCAATAGCGAAATCGCCTTCTCCTTATCATTTGCTTCTCTTAATTGGATAACTGATTCGATTGGTTCAAATGAAATTAAATCATGATAACGAAGCATCCTCTATTCCCTCCATTTTATTTTATATATACTTTTCCCTCAAAATCCTGACAAATAAAAAATTCAGGATGTCCGAATTCTGCATAAACTAATTGGCCATCAACATACATTCCAGGCCACTCAACAATTAATTGATATGTTTTACTAAGATTTTCTAATAAACGTACTGGATGTATCTGCAATATTGGGTCAAATAGAATATCAATATGTTGTAAAATATAGATTTCCTCTTTATCTTTGAGAAACTGCATTAAAATATCTTCAACATACATTGGATATTTTTGTTTTGGTAAAGATACTAAATTTTCACTTAATAACCGGTTTACATTCACTTTTTTATATTCATCAAGTGAAGGAATTGTTTTATGTAGATTCTCATTTTTATCAACTAAGAAAATTAACTTATGATACCAGGAATGCAACTCATTAATATCACTTTTCAAACTATGTATATTCATATTAATAATCCTTCTTTCAAAGATAAAAATGAACTTTTTAGTCACATTTTCCTATGACAAGTTCCTCTTTTTACTATTTATAATTAGACTTTTTCACATTATACAGTAATATTATACGATAATTTTAACAAACTTTGTTGGTATAATGAACTCTAGTTAAACCTATATTAAAATTTCTTAATGAAATAATTTCATGGGATAAATCTTATCTTTACAGTTTTATATATTAAATTATCCAACATTTTCTCCAGGGTTAATATTCAACAATAATCTTCTATCTAATAATTGATTTCCCCATTCACAAGATGACTAACAATGTGACTAACAATGCTGGATGAAGTAGGTGAAATTACTCCTAATATTCGTGAAGATAGTACACTTGTCGATTCGTACAGGAATTTAAATGACAAGAAAATAACTAGGAAGTATGAGGAAACAACTTTTACGTCCTTAGACAAATTATTGATGCGAAACGAAAACACCTATAATCGCCTAGATGAATATACTATTTTTAAAGCGATTTTTGGGGGGAATCGGTGTGGGATATTATGTGAAAGTAGATTCAGAGGTGAATTTATATGTAGAAGATATTAATCCAGCGGGTAAGAAGACAATTGTATTTTTACATGGGTGGCCGTTAAGTCATAAATAGTTTGAGTATCAATTTAATGTTCTCCCGTTCATGGGTTTTCGGTGTATCGGTATTGACTGGCGAGGATTCGGAAAGTCGGATAAGCCAATAAATGGATATAATTTCGATCGACTGGCAGATGATAT
>Ga0207789_1000313_pt1 | contig 22221 bp, 20 predicted proteins | sample HigsolmetaGSP12D_FD_184840 | JGI IMG/M metagenome (GOLD analysis project Ga0207789, IMG submission 184840) | High solid enriched microbial communities from the Joint BioEnergy Institute, USA - SP1-2-D (SPAdes) | ecosystem: Engineered > Bioreactor > SSF (Solid state fermentation) > Aerobic >...
CAGTCCGCAAGATTTGAAGTATGTTAAACAAGTAACCGTCAGCGGCAAACGTTGTATTTTAATTGAAGTTGATGAAGATGCCGTTATTGAAGGCTTTAAGCTCATACCGGAGACGTTGTTGAGTTGAGAAGTAATCGAATTGAGTCATGAATAAAACAAAGGGTGTCCAAAAAATGTTTACTTTTGCGTTCACCCTTTTTTTTGTTGTGTGCAGCTTAGTAGAAGATAACGGTTGCGGCAATAGATCAGATTATTGTGAAAAAATATCGATGGCTTGTAAAGATATCTTTACTTTTTATGGAGGTTTGACTAAAGCCGGTGATTAATCATATTCGCGAAATCCGTCCAAAAAAGAGATCTCGCAAATTAAAATGGCTGAGGATTTACAGGTTACACATCAAACGATAAATACCAATGAAAAAATAAGTATAATCCCGGTTTGGAACTAGCATTAAAAATCGTTGTGTATTTTAATATGCCGATTGATGCTTTATTTTACAGGGGGATGAAAAATGAGTGTAAAAGACAGGGAAAATGGCAAACGATTTTCACAAATTAGAGCAAATTAAGTTGAAATACTATGTTAGAAAAAATTAAAATCATCCACTGAGATGTATTTGTAAATAAAATACATCTATTTTTTATGAAAAAATATTAAAAAATTTTATTCTAATAATATATTAATAAAATAATTTTTTTATTCAAAAAAATATTTACAATATGTATTTTGTGGATTATAATAAAAAACAAATAAAAAACCAAATAAACAGACATAAATAAAAAAATCCCCAATAAAATAAAACAGTTGTAATGATTAATTCCCAAATAAAGGGAATCATGAGTTTTTATAAAGCGCTTACAAATAACAAAGAATGTTTTGTAACCGGATACAATTTTTTATAGTGGGTGATTTCAATGAGCGAATATATTCTTGAATTAAGAAATATTACGAAAATATTTCCGGGTGTCCGAGCATTGGACCGAGTACAATTTCAACTAAAACCCGGAGAAATCCATGCTTTAATGGGTGAAAACGGAGCGGGAAAATCTACATTTATTAAAGTGATCACAGGTGTACATACACCTGATGAAGGTGAAATTTTTCTTAATGGAAACAAGGTGGAAATAACCAATACGAGAGAAGCACAAAGACTTGGCATCGCTGCAATTTATCAGCATGTAACCAATTATCCGGATTTAAGTGTTACTGAAAATATTTATATGGGGCATGAAAAAATTCAAAAGGGAACAAGAAGACTTCTATGGAAGGAAATGCACCATGATGCAAGGCAACTTTTGAAAAGTCTTGGTTCTGATATTGATCCGAGAGAGCCGATGGGCTCTTTAAGTGTTGCTCAACAGCAAATTGTCGAGATTGCCAAAGCGCTGTCAACAAATGCAAAAATCATTATAATGGATGAACCGACTGCTGCATTAACTAAAAGGGAAAGTGAGGAACTCTATAAAATAACAGAACAATTAAAAGCTGACGGTGTTACGGTAATTTTTATCTCCCATCGATTTGAGGATATTTATCGTTTAGCTGATCGTGTAACAGTTTTCCGTGACTCGAAATACATAGGTACATGGAATATGAAGGATATTTCACATAATGAATTAATCATTGCTATGGTAGGAAGAGAAATTAAGCAACTATTTCCAAAAAAAACTGTGGAGATAAAAGAAGAAATTTTACGTGTTGAAAAATTAGGTCAAATTGGTCGTTTTGCGGATGTGTCTTTTTCTTTACACAAAGGAGAAATCCTTGGAATTACAGGTCTAGTCGGAGCTGGAAGAAGTGAACTATGTCAAGCGTTATTCGGTATTGAGCGCTACGATACGGGAAAGATTTATTTTAAAGGAAAAGAAGTTGTAATCAAAAGTCCGCAAAATGCCATGAAACTCGGAATTGGTTACTTGCCAGAAGATCGGCAAGACCAAAGTTTAATCCTTTCATGGGAAATCTCAAAAAATATTACTTTATCCTTCCTAAAAAAATTGTCTCGAAAAGGTTGGCTAGATGAGAAGAAGGAACGGGAAATTTCAAAAGAACTTTCCGAAAAAGTTAGTGTGAAAGCAAATAGTATATTTAGTCTAGCAAGTTCACTTTCAGGTGGGAATCAGCAAAAAGTATCGATTGCAAAATTATTGGCAGGAGACTTGGAGGTTCTTATTTTTGATGAACCAACAAAGGGAGTAGATATTGGTGCTAAAGAAGCAATTTATGAAATTATGAACAATTTGGCAAGCCAAGGTTATGGAATTATTATGATTTCCTCTGAAATGCCTGAAGTTTTGGGGCTAAGTAATCGGATTATTGTAATGTGTGAAGGTCGGATAACAAAAGTATTTAGTCGTGACGAAGCGACCCAGGAGAAAATTTTGGAGGCAGCGATGAAAAAAAGTTTAGCAGCTTCTGTAATAGAAAAATAAGGGGGTGTAATACATGGGTGAAACAAAGGGAAAACAAAAACTAATTACTGGCATTGCAAAGTTTAGGGAGTTGGGGTTGTTAGGTTTTATTGGTGTACTAGTAGTCTTTTTTCAAATCTTGAACCCAAAATTTTTATCTTTAGATAATTTGAATAACTTAATCACTAATACGGCAATACTTGTCATCCTATCTATCGGAATGATGCTCGTATTAATTACGAGAGGAATTGACCTTTCCGTTGGGTCAACATTGGCATTATCGGGAATGATTTCAGCTTTATTTGTAAGCCAACACCCGAATGCCCATCCGTTAGCTGCCCTTTTTTTAGGGATATTGATTGGCGTTATCTGTGGAGTTGTATTAGGTTTCTTTGTATCTAGAGTTGGAATTTTACCGATTATTGCATCACTTGGTTTAATGAATATTTTGCGAGGCACAACGTTTTGGGTTAGTGGTGGTGAATGGGTAAGCGCTCATCAAATGCCCGCATCTTTTAAAGGAATTGCAACAGGTGAGATTTTTGGGGTTAATACTTTGGTTGTGATTGCCATTATCATTTTTCTTGTATTCTATTATTTTGTCGGTTTTACAGTCACTGGACGTCAGATTTATGCAGTTGGTAGCAATCCTGATTCAGCTGACATAAGTGGGATTAATCAGAAGAACATATTGTTACTCGTTTACTCTATCATGGGTGGTTTATCTGGTTTGGCCGGCGTTTTATGGGTTTCAAAATTTGCCTCGGCTCAAGGAGATACTGCATCGGGATATGAACTTACAGTAATTGCTGCCTGTATTCTTGGCGGAGTTAGTATTGCAGGCGGTTCTGGAAAAATAGTTGGAGTCTTACTAGGTGCTGTTCTCCTCGGAATCATTGATAATGCATTGCCGCTTATAAAAGTTTCACCATTCTGGCAAATGGCGATAGAAGGAATAATTATTCTTACTGGGGTTCTTTTTAACACCTTTACTAAGAGAGCAGTAGAGCGTAATAATTTGATGAGGAGAGCGATATAAAATGGAGCCAAGATTTGAACCAAGAACAATAAGCAGCTATAAGGAATTCTCATGGAAACGAGTGTTCTTAAAATGGGAGTGGTTGTTGGTAGGTATCTTGCTTATTATCTTTTTTATAAATAGCATGTTATCTCCTTACTTTTTAAACTATTTTAATATAACGGATGCAACAAGATCATTTTTGGATAAAGCTTTTATTGTTTTTCCCATGGTAATGATTATGTTAATGAGGGAGATTGATATATCGGTAGGATCTACAGTCGCTCTTTCTTCTGTTATCATGGCGACAGTTTATAGCATGGGGCTGCCAATGGAACTAGCCATCATTGTTTGCCTTCTTGTTGGGGCTTTATGTGGCTATATAAATGGTTATCTAATCGTTAAGTTCAAAGAATTATCAGCTGTCATTGTCACCCTCTCAACAATGATTTTATATAGAGGTATTGCATATATGATGCTGGAGGACCAGTCAATTGGAGGTTTTCCTTCTTGGTTTACCTATTTTGGCTGGGGATCTATTGCAACTCTACCGTTTATTCTCATTGTATTTATCCTGTTATCTTTCATCTTTACACTTCTTTTACATAAAACGGTATTTGGAAGAAATATTTATGCAATTGGCAGCAATCCAAACGCAGCAAGGTTTTCCGGTGTAAATGTAGACAAAATTAAACGAATTGTTTATACATTGGCTGGACTTATGGCAGCTGTTACTGCAATTTTTTTGACTTCAAGGATGGGCAGTACAAGACCAAATATTGCTAACATGTATGAACTGGATGTTATTGCCATGGTCGCACTCGGCGGAATCAGTACAGCAGGTGGAAAAGGAAATATGTATGGTGCAATTATTGCCGTATTTGTTATCGGCTATCTCCAATATGGGTTGGGACTCATTAATATTCCAGCTCAAATATTGTTAATTATCATTGGTCTTTTATTAATCATGTCCGTTTCAATTACCAATTTAAAATCATCTAGGAAGTTGACAATTTTTAAAAAGAAAAATAAAGAACAAGTTTTATAGCAGTTGAAAAACTGTTATAAATAAAAAATTCAAACAAAGGGGTTAGAGAAGATGAAGAAATTATTCAGATCAGGGGTATTACTGTCATTGTTGTGTTTGATTTTGGCAGCTTGCAGTGGCGGACAGCAATCATCCGGCAATGGAGATGAGGGAAGTTCAGGAGATTCCGGTAAGAAAAAATACGCTATTGTTTTCAAAAGTGAAGGAAACCCATATGGTGAAAAGCAATCAGAAGGGTTTAAAAAGGCAGTGGAAGAAGTTGGTGGAGAAGTAATCCTTCGCGCTCCTGCCCAACCTACTGTTGAAGGACAAATTAGTATAATTGAAGAATTAATCTCCCAAAAAGTGGATGTTATTGCAATTTCCGGTAACGATCCGGATGCATTGCAACCTGTATTACAAAAAGCAATGAATCAAGGTATTAAAGTTCTTTCTTTAGACTCCGCGGTTAATAAAGACAGCCGGATGGTTCACGTAAATCAAGCAGACCCGGAACGTGTTGGTCGAATTCAAATTGAGGCTGTTGCTGAAATGATTAATTTTGAAGGGCAAATTGCGATTTTGAGTGCCACTTCACAAGCAACCAATCAAAATATTTGGATTGAATGGATGAAAAAAGAATTAGAGGAACCTGAATATTCGAAAATGGAGTTAGTGAAAGTTGCATACGGTGATGACCTGCGTGATAAGAGTGTCTCTGAAACGGAAGCACTATTACAATCTTATCCAGATTTAAAAGCGATTATTGCCCCGACAACTGTTGGTATCGCAGCTGCTTCTAAAGTTATACAAGATAAAGGATTGACAGGCAAAGTGATTGTTACAGGACTTGGATTGCCGAGTGAAATGGCTGAGTACATTAAGAGTGGTGTTAGCCCGTGGATGTATCTATGGAACCCGATTGATGTGGGCTATTTATCAGGCTATGCAGCTCATGCCTTAGTTGAAGGTGAAATTACTGGTGAAGCAGGAGATAAATTTACTGCAGGAGATCTTGGGGAGTATGAAGTCGTGGAAACAGATAGTGGAACAGAAATTCTACTGGGTGATCCGTTTAAGTTTGATGTCGAAAATATTGATGAATGGAAAGATATTTATTAACCTGATTTCATAAAAATTTTCGCCTCTAACTGCATGCACATGTTAGAGGCGAGCACGCCACTTTATTCTCCAACCTTATATCTGCAAAATAGTATGAAGTTCTAGACTCTTCCTTTAAGAGCTTCCATTGCAGCAGAAATATTATAGTCCAGATTTCTATTATTATGGAGGTAGTTCATATGATTAGAAAAGCATTCATCATGACTGTTTACCCCGACCAACATGAGGAATACGAAAAAAGGCATGAAAAGATTTGGCCGGAGCTTGTGGAAGAACTGCACAAACATGGGGCAAAAAATTACTCTATTTTTTTAGATAAAGCGACAAGTAAGCTCTTTGCTTATCTTGAAATTGAAGATGAAGAAAAATGGAAACAAATGGCTACTACAAAAATAAATCAAAAATGGTGGAAGTATATGGAGCCTATTATGGAAACGAATCCGGACTCAAGCCCCGTTACAAAAGAGTTGAAACAAGTATTTTATATGGAGTAATTGATTTTGTAGTTAGAAAAAATTATTTCAAATAAATGATTTTTCTTACGTCTGAATAGATACATGATGTGAAGAAAATTGATCTTGTTTATGAAAAATAATAAATGATAGGAGGATTCACATGGTAAAAAATAAATGGGATAACAATTTTAATAGTTTTGCGAGTGAATTAGATGAGTTAGTGTATCGTTCGAATTTGTTAGGCAGTGATCGTTCGATTGCAAATTGGGGTGGTGGAAATACATCTTCAAAAACAATGATTAAAGATTTTAAAGGGGATAAAATTAATGTTTTATGGGTTAAGGGGAGCGGATCCGACCTTGCTACGATGAAAGCAAAAAATTTCACCGGTTTAAGGTTAGATGATATTTTACCGTTGATGGAGCGTGACCAAATGACAGATGAAGAAATGACGGAATATCTCTCTCATTGTATGATTGATCACAAACATCCGCGTCCGTCAATCGAAACATTATTACATGCTTTTTTACCTTTTAAACATGTGGATCATACCCATCCGGATGCCATTATCAGTATTGCCTGTGCAGATAATGGAAGGGAGATAGCAAAGGAAATTTTTGGCGAGCGCTTTGTCTGGGTACCATATATTCGTCCCGGTTTCCAATTGTCAAAATTGATTGCTCGCAGTGTACGCAATAACCCAAATGCTGAGCTAGTAATTATGGAAAAACATGGACTTGTTACTTGGGGAAATACGTCGGAGGAAAGTTACAACAAAACGATTGCAATTATCCAGGAGGCAGAAGCATTTTTAAAGGAAAAAGCAGAAGGGAAAATTCCTTTTGGTGGAAAAAAATATGATTCAATTAATCTAGAGGAAAGAAAACAAATATTGGCACAAGTATTACCGATTATTCGCGGAAAAGTTAGTGTAGAGAAGAAAATGATTGTTACCTATGATGATAGTGAAGAAATTTTATCTTTTGTCAATAGTGTGGATGCCAAGGAACTTTCTCAAATTGGAGCGGCTTGTCCTGATCATTTAGTACATACAAAAAGGGTTCCGCTGTATATTGATTGGGATCCTAGCAATAAAGATGTGAATCAGTTAAAACGCGTGATTTGTGAAGCTATTGATGTGTATAATGAGGAATATAAAGCGTATTTTGATAGGAACAGATCAGCGGAAGATAAAATGTTTGAACCGGCTCCAAGGGTAATTTTAATACCGGGAATTGGAATGATTAATACCGGAAAGAGTTGGCAGGCTGCAAATCTAAGTGGATCTTTGTACCATCGGGCAGTTGCTGTAATGAAAGGGGCGATCATTTTAGGTAATTTTGTGTCTCTAAACGAAGCGGAATCTTACGCTGTTGAATATTGGCCTTTAGAGTTATATAAACTGACTTTGAGTCCACCAGAAGCTGAGTTTTCACGCCAAATCGCCTTTGTTACAGGAGGCGCTGGTGGAATTGGAAGTTCTACTTGCCAAAGACTTGTATCAAGTGGTGCTCATGTTGTTGTTGCGGATATAAATCTGGAGGGAGCAAAAGAAATCGCCAATCAAATTAATAAAAAGTATGGTGAGAACCGTGCGTCAGCCGTCAGGATGGACGTTACGAAGGAAGAGGATGTAAAATCCGCGCTTGAAACGACTATTTTGGCTTACGGTGGACTGGATATTTTAGTGAATAATGCAGGATTGGCTAGCTCTAGTCCTATTGAAGAAACGACGTTGGAAAATTGGAACTTGAACATCAATGTTTTAGTAACTGGATATTTTCTTGTTGCGAGGGAATCTTTTAAAATTATGAAGAAACAAGGAATCGGCGGCAATATGATTTTTGTCGGTTCTAAAAACTCGATTTACGCAGGAAAAAATGCGGCTGCATATAGTACGGCAAAAGCTGCTGATGTTCATCTTGCCAGAACATTTGCCGTTGAAGGGGGACCATATGGAATTCGAGTGAACACTGTGCTGCCAGATGCAGTTATTCGAGGGTCAAAAATTTGGGATTCAAAATGGAAAGAAGAAAGAGCATCTTCTTACGGAATTGATACAGATGAACTGGAAGATTACTATCGAAAACGTACAATCTTAAATGTAAATATCTTTCCTGAAGATATTGCAGAATCGATCGCCTTTTTAGCTTCTTCAAAAGCTGCAAAGACGACAGGGTGCATGATTACAGTGGATGGTGGAGTTGCCGCAGCATTTACGAGATAGTCTGAATTTTGGAAGGAAGGGAAAGAAATGCTAGTTGCCGAGAGACATCAGAAAATTTTAGAACTGTTAAACGAAAAGAAAAGTATTCGTGTAACAGAGTTAAGCCAACTATTTTCCGTTACCGAGGAAACGATTCGGAGAGATTTGGAAAAATTAGAGAGAGAGAATAAGTTATGTAGGAGCCATGGCGGGGCAATTAGTATTCAGTCTCTGGAATCACAGGAAATTTCCTATTCAAAACGAGAGATTACCAATGTAAAAGAAAAACAGGAAATTGCACTCGAAGCTGTAAAGTATATTGAGGAAGGTGACAAAATAACATTAGATGCCAGTACAACTGCATGGTATATGGCAAAACAACTCCCGGATATTCGATTAACAGTTGTTACCAATTCAATTAAAGTTGCTACTGAGTTAAGTGCGAAAAAACAAATTACAGTTATTTCAACGGGAGGAATTTTACTCCCTCGTTCACTTTCTTTTGTCGGACCTTTAGCCGAGGAAGCGCTTGAAAAATATCATGTCAATAAAGCATTTATCTCATGCAAAGGAATCCACCTTGAGAATGGCATTAGCGAATCCGATGAACAGCAATCATTAGTGAAACGGAAAATGATTGAGAATGCAGAGTATGTTTATGTCATGGCTGATCACACAAAGTTTGGACAACAATCATTCATTCGAACAAGTAACTTGAATGAAATTGATATCATAATAACTGACAGTAAACTTGATGATAAAAATGTACAGGAATTTCAAAATAGGGGTATACAACTTATTCGCATGTGAAGAAAAAATAACTGAGTTTTGTTTGTTAATTAGGAAAAAGAGAGTTGGTTAATACACTTAAGTTGTTTAAACGTAACAGGGTCTTACCGATATTCGGTCGACCTTTTTTTTATAAGATAAGAAAGTATCAAAAAACAAGTAGATAACTCGGGATTTGTTTTCGTGTCTAGCTTCGAGCGCCAGCGACTGAGAAACTAGCTCCCCTTTAATGTGCTCCTGCGCCAAAGCCTATTCGAGGAAGCGGATGTTCAGCTCGTCGCAAAGCTTCATGAAGTAAATCATGGAAGATCACTCATGAAGTTTGCCCAAGTAGCTCCTCTTCCTTGAAAAATGCTAAATGCATTTTTCCTCGTGCGGTGTATATTCAAGGAAGCAAATCTGCTCTCATTGCGGAGATGCCGTTTGTACGTCGCGATTAGGGCGCTTTTCTTAATGTGCTTTTTGATTGTTAATCTCTACATAAGTTTCACAATAAATTGGAAAAATAAAATGATATTACGGGAAAATTATTTTTTTAAAGTATTAAAAAAGTAAATATTGTTCATGCGACTTTTTTAAGATAGAATTACCACTTTCACGATTCTTAATTGGAGGGATAAAATTGGAACCGTATGAAACAATTCCATCGCAAAAAATCCACTGTTATACGGAATATGATGTGTTGAAAAAAGTAATTATGTGTCAACCGCAATATATGACAATTCGAGATGTTATTAATGAGACCCAAAAACATTTTAAGAATGAAGGTATTCATATTGAAAAAGCTTTGGAACAACATAACCAATTTGTTAATACATTAAGGCAAAATCAAGTTGAAGTCTATTTACTCCCCTACCATCGGAAATATCCTGAACAAGTGTTTACAAGGGATATTGGTTTTGTTCTCGGAGAAACAATATTTGTTGCGGATATGGCGAGTAAGGTTAGAAACGGAGAGGAAGAAGTCCTGAAACGGTGGTTAGAGGACGAAGAAATTTCTTACTATAATATTATTGGTCATCAAATTGAGGGTGGCGATGTGATTATTGATCGTGACCGCATATATATCGGGTTAAGTGACAGAACAAAAAAGGAAGCGATTGAACAGATTCAAAACCTGTTAAATAAGCAATTTGAAATTATACCGGTTCACTTTCATGAAAAATATTTGCATCTGGATTGTGTGTTCAATATTGTCTCTCCTGATGTCGCTTTATTGTTCCCAGGAGCATTGGATCAAGAACATATTGAGAATCTAAAAGAGCGATATGAATTAATTGAAGTAACAGAGGAGGAACAATTTACTTTGGGAACGAATGTTTTGTCCATAGGTAACCGAAAAATTATTAGTCTTCCGGTTAATAAAAAAGTCAATGAAGCATTGAGAAATCATGGTTTTGAAGTCATCGAAGTAGAAATAACAGAAATCATTAAATCAGGTGGCTCATTCCGGTGCTGTACATTGCCGATTGAGAGAGAACGTACAAAATAAAAAATTAGTGAAAAATGGACTAGGTGTAACAAGAACTTAGTCCTTTCTTTGTGGAAAAAGTTTTTCAACCATGGTTTAGAACGGGGGTTATGTTTTTTTTTTAAAAAAGGGATATCAAAATACTGCATAAATTTAATATATAATGAAAAATAACGTTGCCATTAATAATATATAAATTTTATAATAGGTGTTACATTATTAAAATTTTGAAATGAAGGGGGAATGATGATGCCGATTAATATACCAAAAGAGTTACCAGCGGGAGAGTTGTTAAGAAAAGAGAAGATATTTGTCATGGATGAAGATCGGGCAAGAACTCAGGATATTCGCCCATTAAATATTCTTATTTTAAATTTAATGCCGGAAAAGGAAAAAACGGAACTGCAACTTTTGCGCTTACTTAGTAATACACCACTACAAGTAAATATTACTTTTTTAAGGACGTCTACATATCAATCAAAGAATGTTAGCAATTATCATTTGGATAATTTTTATACAACCTTTGCGGATGTGAGAAATCGCCGTTATGATGGCATGATTATTACAGGGGCACCTGTAGAAAAAATGGCTTTTGAGGAAGTGGACTATTGGCGAGAATTGACAGAAATTATGGAATGGACAAAAACAAATGTGACATCAACACTTCATATTTGTTGGGGTGCCCAAGCAGCTTTATATTACCATTATGGCATTGAGAAATTCCTACTGCCTAAAAAATGTTTTGGTGTGTTCAAACATCAATTATTTGAACCAATGTTAAAGCTTGTTAGGGGATTTGATGAAGTTTTCAATGCTCCTCATTCCCGTTATACTGACGTTTCTAGGGAGGTCATTGAGAATCATCCGGAATTGAAGTTAGTAGCTGTATCAGAGGAGGGAGCACCATTTATCATTATGTCTGAAAATGAAAAAAACATTATGATTACCGGACATTTAGAATATGATGCTACTACTCTTGCAGATGAATACGTTCGTGATCAGAAGAAAGGACTTGGAACGGCAATCCCAAAAAATTATTTTCCTAATGATGATGTGAATGAGCGTCCGCTTCATACATGGCGGTCACATAGTTATTTATTGTTCTCCAATTGGCTGAACTATTATGTCTATCAAGAAACGCCTTATCGATGGTGATCGGCAGTTTCGAAAATTAATTTTCGTAAAGATGGTGTGAATAAGCGTCCGCTTGGTTATTTATTTTTCTATAATTGGCTGAACGATAATTTTTAGGCGGGAAACTTTATTTTTGACGACGTACAGCAGAATTTCTTTTGAAAAAAATTGCTTAGATTGGAAGAGTAATGTATTTTAAATGAAAAAAAGAGTGTAGATTTTGTGAAGAGAAAAATGATTTTATTGAGGAATTGGGGCTAGTTTTGGAAGGGTATTCGGTAGTGGTTTAAGAGTACTTTTTCATCTTAATCACGGATTGCTGAGTTGAGGTGCCTGTCGACTCCCAGTTCGGGAGGTGGCAGGCACCCCCTAAACAGAAATCTGTTATTAACTTTTCTATCATGTGAAATCCAAATAGTATTTATAAGATTTTCCTATATAATAGCACTCTGTATATTCGTAAAATCCTTCATTCTTGCAGGAGGTGAAGCGTGTTCTTTTTAATACAGGTTCTTTTTCTCCTATATTTAATGCACTTCGAACTTCGTAATTTGGCAATATTGCTTCCACGACTTCTTTATCTTCCTTTATATGAATTCCAAGTTCATTTAAATAAGAATAAAAGGAGCCATAATAATCATCGGGGTTTGTTGAAAATTTTTCATCATACTTAAAATAAGTTATTGCATAAACAAATGCTTCTTTAGAATCTCCTCTTACTCTTTTCAAAATAATGATTTTATCCCCAACATTAATATTTAAGTTCATGGCAAGTCTTTTATCTGCTTTTTTAATTTCTAACTTAACATCCATTGTACGTGCCTTTTCCCCTAATTCTTTCATTTCTTCTGTAAAACCTTTTACGATGGTGAAGTTATCAGAGGGCTCAGTAAAAGAGGTTACAAATGTCCCTTTTGCTCTTTTCCGATGTAGCAGGCCTTCCTTTACTAGTTCATCAATGGCCTTTCGTATTGTGATACGACTTACATTATAAATATTGCATAAATCCACTTCAGTAGGGATCTTGTCCCCTTCTTTCCATTTTCCAATTCTTATATTATCACGTAAACGTTCTGCAATTTGAACATATAGTGGGACAGCACTATTATTCAAAATTATTATCCCCTTCCTATCTAGAACATTATATATTGTTATAACATTATATCATATTTAATTACACTTTTAAATATAAATCTTGAAAAACAACTTAATGTCTAAGTTCCTTAAAATAAAAGTTTGAATTTTAGTTGAATCATTATTAAAAATTTGATATTGTTTAGTTATAAAGTTATAAAGTTATAAAGTTATAACAATATGATGAATTTGTGGAAAGGATGATAATATTGGCTTATGATTTAAATCCAATGATTACAATTAAAGGTCAAATGGAACTGTATGATGGCTATGACGAGATAGTAAGTAAAGTAAAGCAAGAAGTAGAAAAAAAGAATGTTAATATTGTAACAATTGAATGTTATCCAGGAACATTTGAGCAAGAGATTTTTGAGCATCTTATTACACCTTTAAACCCGGACTTAGTTGTTCATTCTGATGATATTTTTCTAACAAGTGAAGAATTAACTGAAAAAATTCAATATCATTTAACAGATGATAGGGTTTATGGTGTAATGAGCAATCATTCTTTAGAAGATTTTATCGATCATACAAAATTAAATAGTATTTGTAAAAAGATTGAAACGAATAAGGATAAGTTAGTAGTCATATTTGGAGTTGGTGCTTCCTTAATAACTAAACCAGGTTTACTACTTTATACAAACTTGGCTAGATGGGAAATCCAGCTCCGTTATCGAGATAAATCGATTTGCAACTGGAAAGCGGATAACTGGAATGAGGAAGTTCTTCGTAAAGTAAAACGAGCTTATTATTTTGAATGGCGAGTTGCTGATAAGTTAAAAAAGAAGCTCCTTGAAAAAATGGATTTTGTGTTAGATGTTAACAAAAAGAATCATCCGAAAATGATTTCTGGTCATGACTACAAGACCGCATTATCTCAAGTAGTTAAACGACCTTTCCGATTAGTTCCTTATTTTGATTCAGGAGTATGGGGCGGAAAATGGATGCAGGAGAAATTTGATGTAGATAGGGAAAAAGTTAATTTAGCATGGTGCTTTGATGGAGTTCCTGAAGAAAATAGTCTATATCTCAAAATTAGTGGAAAGCGTTTTGAAGTACCTGCCATTGATGTTGTTTATGAGCAGCCAGTAGCTATTTTAGGTGAAAAGGTTTACGGCAGATATGGTACAAGTTTTCCAATTCGTTTCGACTATTTAGATACTATGGATGGAGGAAATTTAAGCTTGCAAGTGCATCCATTAACAGAATATGCCCAAGAAACATTTGGTCTCCATTATACACAAGATGAAAGTTACTACATTATGGAAGCAGAAGACGACGCACTTATTTATCTAGGGGTTAATAAAGGTGTGGAGAAAGAAGCATTAGTAGATGCATTGTTTACAGCACAAGACACTGGGGAATTCCGAGATGAAGATTTTATTTATAGAAAAAAGATAAAAAAACATGATCATTTTTCTATCCCTGCTGGAACAATTCATTGTAGTGGAAAAAATAGTGTGGTATTAGAAATTAGCTCAACACCTAACCGTTTCACATTTAAACTATGGGATTGGGGAAGAGTAGATTTAGACGGAAAACCACGACCAATTCACTTAAATCACGGAGAGAAAAATATTGATATTACAAGAGATGAGGATTGGGTAGAATCAGAGGCTAGAAACCAGATTGTTACGATAGCTGAAGGAGATGGTTGGAAAGAGGAAAAAACAGGTTTGCATATAAGAGAGCCGATTGAAACTAGACGTCACTGGTTTTCAAATGAAGTGATACATGAAACACATGATAGTGTAAACGTGTTAAATCTTGTTGAAGGCGAAGAAATAGTTGTTACTAGTGATGATGGATCATTTGAGCCATTTATTATCCACTATGGGGAAACCTTTATCATTCCCGAATGTGTGAAACGCTATAAGATAGCTCCTCATGGTCCAAGTGTAGGAAAAACAGTAGCAACTATAAAAGCTTTTATTAGGTAATAAAATTTTTTAAAAAAAGTATAAAAAAGAATATGAAAGCTATTTAGTTTATGTTATTATAACGTTATAAGGTTATAACAATATAACTTAATGGAGGTATAAAAATATATGAAGAAGAAAATAGCTAACGTTATACATCATACACACTGGGATCCAATATGGTATTTCACAGCTCAAGACGCACTTGTTCAGTTTTCATATAATATGAAAGAGCTTTTAAAAGCATTTGATGATGGACTAGTAAAAGATTTCTTTCTCGATGGTCAAACAGCAGCCATTGATGAGTATTTAGAAATCCATCCGGAAGATAGAGAACGAATTGAAAAGCTTGTGAAAGAAAAGAAGTTATTTATTGGGCCATTTAATTCTCAGTTAGATTGCTTTATTTCAAGTGGAGAATCTGTGGTGAACAATTTGAGACTTGGAATAGAAAGTGCAGACAAGCTAGGTGGTTCATCTAAAATTGCTTACTTACCAGATTCATTTGGACATTCATATGATTTTCCGAAGATTTTCAACCAATTTGGAATTCATGATTTTGTCATTACTCGCGGAGTAGGGGACGAATACAATCTAGGCAGTGAATTTTATATGCGTTCCAATGACGGAAGTAAAGTGCTAGTTTGTACGATGATTTCTGGCTATGGTTACGGAGCCTACCCATTTAAAGATGGAACGATTTTGACGAATAAAGCCGAGGATTATAACAAATTAAATGTTCATACATTAATTGATCGTTTGCTAGAGTATTCTACAGTCCCAAATGAATTTGTTTTCCCATTAGGTTTTGACCAAAACCCAGCAATGCTTGATATTGAAGAGAAAATAAAGAAATATAATGAGGAATCAGATCGCTATTACTTCTATCAAACAACTTGGGAAGAATATATGAAAAAGGTTAGAGGAAATGGGATTGAAATTAAAACACATGATTACGAGTTATTTTCAACACAATATCATCGTATTCATAAGTCCATTTTTTCAGCTAGAGCTGATATTAAATCTATTCAAGATGTTGCAGAGAGAGTGCTAACATTCGAAGTTCAACCTTTAATGTCCATGCTAGATAGTATCGGAATTGAATATGACAAGGGTATTATTGATAAATCATGGGAAACGTTAATTAAATGTCAAACTCACTCCTCTGCTACGATGGAAGATGAAACAAACGGATATATAAAAGAACAAAGTAAAATTGCGTTAAATATTGCAACGGCTGCTAAAGTTTATTTAATGAAAGTAATGGCCATTTCCATGAAAACTGATGCGGAAAATGTCATGCCATTAATTGTTTACAACACTTTACCGAACCATAATGAAGTAAGCTTAAAGCTGAAATTATATACGAAAAATAAAAATTTTAAGTTGATGTTAGATGGAGAAGAATTAGATTACACTTTAGTGGATTGTGTAGAACAGTATGGTGGAGTGCTTAGAAAAGATAGCTCCTTAATGAAAGAGGATAAATATTTTTATAAATCAACCGTTATTGTAAAAATCAATCATTTTAAAGGATTATCATACAAAACGATTTATATACATGATAATGAATCACCTACTGTTAAAAAGCACATTGTTCATACACAAGCGAAAATAGGCAACGATAGATTTGAAGTTACTTTAAAACACGATGGAATTTCTATTTACGATAAGAAGCTTGAAAAAGAATTTAATAGAGCAATTTACATTGAGGAGTCGGCTGATGTAGGTGACAACTATGATTATGATTACCCGGATCCTGGTGAAGATCTCATTTTAACGCACTACTTTGAAAATGCAAAATCAACAGCTTTTCAAGCAGATGGAATAAGTGAGATGGTGTTAGAAGGAAGCTTCGAAGTACCATCAGATTTTGAAAACAGAAAGGCGAAGAAGCTCGATACTAATTTATTCTATAAGATGAGAATCAGATTGAAAGATGATAATGATGTAATCGAGCTCAAGGGGATTTTCAAAAATGAATCGAAGAACCATAGAGTGAGAATTGTTTATACTTCTGATTTTGCATGTGAACATTCTTATGCAGGCACACAATATGGCTTTATTAAAAGGGAAACAGATCCTAAGGAACTTAAAATTTGGAAGGAACAAAAATGGTTTGAAGAGCCCAGTCCAACAAATCCGTTATTAAATCATGTTTCTGCAGTTGGTAAGGATTATGTGTTAAGCGCCTTTACTAGAAGTGTAAAGGAATATGAATTTATTGGTGACGGGAAAAAGGATGTTGCTTTAACGATTTTCCGTTCTGTTGGACATTTAGGACTACCTGATTTAAATAGAAGACCAGGACGTCCTAGTGGTTTAGACTACATGGTATTTGATTCTCCAGATAGCCAATTACTTGGTGAAGTGAAATTTGAAATTGGACTATCTTTCTATGAATCCTATGATGCTAATGTGGTGATGAACGATTATATTAAATATGCTACAGATACTATTTATTATCAGAAGCAATTTTTTGAAAAGACCGTATTTAAAATCGGATATTTTCCAACGAATCCATTAAGATTTGAAATTCCTGATCAATATAGCTTTTTATCTTTGGAAAATAGTGAAGCAAGCTTTGGTACTATTGTAAAATCTCGAGATAATAATGGATATGTATTACGTGTTTTCAATAATGAAAACAAAGCAATTGAAGGTGGAAAGCTAAATATTAATTTTGATTTCAAAAATATTTACCATACAAATTTATTAGAAGATGAGCTTTCACCTACTTCAGAAAATCTTGGCAAATTAAATCCTGGTGAATTAAGAAACATTAAAATAGAGAAAGTATAATCATTAAACCCCAACCTAAGGAGGAACTAAAAATGAAAAAAATTATTGGAGTTTCAGCTTGTCCTGCAGGTATTGCACATACGTATATGGCAGCAGAAGCAATAGAGATAGCTGCAAAAAAATTAGGTTATGAAGTTAAAATCGAAACAAATGGAGCTTCTGGAGTGGAGAACGCTTTAACAGAGGAAGATATTAAAAATGCAGATGCAGTAATTATTGCGGCAGATACTTCTGTTAATATGGAACGTTTCCGTGGTAAACCTTTAATAGAGGTTAGTGTTGGAGAGGCAATTAGAAAGGCAACTAAAATTCTTACGAAAGTTGAAAATGGAGAGCTTGAAACTTATTAAAAAAAATTCAGGGGTGATTATAATGGGAAAGAAGAAATCTGATGTTTATAAGCATATAATGACTGGTGTTTCCTACTTTTTACCTTTCGTTATTGCTGGTGGTATGTTTTTAGGTTTTGCTTTTTTACTTGACGTTGCTAATGCAGATACAGCAACATATGGTACAACAAACCCAGTTTCGGCTTGGCTCTTAAATATTGGTAATACGGCGTTTTCACTTATGATACCAATTCTTGCTGGTTTTATTGCTTACTCCATTGCGGATAGACCAGGTATTATGCCGGGTATGGTAGTTGGAATGCTAGCAAGTGTTGAGGGAACAGGTTTTATTGGAGCTATTATTGGTGGTTTTATAACAGGTTATATTATGATTTATCTTAAAAAGGCCACTTCTAAAATGCCGAGATCTTTAGAAGGAACTAAAACATTAATTATCTTTCCGGTTATAGGTATGCTTTTAGCAGGTTTAGTGATGATTGCAGTTAATTCAGTAGTAGGACCAATTAATGTATTTTTAACAAATGGATTAGAAAGCTTAAGTGGTACAAGCTCCATCTTAATAGGAGCAGTTGTTGGTGGGATGCTTGCCGTTGACATGGGAGGCCCAATTAATAAGACAGCCTATTTATTCGCCGTGGCCTCTCTTACGGCAGTAGATGGTGGTGCTCAAGCAACCGTTGTTATGGCTTCAGCTGCATGTAGTGGTATGACAATTAGTACAAGTTGTGCCCTTGCATCTACATTATTTAAGAAAAAGTTTTCATCTACCTTAAGAGAATCTGGAAAAGCAGCATATGTAATGGGAGCAAGCTATATAGCAGAAGGTGCAATTCCATTTGTTATCGCAAAACCGAAAGCAATTCTTCCATCTATCATAACTGGTGCAGCTGTAGCGGGTGGACTAGTAGGGGCTTTTGGAATTACGATGTCAGCGCCAATTGGTGGAATATTTACTGTTCCATTAGCTAGTAATATATTGTTATACCTCCTCTCATTTATTATCGGAACCCTAGTTTCAACAGCTATGATTGGTTTACTGACTAGAAAAGATGAAGATGTCGAAACAAATGTTAGTCCAACAACTTAACAATGAATAAGGAAGGGGAACATCATGACATTAATAACAGAGAACCTTATAGAAGTGAATGCAGATTTAAGCGAAAAAGAACAGGTCATTAATATGATTGCAAATTTATTAGAAAAAGATGATAGATTAGTAGATAGAGATATATATGTGAAGGATGTTTTTGCTAGGGAAGAGGAATCTCCAACTGCCCTTGGATTTTCCTTTGCCATTCCCCATGCAAAATCAGATGGAGTAAAAGCAGTGTCTTTAGTATTTATAGAATTAGAAAATGAAATTATGTGGACAGATAGTGAAAAAATTAAATATGTGTTTGGAATAGCCGTTCCAAGTGACCAAGCAGGAGATGAACATCTTCAGATTCTGTCTATGTTAGCAAGAAAAATGATAAAAGATGAATTTAAAGAAGGGTTAAAAAATGCCAAATCAAAGAAAGATTATTTATCATTGATAATGGCTGATTAACTAAATATGTATACACTTAAAGCCTTGTAGTAATATTTTATACAAGGCTTTAAGTATGAATCCGAATGATTTCTATGCTTGTGTGAATGAAACGGGTGCTTGGAAAGACAAAATCCTGGTACATTATCGACTGCAAAAAAGATGCGGAGATGGAGTGTGGATATATGCAGAATCTAAGGAGATGATTTAGGTATGTGTAAAATATTTCTCGAGGTGAGTGAATAAAATCACAATCCTCTCTAGAAAAAAATAAGAAGGTGCTATATGATAGATGTATCCACTACAATCTAAGAAAGAGGCCTTCTTATGGATAGAATTATATCAAATATATATAAATTTTTAAAGGACTCCATAAGCTTAATTGAAGCAGAAGAGAAGATTCAACAATATAGATTTCTATTAGTATCTAGTGAAGTTATTGAGAGACTTCCCAAATTTAGATATTCATAGAGATCCAGGAGTTATAAACAATATTTGCCTTGGTCAAAAATGATCCAGGCGGAATGTGGCAAATAAGGTGAAATAACCGTAAATCTGATTAAAAAATCATGGTTTTACGATTATTTGTCGTGCGTACTGTGAAGGTACGTTTATTTTTATTTTGGGCTTACTTTTTTTCGTCATAAAATGGCACGTTTTTTCTATAAAAAAAACCGAAGTTCATTCGGATGTTGAAGGAAAATCTCGTTTGTTCAATCCATTCTTCTAATACTTCTCGTTCTGACTTTGTTTCTGTACGATTCCGCAAATAATCTAAGTCCACATGCGTGAAATTTCGGGATAACAAACGAAATGCCCATATGGAATCCTCTTCCGAATGCCAATGAACCGCCGCACGTAATCTGTCTAAGATAATATCTTCCGCTGAAATTAGGTAAACATAATGCCCATCATCATCAATTTGGACTTTGTTAACCTTGGAATAATCCCCGGCTAAATAGTTATCTGGAATCTCAATGGCTATTTCAATATCATCCCGATAAAAATGTCGACCTTCTTTTTTAAAGTCCAAAGAAAAAAGGATATCCGTTATTTTCTGATACCCGTCGGAAACAAAGTCTATATCCCTAGTTGCATATTCTTGCTGTGTATAAATTTGGGTATTCGCAGTTTTGAGTGGGGAACCCCCTTCATTTGACAACTTACAAGGGTAGTAGTTTCAACTTGGCTTGTCAAGGAAAGCACTTGACAAGCCAAGTTGAAACTACTACATGGTCTGTAAGTCAAATGAAGGAGCTACTTTGGTAACTCCGTTACCCTTAAATCCAATCCACCTGCAATGAGATAAATCATCGTTATTAGATTTTTGGTTGAGCGGTATCCTCTTGCCTGTCGTTTGGCAGCTTGAATTAATCCGTTTGTTGCTTCGAGGATGCCATTATTGATGCGACTCTTAAACCATTGAAGGATGCCACCACGATGCTTGTGTATGCTTTTGGCGACCTTAACCATATCGGGAATTTGGGAACGTCTTGCCCAAGAAAGCCACTCATCCAAATAGGCTTCTGCTTCTGAGGTATCCTTCTCCCAAAACCGTTGAAATGCGATTTTCAGTTGATATGCTTTCGCTGTCTTTAGGTCTTGATCTTTTAATTTAAGCAATGTTTCCTTTTGTTTAGGATTTAAATTATCTTCATTTTTTATCCATGCATAGCGACTATTTTTTAACTCAGGATGACTTTGTTGCTCTTTACGTCGTGTCTCATCTAATGCTTCATTAATCATTTTCATGACATGAAATTTATCGAAGGTAAGAGCAGCGTTTGGGAACTGCTCTTCAGCCCCTTTTATAAAGGCTGGAGACATATCAATACTAAATTCTTTAATATTATCAGGGTGGCCGCCATGAACCATTAAATCATGTTTAAAACCCTTTAATGTATGTTGATCCTTGCCCTCTGTAACAGAAATAACTTTACGTTTGTCAAGATCCATGAAGATAGAGACATATTCGTGTCCCTTTTTTCTCGATGTTTCATCAAATCCAACATGTTGTACAGCTGAATAATCTTCTCTTTCACGTGCTTCTTCCACATAATGATGAAGTATAGGCCAAAGAGTTGTATCATGTTCATTCACAAGGTTTGCCACCTTTTTAACAGGCATGGCTTTCATTAAAAGGATGACAAATGCTTCAAAGTAAACAGAGAAGCCTGATCGTTCACGTGCCCAATTAGGCTTTATTGTTTTTGGCGATCCATTACATTTTGAACAATCGGTACGTGGCAATCTTGCATGCAGATAAGCTTCATATTGGAAGAAATTTAAATGTCGCCATATTCTTTTACGTCCATGATCATATACAGGAGCTGGATGTCCACATGCAGGACACTCAAATTTACTTCCTTTTATCGTAGAGATGAATATGTGTAATTCTTTATCATCAGGATTAAATTCAACATGATCTACTTTCCATTCAGATCCGAGATTGAGTGCCATTTGTAATAATTCATTCTCTGTCATTTTTAAACTACCGCCTTATTAGTTTTATTGGTAGTATCATTATTGACAGATTTGACCCATACTAAACTACGATGAACCATAAATTTCAACAGACAGCCCCCCTACAATAATTGGTTTTATACCAAAGGGAGCTAATGATTGTGTGACAACAGAGGCTGTATAAATCATTGCTTCATATTTTGGCTTGTAGATTAATTGAGCTAAAATTTCTTTAGCTTGAATGATGTCCATTACTTTGTTCAATCCTACCTTTTACTGAAACGGGCTAAAATTTTTGATTCAGTAGGATCTTTAGGACGAACTCTACCTCTTCTTAGGTTCTTTTTCTGAATCTCTGAAAGAACTCTGTTGGATGTTTCAAGATAGGTTC